>ERZ780157.2754-NODE-2754-length-15860-cov-3.507561_pt1 | contig 15860 bp, 19 predicted proteins | sample MGYA00511169_ERZ780157 | MGnify/ENA primary metagenome ERZ780157 (study PRJEB29588, sample SAMEA1965149) | human gut metagenome | biome: human gut; feature: human-associated habitat; material: faeces | place: Denmark | collected 2008/2010 ... | reverse complement strand
AAAGTGCGGTAGGGCTCTGCGTATTGGAGCAGCTAACGCGCGTAGTCAGCAAGTCCGAGCTGTCCAGAGTCATCGTGCGCTCCTTTGCCGCAGCGCCTCCGCCACCGGCTGCGGCGAAGCCCGCGGCTCCGCAGCAACCCATTCCGGAGAGAGTCCATGGAGGTCTTTCTGTAATTCGTCCGCGCTCTGCGTTACGCCCTAGGATCAAGATCGTATTTTCACAAATCTCTATGGCAACTACGACTGGCACATCGAGAGTGCCATGAAGCGCGGCTTCTGGTATAAGACGAAGGAGCTGCTGGAAATGGGTCCCGACCAGATCATCGCCGATATCAAAGCGTCCGGTCTCCGTGGACGTGGAGGCGCCGCCTTCCCCTCCGGTCTGAAGTGGAGCTTCATGCCCAAGGTTTCCAAGGACGGTCGTCCCAACTTCCTCTGCGTGAACTGCGATGAGTCCGAGCCCGGCACCTGCAAGGTGGGCGGAGGTGGGGCGCTTCACCCGTAGGATCGCGAGATCATCCGCAAGGAGCCCCACGCGCTCGTGGAGGGCTGTTTGATCGCGGGCTACGCCATGCACGCGCGCGCGGCGTACATCTACATTCGCGGCGAGTTCTACAACGAGAGCATCCACCTGGAGGAGGCCATTCACGAGGCCTACGAAAAGGGGTTCGTTCTGCCGCTCCGTCTCACTCCTAGCTTCCTGGGTCGTAATGCGTGTGGCACGGGCTACAACTTCGACGTGTTCGTGCACCGCGGCGCCGGCGCGTACGTGTGCGGTGAGGAGTCCGCGCAGCTGGAGTCGCTGGAGGGCAAGCAGGGCAAGCCCCGCCTGAAGCCGCCATTCCCCGCGAACGCCGGTCTGTACGGATGTCCGACGACGGTGACGAACTGCGAGACGGTGTCGGTGTCGCCCACGATTCTGCGTCGCGGCCCCGCGTGGTTCAGCGGTCTGGGTCGCAAGAACAACGCGGGCGTGAAGCTGTTCGCGATCAGCGGTCACGTGAACAACCCGTGCGTGGTGGAGGAGGAAATGAGCATCCCGCTGAAGGACCTGATCGAGAAGCACGCGGGCGGCGTGCGCGGCGGCTGGGACAACCTGCAGGCGGTGATTCCGGGCGGCGCGTCGACGCGTGCGCTGAACCACGTGAGGGGCGTGGGCGTGGCGTGAGGGGTAGGAGATGTGCGACCAGGCGCTGATGGACTACGACTCGCTGGGCAGCTTCAAGAGCGGTCTGGGCTCGGCGGCCGTGATCGTGATGGACAAGAGCACGGACATGGTGGGCGAGGCGGCGTGGCGTGAGGGATAGATGGCGGCGATCCGCAACCTGTCGCACTTCTACATGCACGAGTCGTGCGGTCAGTGCACGCCGTGCCGCGAGGGTCTGCCGTGGGTGTACGAGATGATGTGTCGCTTGGAGAAGGGCCAGCTGTCGGAGAGAGAGATCGACATGATGATGGAGATCGGCACGCAGATCGAGATGCACACCATCTGCGGTCTCGCCGACGCTGCGATCTGGCCCATCGAGGGTCTGATGCGGTCGTGGAAGAAGGAGATTCTGGAGCGCAGCAAGCACCCCGAGAACTACCACCCCGAAGACTACTTCCAGAGAGCGTGGAGCGGAAAGAAACTATAAGCAGAAAGTAATTTACACATGTCAGCTGTTGGTTGCAACAAAGAGAGGAACAATACACCGCTTAATAGGTACGAATAAGAAGCTCCTTTTCTGAAACAGCAATACCGATCTGGTTGTGGAGAGCGCAGAGTTCCTGAGTCTCCCAAGAATCCACGTAGAAGGAACCAAACTCAGCGTGGTTGTAACCGTAAGGTCTTCCTCTCACGATGCCACCGTTGCTGTTGGTGTAGTACGTGTAGCCAGGGACCAGCTTGATCTTGGAGTCCGTGAACTTGTAAACACCGTTGAACTGAATGTACTTCGCCTTGGAGTCGCGGTCCGTGGTGATACCGATAGGATACGCCATGTGGTAGCCGATAGCCAGGGACGAGTACTTGCGGTCGTTGCTCACGTAGTAGTCCAGGAGACTGAACGTCTGGTAGTCGATGGCGGCGATCGAGAAGTAGAAGGAGCCCGTGTGTCTGCGCCAGCCCTTTCTGGCAACCACGAAGTTGGCGCCAGCGCGGGTGATGTCGTTGTTGGAGGAGCGCTCGCCCATCATGAACACCAGATTGCCGTTGTTCGACGCGTCGGGGAAGAACACACCGAAGCGGTTGTGCGACAGGATGCGCATCGTGATCTTCTGGTACGACAGCGCAGCACCGCCATGCTCAATGATCGTGTAACCACCGTAACGCACCTGCTTGGCGTCGGGTCCGTCCAGGAAGATCGCCATCGCCACGATGCCGTTGCCCTCCGTCTCGTCGTAGTAGGCGATCAGCGCCTGGTGCGAGTTGAAGTTGTCCAGAGCGAACCAGTTCACGCTGTCGCTGAACCAACGCAGCTCCCACTCGCCGAACGTGATCTTGCCGTCGCTCTCCACCGTCGCCACCATGCAGCGGATCGGATGAGGCTCCTCGATCACACCGCTGGCGTTGCGGCGCTCACCCGTGGCGGCGAGGATGAACTTGTTGTCGCTCATACCGGCAACGCCGTGGTACGCGTACACACCGTCGCTGTTGAACACGTAGGCGTCGCTGATGTTCATCACGGCGTCCTTGCCTTCACCGCTCCAGGTGGCGGTGGCGGCCTTCAGCTGGTAGTTGCTCTCGAACTCAAGAGCGATCGTCTTGTTGTTCAGGTTGTCCACGTGGGGGAACTGAGCGTTCGGGTCCTTCTGGGTGATGTACGTCTGCTTACCGAAGACGCAGTTCACAACCCAGGTCTTTCCGTTGTACTCGTAGGTGACAGTCAGAGGGCGCATGGAAGAAGTGCCGACGACCACAAGGCGGTTCTCGGTCAACTTGATCAGGTGGTTCACTTCGTTATCACTGCCGATGCTGAGGTCCCACTACTTATGACACCAATGAAACAGACACTACCTCTCCGGCAACGGAGGCCACAGTGTTCTCAATAACGTACACACGGATCTTGTTCTTGTAGGCAGCAACAAGGATGTTCTTGTTGAGGACCTCGGTCTTCAGTCCCTTCATCTCCTGACCACCAGCGGTGTAGGAAACGTTGCGGTAGATACCGAAACCACCACCTCTCTGCACATATCCCTCCCAGTCAAGAGACACGGGCGTTCCAGCAGGGAAATTGCTCTCACCCTTGTACATGGGGAACTTGTAGGTGAACAGAGTCTTGTTGATGTAAGACTACGCATTACGCCACAGAGGACCGCTACGCACCTTAGAGCATCTCACACTAGCAATGATGGACAGCACGACGCTGGCAAGCAGGAACAGATAGAAGAAGAAACTACACCAAGCAGCCTTGTACTTTCCCTTCTCATCGTCCGAAGTATACAGTCCTTCCAATATATCTCTCATTGATAAAGAAAATCTGAGACCTAAAGAGCTGACTATAAAGTCTTTATGGCGTACAACACAAAAAACACAAAACACAACTACGTTGAAACGCCCGCATCATTGGTGGTCGTTGATCACGAAGCGACTCCTTGACCACTGAACGCTCGCGCGTCCATATTGTGTCGAACTTGTTCGCATGCGTTGTGTTTCGCTTCCTCTTCTTCCTCTTCACCACTTCACCAAAACAAGCGGGAGTGAGTCCCGTCGAGGACCAGAAGGAAACCAGTACGACACACGTCACAAGGATGAACACGCTTTCAACAAACACCAATCGACTAAAAACTACTGGACGAAACCGTTCGAATAATTGTACATGCCCTCCTCCTCCATGTCGTCCTCCGCTTCCTCGTACTGGTCCTGCTCCTCGTTCTCCTGCATCATCTCCTCCTGGAGCATCTCCTGACGCTGCTGGAGGATCTCCTCCTTACTCGGAATGCGACTCTCGCCATCCATCGCGCGCTTTCCTAAATGACGGTCCAGAATTGGAATATCCACGTTCTCGTAGTCGTCCGCCTCCTCATCTTCCATCGCATCCAACACCATGTACTTTCCGTCCTAGCCCATTACACAGCAAACGCAACACAACGTCGAAGTTGGAGGACACGTCCCTCATAATGCTCATGTTCTCCTCGCTCACGTTGTTCAGGTCAAACGCGTCGGAGAAGTTGTTCACGATCTGCAAGCCCGCGCTGCTGCAACTAACCCCCAAACCAAACCACTCACCTCTGCTCGATCATTCTGCGGGGCGGCTTCACATAGAACGGAATCATTCCCTGGTTGAAATCGTTGATCACCACGCAGGCAGCAGAACGCATGTCCGGAATTCCCCCCTTCTTCAGTTTCCCGCGGGAACGCGCCACATACGCCAAAAACTCTCTCACTAGGCGTGAAGCGTTTCGTCAAGTCAGACCATCCGAAAACTGCGGGATCGCGTAGTAGTTCTGCAGGTACGACGAATTGCTACTGAGCGACGTCAGCATTCTCTCCACGATGCCTTCAGGATCGTCCAGCTCCTAACATCAAAGACCACGAGAATGCCAACGTGGACATCAACACAGTTTCGAAGCAAATAGCTGCTGTTGTCACTGTTGAAGATGATGCCGGGACAATCCAGCAGCGAGATGTTTCGATCGATTTGAATCTCCTACTCCGATCATTCTGCGTCCCAATCCCCACTTGAATTGCGCGCGTGAAGCCTGCCGTCGAAGAAACGCCAACAGCGCGCGATCGCTTCAACGAATTGATCAGCGACGACTTTCCCACGTTGGGATAGCCAATCACGCCCACCGTGATCGAAGTCTTCATGCCATTATTGCGGCAGTAGTTCTTGAGGAGTTGGAGCACGTTGTCCGCGCCCAGGCACACGTTGCTCGACATCACGCTGGAATTCGCCTTGCGGATGTCCATGTTGTTACGACCGAGATGCGATTTCTGGGACTGCGTGGACGCCTTGAAAAGGATTGTCGGGTACTCCTGGCGAAGCAGATTCAACCACTACAATGAAGCATCACGAATAATCGAACGGTCAACGCAACATTCTTCGGAACCAGATCGATCTTGTTGATGAGGAGGATGATTCGCTTGCTCGGGTCCTTCTCCAGGATCTTGTGCTCGACGAGCTTGCTACGACAGCCCTACGTACTAACCAACAACGCCGACGACAACCATAGGGTCACGAGCATCCAGCACAATGATAATCACGTCGCTGCGATTGATCACCTCCTTCAGCTGATGAAAGAAGGCTCGGCGGGTTTGGATGGCCGCATTGTCCTCCTTCGCATGCTGCTTGCGCTACGAATGACCTGCACAGCGCGGTCTATACGAGCTCATCGTGCTGAACCGCTTGCTCCTCGGCAAACTTCTGCTGCTGAGACTGGGCATTCTGAACCATAGATTCCAACTAGCACATAAAGAGCACTACAAACATTGTTACAGAAATGCCACTGTTCTTCCTCGCTCCCATCTCCACCTCCATGCCCTTTTGGAGACGTTCCTTCATCAGCTGGTTCTACATCGATCACAAGCAAGAGGCAAAACCCGACTCTTCTCTCCAGCTTTCGTTTCTCCTCTCCAAACTGGGGAAGACCAGGGTCCTTGTGCAATTTGTGGACCTTTCCGTCTCGTCGTTGTTTCTGGTTGTTCTGCCTTCTCTTGCGCACCTCGAGCTTGTTCTACGCATCACCGCACTCCAAGTCACGCAAACGCTGTAGGTGTTCCTTAACTGCTTTGTCGTTGGCATGGAAGCAAAAATCGAACAGAAGAAAGCAATGAGTGGAAAACAAACACTCCATATGCTATATTCGGTTTAGAAGGAGTCATTAGAATTCCTCGCGTCACATGCGATTCTACAGGCTAGCAGCATCGCTCTTCATTCTGATCATCACTTGCTTCATTCTGCTCATGTCGCGATCGACCTCAGCGCTCATGTCCACCAGCTTCACCACACGCTCCCAGGGGTTGGCGCACTCCATATCCGCCTTCGCGCTCTCAATCGCCTTCTCCTCCTCCTGACGGTTCATCTCCGCCTTGGCCTTCAGCTTGTTCGCTCTCTCCTCCTTCCACTTGTTCAGCTCCTCAGCACCAGCGCTCAACAGCTCCTTCTTCTTCTCCATGGCCTCCTTGTCCTTCGCCTCGCATCTCTCTCTGAACTGCATGTTCCACTCGCGAGTGAACTTGAACTCGTCCACCACAGGGGTAGCGGGAGCAGCGGGAGCCGCAGCCTCGCCAAAAGGATCTTCCTCGGCCACGGGCTGATCGGCAGCGGGCTCAGCGAAAGGATCCTACAACGATTATCCTCCCATACGAACACACTACCTCCTCAGCCTGGGGCTCGTTCACCGTCGCCGGAGCATCTACAGCCATGTTAGATATGCAGAAACAATAAGAAGATCAGGATAGAAAGGACAACGCGCGATTCTTAGTCGCATTCCAGAAACAACGGGGATACAGACAAAGCACACGTACCATCAGCAAAGAAATCATCGGACATTCTATTCTTGTATGTATGTGTAAGGATTGGAGATAAATCTAGCCGAACTCTAAGGAGCACGGCGGAATACTATCCTCCCGGACTCCCATCCAACAATGGAATTGACTACCTTTCCGTGGGTGTCGAGAATACGGTGAGGAATGTCGTGGAGCGAGAAAGAAGGATCCATTCTTCATATGGGTTGTAGTAATCGAAAGGCGAAGAAGGAATGAGGAAAACGAAACCAACAGCTGTCTGTGTTTGGATGATGACTCCAATCAAACACAACACACTATGATACACTTGAAGACTTGTTCTTCATCTCCTGCATGCCCGTGAAGGTGTGACTCACCAGCCAATCGAATCCTTCACGCACGCCCTGTCCCGTGATGGCACTGCACGAAACAACGGACCGGTAACGCGTCTCAAACTCGGGACCGGTCATTTGCAAGTACTAATCCATGAGACGAGTAGAGTGAAGTGCGCCTCTTGGATCTTTTCTACGGGAAGAGCTCCTTCCACGTCGCACTTGTTGCAGAAGATGAGGACGGCGGCTCCCATGAGCTTCTATTGCGATAAGAATAGCACTCATAACGAACCTCTTCAAAGAGGATTTGCTTGAACTCCCTTTTGCAGTCCTCAAGACGATCCACATCACTGCTGTCCACAACCCAAATGACGGCATCCGTCTACTCTGAATACACCTTATGAATAGCAACCTCTTCGTAGTAGTTCTTCCAGTAGTTGCGAATCGTCTTCTGCCCTCCGATATCCCAGATATTCACATGAAATCTAACCGTAAACAAAACGGCCATGCGAAATCACGATTTGTACTCCATGGAGTAGATCTTGAAACCCAGCGTTGGACTAATGGAGTGCACGTCCTCCCCATTCAGGCACTTCAGTATCGTCGTCTTTCCGGCATTATCCAATCCGCTAGCGATGAGTCGAAGAGAGTGAGCAGAACAGCACTAGAAACCGCATTTCCTTCTCCTTCTGCTTTTGCTTCCGTATGATTGACAACAAACCCATCCGTGATAGAGTACAGAACAAATGACTGACAACTCACTGCAGCCTTCTCCTATTCTCTTCAATCCGCTTGTGAATGTTGACCACGAGATTGTGATGCCGATTCTACGAATGAACCATCGCCACCTCCATCACGATATCCTGCTGCAATTGCTCCTCCGTCTCGGCAATCAACCGTTCCAACTTCTGCACCTCGTCCTTCGCACGCTGCAACCGAATCTCGCTCTGCAGCTTCTCGTAGCGACACTGCTCCAACTACTCCTCATTCTTTCCCTCCAACCTCACTCTGTTCCGAAGAACGAGCGGGAGTTTCTTCTCCTTCTCCTGTACCGTTTCCACGCGGCGCTTCTTTTCCCTCCAAACCACATACCCGTCGATATGAACACTTCTTCCCTGATCGAGAGCTTGTGCGGCCTGGCGTTTCCGGCTAGTTGGCTCCTTCAACACATTCATTGAAACGCCCGGGGCCTGTTCGGAGGGAAGGTCGATGACGAAGCGATACTGAAGGTACTCCGTTGGCGGGAAGTATGTGTGGTTGATCTGGGAGGGCGAGGGCTGGAATGGGATCACCACACGTCGTCTCTGCTGCAACAACTCGTAGTTCCGTTTGTGCTGCTCCGCCGCTGCCCACGGGCCGGTCGTCGCCTTGGCTCTCTCCAGAGAGGATTGTGCGTCGTCCTCGTCCTCGCTCTTGGGAGAGCCTGGCTCTTCATCGCTCTTTGCCATCGCACTCTCCTTTGAAGAGGCTATGCCTTCCTTTGAGACCATCCCATCACTCTTCGAGAGAGCCCGTCTCCGCGCCATGGCGCGCTTCATTCTCTCCTTGAGTCTCTCCATGTACTCTGGCGAGGGCTGTTTCATCTCGTGCAGAACGAGGTACTTCTCCTTGTGGAACGCGTCTTCCTGCTCCAAGAACGACACCAGCTCTGGCGACAGCGCTACGCCTAACAACACGCACGAACACGCACTCGACAACTCAACACCGTATCGCCTGAAGAACAGCTCCCGCCTCGTGTCCACGCTGATCGCGCCCTCCTCCGCCGGACCCTTCTTTATCATGCGCTCTTCTTTCCTCCAGCGATGCGCGATCCGACACAGCTTTCTCTTCTCCTCGTCCTCCTCGTCGTCCTCGTCCCACGACGAACTCTCCACGTCCTCCTCCTTCTTGCGAACGCGCCTTACCTGCTCCTCGTACAGCCGCGACTCCTCCTTCTTCCTCTTCTCCTGCAGGCGCTTTCGCTCGCGCCGTCGTTTGTTCTTTTCCTTCTTGGACTGGATGCGCAAATTCTCCCAGAATTCCGCCTCCGTGTTCATGATCTCGTCGGTTGTGTTTCCCCACATGTTTCGCGCGGTGTACTGTTCCGTGTACTCTGTCTGACTTGGTACAGGCTCTTTTGGCGGGGGAGGAGGCGGTGGGATTGCGCGCGATTGTGAGGGAAGGAAGTACGGCGTCTTCTTCTTCCGCACCACATCGTTGATGACAAACGGCTCCTTCTCTCCAGATAGTCTGTTTCGCTCTCCCTCCTTCGGTTTGGGAGGAATGCGCTGACTACACATGCTCCTCATCTTACTCCACGGCGAATCCATCTTTGACGCGTTTCTCTTTGTGTCCGAAGTCCCACTCTCTGCCAAATACACAGAATTGGGCGGAATGAAGTACTGACGGATGGTAGACACATTCAAGCCATCCGGCAGTATTAGCGGCAACTTATGCTTCGGCGAAACAGGGAGAGGCGCTGGCTCCACCTTCTTCTTCTCGATCGGCTTCTTTGGCTTCACTTCCACCGGTTTCTTCTTTTCTACTTTCTTTACCTGCTTCTGTTTGTTAGGCTTAGCAAACGTTTTGGCATTCTTCTTCTTCTTTTGCATATTCTTCTTTGGCTCCTTCTTCACTTCCTTCTTTTTCACCTTCGGACTCTCCTTCTCCTTCTCTAACAGTCGGGGATCTCCCTTCGTGTCAATGAAAAAGGGGAGCTCCTCCACTTGAGACGCCCCCTTCTCCTTCTCCCTCTTCACTTTCCGTTTGGTCTCACCAAAATGGAAGGCCACCTTCCCCTCTTCGAGATGATCGTTCATACGAGAGAGCGAGGAAAGACGAGTGGGCAGCACAGCAAAACCGTCTCTTCACCGGTAGGAGGGAGGATTATTGTAGCTGTGTACTCCACCTCAGTTACGAAAAACCCGATCACACTGGATTATCGCTCTCTATCTTCTTGTTCTTGCCGCCTTTTCAGCGCTCCGGATCATGTCATCGGATGGATACTTGATGGTGAGCTGCACGAAAGGTCTGTCCTTTGTGAGCGACAGAAGACACAAGCTTATGGTCGATTGTCCTGTGGATCGCATTATCCTGTAGGTGAAATTTGGAAAGGAAGAACAAAAGTCGCACTACATCACCGGGAATGGCACTTTCGACTTCAACACGTGCTTCCTATTTGATTCTTCACTTGAGGAATTCCAGAGCGAGACGATCACCATTTATGTGATGTGCGATAAAGGGTTCGCCCACAAACCGTTTCTTTTGCTGCTTTGACGGTTATTGCGTAGAAAGAAGGTGGCGTCGTATGAAGTTAGCGGAATGCAGCGGGTTGCGGCAAAGCCCTGGGGACCTGTGACCGTGATTTGCAACAGTCTGTCTACGAAGGCAGAGTACTGCAAACTGACTCTGCAAATCCAATACGTTGCCTACATGGACATCCTGACCAATATGCCCGCTCCGTCGTCTTCAGAGGCAACGCTCTTGTCTCTGCGTTTCCAGAACGTGGAGTTGGCTGTGAGTCCATTGGCGCTTCCTCACGCGTAGAAGGAGTATTGGCTGGACAAGGGTGTGTATATTGAGGTTTTCCACAACTATAAGAGTCTATTCAAGTCCCACAAGGTTTACGACAGTTGCCCTTCTTGTGTGCTTTCATTCCTAGGTGCTCTTGAGATCCGTGCGCTCTTCCCCCTATCTTGCTTTTCCGACAACGACTCTATCACAATCGTCATGTACTACGGTCGTGACAACTACATTGGAGAATACACTACCGATGTCGATACCTTCCTCACTCTCGATGAAACGGAAGTGCAATGCACCGTCCTTCTCCTTTTCTATCTTCACATGTAGCTGTCAGGCGCGCATTGTCGGGAATCGTACCTCTCCGTCCTCTCCATCGCCCTGTACACCGACGCTACCGTCATGCCACGCGCAGGCGAGGAAATCGACCCCGAACCGGTCGAGGACCAGCCGCCAGAAGCAATTCCCCATTCTTCTCCTCTCCCCCTCCCCCAACCATCCCCCATTTCTGAATCCACGGTGAACCAGGTGGCTGTGTCGCCACTCCCGGGCGCCGCGCCCGCCTTCTCCACCGTGGTGTTCAACCCTCCAGACCCTCAGACAATCGCGATGACAGAGCCCGTGGAGGTGCAGGCAGTAACGGTGCAGCCGGTGGAGGTGGTGGCGCTGACGCCGGAGGCGGAGGTGCGTCCTGTGGCAGTCACCTTCCAAGGCAGCGAGAACGGCGTGGTGGTGGTGCCGGCGGAGCCTCAACCGGTGGCGGTGGCGACTCCTGTGGCTGTGACGCCAGTGGTGGCAACAACGCCGGTGACAGCAACTCCGGTGGTGACGGCGCCTGTGACAACGCCTGTGACGACTCCCATCGTGACGACTCCTGTGGTGGAAAGTGGGGGGTTGCCCACACCGTCGGTGGTTCCCGCCACTTCAGAAGCCAAGCCGGAGCCCATTCCCACGCCGATGCTGCGTTCCCACTCCACGCACACCTCCAAACCCTTCACCATCACGCCACTCCCCAACGCAGTGTCCTACCCGACGCAGCGCCACTCGCCCCTGCCGTCGAGCAACTATTCCCACGGTTATTCCGCCATTCCCACGATGAGAACCATCTCGCAGCGCGGGCCGCAGCGTTCGTCGCTGAATCTGACGCCCACGATGAAGTCCACGCGAAGCATCCGCAACTCGCAGAAGACGGAGAACTCGGCACACACGCCCGTCACCTCTCCTGTGGAGGCGCGACCTGAAGATGTCCCACACCCTGTGCAGCCAGTGCAACCTGTACAACCTGTACAACCTGTACAACCTGTACAGACTGTGCAACCGGTCACTCCGCTGTCTGCATCGAAGTGTGTGGTAATTGATGATGCTGATTTCTCGCTCACCAACGAGGTGACTGATTCTGCGCCACACACGCCCATTGTGCTGCCTGTTCCCGTGATGGATAACAGTGAGCCTGTTGTGGTGATTCCGGAGGCGAGTGCTGTTGCCGATATGGACGGCCAAAATAGGGACGATTTTGGGAAGTCAGCGAACGTTGAGTTTGGAGGCATTCAGCAGCTCCCGACGGTGCCCTCCGGCTTGCCGTCCATCATTAATGCGGATGCGATGGAGAGCGAATAGCAGTATTGTAGTTTCCTTGTTTGTCTGAATTGTGAAGATACTGAGCCTTGTGTTTCTTGGACAAACAGAGCACGATCCGTCGTCAATACTATTCATACACGCAAGGCGCAATTGCGAGATCGCTCTGTTTCGGATCAAATCACACTGGATGTTCATTAAAACCATCTCCATGTCATTGAGAGATTCCTTCATTGAATCCGTCTTCATATCATCGTTCGCTCTCATCAACTCCAGCACCTGCTTCAGCAACCGCAAGCAGCACACCATCACACTATACCTCACTGCGCGAATGCCACTCTTACTTTTCATTCCCACTCTGAATACCCTTCTTGATCACAGAGAAAACACTGCTTCTTTCCTCTTCATTTTGCGGCAAAAATACACCTCTCGAATGATCGACACAAAGCATCAGGAGGACAGGATCTTGGATACCACGCACTATCCGCCAAAACTCTACTTATAAAGAAGAAACTTATTTCGTACCAGCACGGTTTGACAATGATGCGTGAAGCGAGCGCACTAATGCAATCCATTCCGAATAGCGAGAGACTATCGATTGGTGACCGTCGAGAAGCGCGTCTGGTTGAATCGTAGGAGACGGAGCCGGCACCTTGGCTGGCGATTCGATCAGCGGGGACTGAAGCGCGATGGACTTCCTTGGAACAGGAGCCACGCTCTGTGCACCGCTTTCTGATTTGCGGTGAACTGAATTCCGCATCGTGCTCACAGAGAGGCGCGGCCTGATCACCTTCCGATTCACAGCAGTCTTCTTGACCTCCTCGAGGAATGAATCCTCGCTAACAACCAGAGAGCTGTCGCTTAGCAGGCACGAAGAACACGCAATCGAGGAGGACAAGCAGGAGGAATCAGAATTGTCAAGGAAGGATGAATTCACTTGTTTTGCATTGATACGTGGCTTCTAGGGATAAAGAAAATACTGTATGCACACAGTAGCCTGAACGCTCTTGACGATGAGCTCATTCCCAATCAGCTCCACCACAAGGACATTTGAATCATTCGTGTGATGTCCAATAGCAGCGATATTGGAGAAGCCGTCGTAAGATGACAGAATCGTTCCCTGGGGAGAAAGAATAGACAGCGCATTTGCATTCGCAACAACGATGTTGGAATTGTCACACGACTGCAATTGGTTTGGCATAAACGGCAACTACGAGTAAGATTAGGAGATAAAGGCAACGGAAGTCAGAAAACGACACTCGCCATTCTTGGCGGCAAACACACTGTCGTCAATGCAATACAGGAACGAGTCGTCGTCCGATACCGATACCGTAGCGCAGTTCGTCACCATCGATTGCTGAATGTGAGTGCAATTCCTCTTATCCCAAGACTAGGGTGATAGGAAGAAGACAATAGCTACATTCAGCACACCTGTCGAATCCAGTGAGTACATATACATGGAGTGGGGGTTGGAGAACACTTTCACGATGGGATGACTGTGGCCCGAGAATTCCACTCCCATACTTTTGTAGCGCGTATCGATAATCTAGAATTGAGCGCCTTTCAAGCGAATACTTGGATGTGGTGGTTGGAAAGACTACACAGCATTTGATCATCGCTGAAGAAGCAGACCCCCGTGTACAGAGAGGACTTCAATTTCAACGAATAGACGCCTAGGCATCACCAGTTCATCACTGCTCCACGTTCTGCACTCTTTGTACGGAATACGGAAACTCTTCCATCCTCTGAAACACATGCAAAACGCCCTTCCGATGGGTTGCTGTCAAAAGCCACGATTCCAGACCCATTCACATCATAGCTCTGGATAACAGCACCGTGTGTAAATCATACGATCAAAGAAATCTCGTTTGGTACTTCCCACAGACGAATCACGTCTCTCACTCCACTTGTGAGTATCCAGTCCTTCTATGTTTCACTTACTGCAAGAGTAAGCACATTGCGGAACACATGACAGCGGGTTATCGAGGAGGCACCGGCTTTAGCGGAAACTATCCGTAAGGAGTAAGCAGCACGGTTCACATAGATTTGAGACGCCATTCATATGAGAGAAGGAATAATGTGATGCACTTCCTGCGCACTGAGAATGTGTTTGTACTCTCCAATAGGATGCTTCCCATGAAACCAATTCCTCCATTCTCTCCCGCCATCAACGATCATCACCATCCAAACGAGTAATGGTGTCAGTAATACTACTGACTGTTTGTCTTTGCATTCGTCAGGTGAACGTGAAGAAAGTGATCATGATAACCCTTTCAGTCCTGCTCGCACTAGAATCACTCCTCGGTATGTCCACGCTCTCCTCCATCCCTCTTTCATGTTTGGCGCCATTCCACCCATCACGCCTGAGGCCTGCCATATTGCTCCCATCCCAAGAGGCCCGCTCCAACATTCCGAATTACTATGCTGTAGTGAAAACGGAGCGGTATTCCAACTATGGCATTCACCATCAGGCAAAGAAGCATTCCATACGAACGAGCAGAACATGACAAATTCATTGGACTTGATTGTTTTGGTGAGGAGAGGCATCGTGCCATAATTGCCGGTACCGAATCTGATAGGTGCGCTGTGTACCTCAATGCATGACGAGTTCAATGGGATAATTTCTATTCCCTAAAGCGTCCTATTTGGAAAGTGAATAGGGGTAAGAGAGAGCAATAGGAAAAGGACGATATCTTGTCAAAACCCAGGGGTTCTTAATGAAATTGTGCACCCAATCATATCCAGTTTTCTTTCTCTTCAAGCGGAGTCTCACTATAAAACATCTCCAAAGCGTAAATCATGCCCTTCATGGAAGACCGGGATCCTGATAGTATGGATTCATACTTGTCAGACCTATTTGCAGCCCAACCCGGTGATTCAGGAATGCTTTCCTTCGATCCTTTTCCAGTTGAAGACCAGGATCGTGATAGGGCTTACAGCCATTTTGATTATCCTCCCCTTTTGCGTCCCCAGGAGGAATCATCTTCATTTCGACAGCTCGAGATGGAGAATTCTGTTTTGAATAGTCTTAATACCCCTACTGCCCCTTATACTCCTATCCTTTCCCCGGTTCAATCCCGCCTCAGTTCTTCTCCGTCGTCGATCCGTCTGCCCTCGCTGTGTGGAGATGACGAGCGCGAAATGTCTGACGATGGATCGGTCCATTCTTCTGCCTCCACTATTGATGCGGGTACTGTTTCTTCTATGCCTACAGTACCTATGGTGCTAGAATCGCCGTGCACATTCTGTGTCAACGGTGGAGAGCGCATTCAGGTCATGGGTGGTGTGAGTGTCCAATGGGATCCATATCGCAGTGCTTTCTACATCACTGGGAATGGAATGCCGCTGCAGTTCATGCGGCCTGAGAGAGCCCTTTTGCCTCGTGATTCTCGCTCTCAGGGCCCTGGTTTGTTGCCTGCACCGTATCAAGCTGGCGAGCCCCAAACTACTGCTGCAAAAACCAGACGTAGTACTATTCCTCCACCGCCCAAGTTAATTGATAACCCTATCTCGTATGGTATTGATATGTCGGAAGATGGCTCTCAATTGCGCGTTAAGGGAAATGGTTCCCCGTTTTTCTATACCTTCAATACCCGGAATGTTGTCGTGGACAATGTTGTGTACAAGCATGACGATTCCTCTCTTGTGCTTGGCTATTATCACTCCTTCGTTAAGGCCCGCGAAGGTCGCTCGAAGCCTTTCAAGCTCATGAATGACGCCTTGAGAAACAATGTCCTGTATACGTTCATTGGCATACTCATCAAGTATGGATTCAAGAAGACGGAGACTTCGGATATTGTGTTCTGGCTGTATCACGACAATGACTACTTCGTTGACTATACGTATGCCGAGGGCGCGGAGGTCATCAAGAACCTGTACTACAACTACAGACGCACTCCCAAGAAGTGGTGCTTTCTTTGTTCCACACTCAATTCACTCAATCTGATTTCCTTCAAACCACCTTTCCATCAATCACCCAAAACGCCCTTCCAACAAGCACTCAAGCACCTTTCCAACAAACACCCCAA
>ERZ780157.2748-NODE-2748-length-15875-cov-3.514602_pt1 | contig 15875 bp, 19 predicted proteins | sample MGYA00511169_ERZ780157 | MGnify/ENA primary metagenome ERZ780157 (study PRJEB29588, sample SAMEA1965149) | human gut metagenome | biome: human gut; feature: human-associated habitat; material: faeces | place: Denmark | collected 2008/2010 ... | reverse complement strand
ACATTACCACAATTGCAAAGTGCGCATGTTCACACTACAGCTCTTTAATAGTTTCATAGAAACGCATACGAGCCAACACTAATTATCAATAACTTAATTCAAATTTCCAAGCATCTTCTGTCTACATTACTAAAATAGCACCAGATAGAGTATGCTTTTTTGTTTAGTTGTTCTTTTACACCACTGAATCACAGTGCTTTTATAAGGTCATTACTTCGAGCTATCAGTTTATAGGGGATTGGAGTGTTCTTTCCGTTTTTCATTTTCGCCTTTCGTCTTGGGGTTTGTACCACGGAAGGCAACCTGACGTCAACGCGAAAAAATTCTTTTTCGCAATACATATCTCTAAGTGGTTAGACAACATTTTGCTCGTATCGTTAGAGTGTAAGCAACTAAAAATCTTGTCTTAGCTCGGCTTAAATATTTAAGTCGGGCTTTTTATGTTGCCGGAGCGAAAAACAATTTTTTCGTTTTCGTTGACGTCAGCCGAAATGCAAAGTAAATTGGCTTACTCGTGCTTGACTTCCGTGGTACTGCACCGTCGCCGAAAGGCGAAAAAGAAAAACGGAGGTATGTAAAAATGAAAAAAGAATTTACTAAAGTTGAAAAGTACGGTTTCAAGAAGGGAATCGAGATATTCAACGAAAACGAAACGCACGGTTACTTTGCTGTAGCCGATGACGAGAAAGCCATTGCAAGAATGCAACGTTACGTCGACAGTGGCATGAAAGGTGACGAGAAACTTACGTACACGCAAGTACTGTTTTTCAAAGGCGTAATTGCAGGTATTCGGTTTTGTCTCAAACGCAAAGCCGTTTATCCCGAAAGAGAAAGAACTTCTTCTTTCCAACAACATTACGAAGAACACTGCTACGGTAAAGAAAACCACTATGACGGTTTTGCTTGGTACGAGGTATTTTAACATGAAAACATCTGTAAATATTCAATCTCAATATGACTATTGTGACGGTGAATGTATCATGAATTTCTATTGCATTGATGTAAATGACAAACAAATAACCGTGGCTGTACAGCGTCTTGGTCATGTTTTTGTCGATACGTATCAACTTTTTGACGACAACAACGGCAAGTATTTCGAGTACGGCGTCATGTGCGACCACATCTATTTAGACGAATTTTACAATTAAAGGAGAAACAAATGAAAACGGTATTCAGAGAAGCAATTAAACGAATCGACTTGGTAATGGACGAAGACGAAACCACTTTTGCCCAATACTTTTTAACAATTTTCCAAAAGACAGACATCTACAGCGACTTTGTTGCCGTAAGACTTTCGTACAAAAAAGTACACGTTTACGTGACTGCAAAAGCACTGAACGAAGCTATTAAATGGTTACAAGCATACGGTGTTATAACGGGCGTACACGACTCGATGGCTTACGTACTGCCCCACTTTGAAATAGATTTCGATCCGTTTGAATACACCGATGCAATTGTTACAGACAAAGAAATTTACTAAGGATAACAACAATGGAACAAACAGAAAAAGTAGAACCAATTATTGACCTTGAAGCACTGCTTAAAGAAGTACAAGACATGATTGAGGAACGCAGAGCAATCGAAGGAGATTACGATGGATGGTATTAAGATAGTTATAGGCTCTTGGGGCAGCTACAATGAATGTAACGAACGTGCGCTTGGCTCTAAATGGCTGGATTTGTCCGAGTACACCAATTGGGACGAGATTGCCGATGAACTCAAAAACGAAGGCTTTGTGCTTGACGGCATTGACGAAGAATTGTTTATACAAGACATCGAAGGCATTTACGACGGCTCTGTCAACTGGGATTACGTCAATCCCGAAAACCTGTTTAACACGTTGAAAGAATCCGGTGTGTTGGACAACGAATACAAATACAACGTGTTTTGCGCATTTCTCGAAGTGCGGGATTTCGACGATTTTGAACGCCGAGTTACTGACCGTGGCGAACACTGGGACGATGACATCAACCTATGGCAAAACTACGATTGGTACGACTACGGCAGAGAAATAATGGACTGCTGCGGAGAAAAGCTGCCCGAGCACTTAGAAGATTTCTTCGACTTCGAGCAATACGGCAGATACTGTGGCGCAGATTACGTATACGAATACAGCAACGGGCTGATTGAAATTCAATAACTAAAGCGAGTTACGATTAAGCAACTCGCCTTTTTTATACAAAAATTACAAGGAGAATGAAAATGAAAACAACAGTAACATTTGAAGACAAGAAAAAGAAGGCAATCGAACTCATGGAAGAGTTAGGTATTTACAAGCCGTACATTCGCGGCTTTAAGCAAGACAACACAATTTGCTATTTCGAACAATACGCAGGCTTTTGGGCGTATCAGGACGAAGAACTGATGGAAAAGATTAAGGAATTTGAAGCGCGAACAGGCAACTTGGTTTACGCCGTAACTCACGAATATTTGGAGTTTGGCGAGTGCTACGACTTTCTCATCATCCCCAAGTATAAAGCCGATTGGAAGTACCTTATATCCCCCTATGGAAAAGGCTTTGCGGTATACGCATATGTCTGGAACAAAGACGATGATTCTTGCTCGGAATACGGCACAATTGGCATACACGCATTTGGCGGCGGCATAAAAAGATTTGCTTAATGAGAGGAAACATACACCATGGTTAAATTTACTGCAGAATACAAAGACAAAACATACACTTTCGACTTCGGTTACGAAGCATACATCTTCCACATTGCTTTGTGCAACGAGTTTGTAGACAAATTTAACGAAGCCGAATTACTCAACTTCATTTCATTGGTAAGCGAGTGCTACCTAAAAGACGACAATGCTACCCCTCTCGGTGCATTGGCAGACTACATTGCCGACCATTGGATCGAAGTAAAAGATTTGCCAAGACGTAAGATACTTGATCTGTTTTATACGGAAAACTAGGGAGGACATAATATGCCATACACTACTGTTGCACACATTAACTCGCTCAAAGGCGAAGTAGACGAAATTACCATACTGGAACAAGTTGGCGACAACGATTACATAGTTGAATACAAGGGCGTGAAATGCCACGCCCTTTTCAATTGGTTTGTTTGTATGTTTTACGCAGACGACCTATACAGGAAAGTTGAACAATGAAGACCAACGGATACAAGATTTGTTACAGAGAACAAGGCACTACCGAATACGTGCGCTGGTTTATTACTCGCACATACCGCAAAGCAAAATACGTGTTGCACGGCTGTGTCAGATTTCCACCAACGGAACGGGCAAGCAACAGACCACTGGTCAATCCGCACTGGAAAATAATACCCATTACAAACAAAGAAATCAAAGCCGGGATTTGGCGCGAGATACCTTTTTAGGTGACGCGTTGAACTCGGATTTTTAATTTTACATACAAGGAGGACAAGCCATGACAAAACTAAATCTTGCGGCAAAAGGCGATGACCAGATTGCCGTACTTAACTACCTACAACAAAACGCAAGCGACATACTTGCGGATAAAATAAACAACGGCGTACAGATTGTGAAAGACGGCGTAACACTCATAAACAAGAAAACGCTTGACGGATTCTTCCGCTACGCCACAGAAGAAGCGCGCAAACTCGTTGCCCAAAATGCCAGATGTGCATGCGTACTCGACCGAGTTGTGTTTGGCTGGGCGATACACTACTTTGAAGAAGATGAGATTGAAGGCACTCTTTACAATCTTGACGGCACAGAATACAAAACCGTCGTAAAGCACACTACAACACCGACCGTGACCACCAAGCCTGTTGTTACCAAACCTAAGAAAAACGAAGGGCAGTTGTCTATTTTCGACATGACTTTACCCGATGACGAACCCGACGATACAGACGAAGATGTGTGCGATGGTACAGACGATTTTGACGAAGTACAAGTTGTATGCGAACCTACAAACCAGCCCACTGCGCAACAAGTTTCGATACCGATAATAATTACGCACAACGACACCCAAACATCCACACCAGCCAAAGTAGCCACCCCACAAAACGTCACTACACCCGTACAGCCTACACAACCGATTATAACCGCACCGATAACCTCTCAATCCGCCAACTCACATGTTGACGACAAAGCAATGTTCTACTACAAGTACGAGATTATGCAACGGCAGTATCCGAATAATATTTTGTTGTACAGGGTAGGCGACTTCTATGAAGCGGTGGACAAAGGCGCAGAGTTGCTTGCAAGGACAATTGGACTTACACTTACGGGACTTTCCTGCGGCGAGGCGGGCAGACATCCGATGTGCGGTATTCCTTACCATGCGCTCGACGTTTATGTAGACAAGATAAAACAACATTTTGCAATAACCATAATGGACTCGGACAACGATGTGCGCGTCGTTGAGAAAACTGTGTTGTCTGTCGTTGACGCAGTACAGCAAAACGCTCAACGGCTTGCCGAGCTTGACGAAGATAACGCCGTGGATTTTGTGTCCGTTACAGCACAACAAACGCAGCAAAAAACACCCGACGACATACTAAATGTAACGAAAAACGCGATACGTATGCAAAATTCAGATACATGCGAAACGGATTCCACGACTGTGGACATGGAAACGGGCGAAGTGCATTCTGCTGCAATTGACGAAGAAAACCGCATGTTTAATGTGCTGTACGAGTTGTTTGACAGAGCATTGACTGTTGGCTAAGGAGGCAATATTATGAACATAAACAAACTAAAGTCTATTCCAAAGTACATAGAGAAAAAGATACTTGCGTTAGACAAACAGATTGACCCCAACAGACGTGGTTTGAGATTTTATGCGTACATCACCACCATCGACAAAAACATTGCAAAGGTTACGGTTGCGCTAAGGAACAAAGGCAAAGCAGTACACATAAAGCAAGTTTGCGTGCATGCGTTAAACGATGACCGAGTTTACGTCAGGGACATCGAATACAACTACTTAGGCATTTCTGCATACCGAGTCGGTTGGTACGACGAAGGATTCAAGTACAGGTACAATATGCGCCCGTATTACAATGACGGAGTTTGGTACAATGCCCCGTTTAAGTACTACAACCCGTATGCGCCGATTGTTAACCGTGAATACGTATTGAGGCATGACCGCTTCAAATACTCGCAAGCGGACAAATATCCCTGCCAAAACTTTATTAAGTATTTGAGATTGTATCTGCAGTATCCGCAGATAGAGTACCTTGTAAAAGCAGGGCTGACGAGGTTTATTGACTCAATTACCGTTCTTAAAAAGATAGGCAAAGACAAGCATTTTGCCAAATGGTTGTTGAAAAACAAAACACAACTTATTTCTAACGAGTATTACGTTGACTCCGTTATTAGAGCGTATAACCACGGAACAAACGTAGAATACGAAAACAATTTGAAAGTTTTTAAGCAAAAGCTGAAACGTGAAGATTTCAGGGAGTTTGCTCAAAACCACGAAGACAAACTTGACAAACTTGCAAAGTATGTTGCAGAACAACACACTTCGTTTTACTCGTACAAAGACTATTACCACGCTTGCATTAAGTTGGGTATAGATATGTCTCTTGACAAAAATCTATTTCCGCACGATTTTCGGCGTTGGCACGACATTCGACTTGACCAGTATGCAACGAAGTGTGCGGAAGAAAACGCCAAGAAAAAGGCGGAACTCATGCAACAATTTGCGACCGTCGCACAAAAATATGCTTCGCTAGGCTATACTCGAAAAGGAGATTACATAGTAGTAATTGCTATGTCGCCGCAAGACCTGATACGTGAAGGTGAAACTTTGCATCACTGCGTAGGCAGAATGAACTACGATCAAAAGTTTGCCAAGGAACAATCTCTTATATTCTTTTTGAGAGACAAATCCGCACCCGAAACGCCGCTTGTTACAATGGAATACTCGCCGTCACAAAAGAGATTGTTACAATGCTACGGCGACCATGATTCCCGTCCCAACGAGCAGATTATGCAATTTGTAAACGAAAAATGGCTGCCACATGCCAACCGTAAACTAAACCGTTTGGCGGCATAGAATGACTTTTACGACATGTTTATTTGTGCTTCAGTCCATTGAATATAGGCAATTATTCAGCCTAAAAACAGGCAAAAACGTCGTCAAATTCCGTATACGTATAAAAAATTTGCCGACATGCGGCATTACATGAAAAACAAATATAAATTACTTAACAAGGAGAATACACAAATGAAAAACCATTTCAGAGCAACAGGCTACTACGAACCTGAAGACATATCTTTCATCATTGACAGCAACGGTAAGTTTGACGAAGTTTGGAAACTGTCCGCACTATTACTTCGCAAAGGCTGCAAGCTAATAGACATAGTTGAAGTTGACAACAAAGCAATAGAGATAAACATAGATCCGCCTGCCGTGGATAAAACTAATTTAATTATACGAGCCGTGGCCAAAGGTAAACCGCAGTTTGTACAAGTGTCGCACAACTGTATCCGCTACAATGCAATACAAGTCAATGACAAAATATACATACCGGACAAATACAAACGTGCTTGATGTTTTCCAGTCAAATTCAATCACGCTTTAACCTTCAAGAAATCTCTCGCACCACATACAAAATACGGGCGGTAGCAATCCACTACCGCCCGTAACTTTGTTTATTCGCAAATACCTGTCAACTCTTTAAGGCACGCAAAACCGTTTGCGTTTACTCGTTCGATTAAGTCTTTGTCGATTTTTGTTTCACGTTCCAAGTTCCACAGATAATTTTTGTAGTCCACAATCTTTGACATATACTTTGTTGCCGGCACGAACGTAAAACCCTCTTGCGCCAGTTTTTCCACATGTATATTGCTTACTCGTCCAACGTTGGAAACAAGCCTGTAAGTTCTATCGTACTGCAAAATGTCTTCCACATTCGTCATTTTGTCCCAAAGATTTGCCGAAAACAAAACATGTTCAACACCCAACTTTGCCGCAACAAACGCTTCAAACGTCTTTTCCGTAAGCACCTTACCTTTGGGAATAAGCGCACAAATGTAGTACTTAACCGCCTCAGACAATGTGCGACAAGGTTTACTCGGAATACATATTACTCTTTTCGTTTCATTCGAATCCATTTTACCTTCAAAATCCTTTTTGCGGTTTTTTAAAAATATATCACATTTCCACAATTCTTTCAAGCAACAGAACTTATTCACAAAAAAAACGAGTGCAACGTCATCGTCACACTCGCCCTACTTAGATTCTTATTGTTGTTTTATTTTCTGACAAATCAGACTGCTTATTGTTTACTTGTTTGCTTAAGGCAACCAAATCTTCGACTTTTTCGCTTACTGCATTTTCGTCATAAGAAATTTTATTGTCGATAGCATACCGATTGGCTTTTGTCATCACGTACTCTTTCTTTTCCGCACCGGTAAAATTTGTAAACGTTTCAGCCTCAATTATAAACTTCTGCAAAACTTCGCCAAGTTTGTTTAATGCGGCAAGACTTTTCCGTGCCTTGGCATTTTTTACCAATGGAATCAGCAACCCGGTCGCCGTAACGATAATTCCGAGAACAGCCGACGCCAAAGTAATCAGTTCTTGAATATTTTCCATTTTCATTCCTCTTAAATGCTGACGCTCATTTTACGCCCAAAGTCCACCTGTCTGTAATGTTCCAGCAAAACCTCATGAGCAATTCTCATTTTGTGACAGTTTGTCTTTATTATTCCGTGCGTTCGACCGTAATGTTCATAGTTAAACGCAGGACAGCTTTCACATGCACCGCCTATGGCACAGTTTTTACAACCGGGAGTATTTTCCGTCAATTCCATAGACCTTTTGATTTCTTCAATTATTTGCAGTCCGTTTTCGGTAATACCTTCGTCGATATTCCCTATCGACAAACTTTCTTTCCCTTTCAAATCGGAGATTTCCGTAAAACGATGACACAGATAAAGCTTACCGTGACAATCAAGACAAAGCATGTTACCGTTCGTTCCGCAATTACCCGCTTGCAATTCCGACTTATAAGTGGTAGGTTTAGAATACGGGTAAAGAACAAACCTTGCACCGCTTTTTTCAAGGTAATCGTAGTACTTTTCTAATTGTTCCCTAAAAATGTCGTCGTGTTCTTTGTCCCACACATCTTCGTTGACACAACTCAAGCGAACACCGTGATAATCTAAATCCATCATCGTTTTTATGGCATCAAACATGTATTCAACATTGTTAGGCGAAATTGTGATTTTAGTATTAGGATACTTACCGTAGGTAGCGATGTAGTGCTTTATTGCTTTGTAAACATCGTCAAAACTGCCTCTACCGTCATAGTACTTGCGACAAGCATCATGACATTCTTTTGAACCGTCAAGCGTAATAGGCAAATCCATTCTGTCAACATGCTTATGTATGTATTCCTGCACTTTAGGTTGAAAATACGTTGTTCCGTTAGTTTCCAACCAAACTTCGAAATTTAGCAGCCAATGTTCTTTCTTAAATTCAACGCATTTAGCAATGAAATAGTCGGTAACATCGTTTACAAAGTCCATACAAAGTGTTGCTTCGCCACCAATAAAATCCAAGATGATATTCAAGTAATCGTCATGCAGAAAACCCTTGAAATACTCTTTATCATTGGAAAATATTTTGTCGATAAGCTTTTTTGCCATCCACGTCGGTAAATTTTGCGTACCTTTATTGTTTTGATAACAGTAACTGCAATTCAAATTGCATCTGTTTGTTGGTTGAAATGTGAGTCGCAAAGATTGGTTACTCTCTCCATACATAAGCGACAGCGTCCCCCAAATCAAAACCGGTAGCATCGGGATAAACCGCTAGCACTTCCCTCTTAATGTCAGCCTTTTCCAACTCGAGACCGTTTTTGATGTCGCAAATGAGTTTATTTACTTCATCGGTAACATCGAAAGTAATACCATCTTGGTTTCGTACCCATCGTTTGCCGGATTCCCAGTGTTCAAGTTCCTTTGTTAGTTCAAACACATAGTCCGTTGAACTCTTTTCCAAATTTACAACACCCAAATATTGCTTCATATTTTTACTCCCAAAGTACCGTACCCTGATTGGTTGTACAGGGTGAACTGCAAGCCGAAATCGACGCATTGCAGAATTTGCCACAACCACTGCTTGAGGATGCCGTACAACTTGCGCCGCAACTTGATGAACTAGTCGAACACGTTGCACAAAAGACAGTTTCGCCATTATGTATAACCTTTTTTACCACTGTTCCGTTGAAGGTAATCGCAGTAATCTTGGTTCCGTTGTAATTCAATTCCATAATCGCACTCCTACGACAAAGTAATTGTCAATGTTGTCCCTGAAAGGACAAATGAACCTTTTGTCACAAAATTTGATGTATCGGGAGCAGGCCCCGTCTGTCCGATTTCACCTTGTGGTCCACGTGGGCCTGTAGCACCTGTATCACCCTTCACGCCTTGCGGACCAACAAACTTCATCCATTTGTATCCGATCGAAGGAGCCACATTGCCCGTTGCCAGCGCAATGCCGATGTAACTCATACCATTTGAATACACTTCCGATGCGCCGGAATCAGACGCAACGGTATTGTATTTTACAAATACGCTTTTGCCGTCCTCACCTTTAACTTTGCCAAGAGATATTTTTCCCATAATTTGCCTCCTTTAATTATTAGAAATTGTAAATCAGTTCGCCGGTCGTCGCATCAATCGTAAGATTGGGAGCCTCGTTACCGGCGCAATACACTACCAGTTCCCCGTTTTCGATGGCAAATGCTAACAAACCGCTTTGCTCAACAATAGCGCCGTCTTTCCCGTCAAATTCATGATTGTTCGCTCTTGTTTCAAGGTCTATCACTTTTGCCAATGCCGATTGAGATTCGCTTTTGGCATTAGTAGACAATCTCAACGCATCACTTGACTCAACAGCGGCATTCCCTGCAACTGACAATGCTTGCGCCGATTCTTCTCTTGCAATGGCAGCATCATCACCAGCCTTGGTGGAAACCTCGACAGCTCCAGCGACAGAGCGCGCTACATCCGTCATAAACTCTGCGGTTATCGGTTCACCTGTTTTGTAAACTCTCGCTTCCATTCTTGTTCCTCCTTTTTTAGTTTCTGATTGAATTTTAACACGCCAATGAAAAATTCTATCCGTCATTTTTTGACTTATTGAAAATGCTCGATTTAACAATTTTTCACTCAAAAACCGTCAAAAATCGACATTTTTCGCATTAAATTCGTCCAAATCACAAATTTTTCCAAAAATTAATCGGTCAAAATTTGACGGATAGGTTTCAAAAAAATTGTTTTATCATTAAATTATCCCACAAAAGGAGCGAAAACTATGGCAATTAAAACAATCCCTAATATCGGAATTGCAACCGACAATACTATTACAATACCTTCATATAGTATCGTTTCGGAAATCGGCACGGACAAAAAAGTTCTCTGCGCAATGTTAAAACTCAACAATGCCCATATTTTGGCATGTTCAGTTAAAGCAACTTGCGGTTGTGAACAAGAAAAAACAATAGACCAACTTCAAAAAAGTATTGACAAACTTGTATGCATCAATATCACGCACGAAATAGATTGCATGATAAAAAATTCCAAAACAGAAGTAAAGCTCACTTTCTCTGTTTCGGAAGTGACATACTCAACTGCCGACATCGATATTGAATACATTCCACAACAAATAATGTTTCAAAACAATTCCTATGTCGATGTGAATGCAAACAATGCAGGCGGCGGTTCAGTAAACGTTGCAACGGGACAACTTCGCTTCCAAAACAACGGACTCGTCTACAATGGATGGCAAGCGAACAAAACAAAAACTGTCGTTTCCGAAGATAACTATTCCAAAACCGAGTTTCCAACATTCATGGGAAAAGGTTGGAAGCTCGGCATCCAACAATACTTGGTGAAAGGACAAAACGGAAAAGTTTCGGAATACACCTATGTTGACGGAAACGGAAACTACCACAAATTTTCCGAAAAATACTATTACGTCGAAGGTGGCAGAAAATATTACGTAGCTAAATCCAAATTAAGCGTTGATCTCAATGGAGAACTCGTTTATGGTAATCGCAAAATAAAAATAGAAAGACGTTCAACGGACAATCTTATTCTCGAAACAGATTATGCCTCGTTCAAACAAGGCTATCTTATCGAGCAGCGTCAAGACGAACAAATCCAACTTGAGGAAAACGTTTCCGCGCTGTACAATCAACTTAGTCAATACGTTGAAGTGTCCATGGTCGACGGTGCAATAAACAATACGCTGAAAGATACACCCAACAAAATTAAAGATGCCAATGAGTTTCTTTCCAATACAAATACTACTTCTATAATTCTGACGGAATCGGAAGCAATACAATACAAATCTCTTTTGATGCAACAAACTCTTGCTCATTCAGGCATTGGAATGAGTACACACGTGTACGACTCATCCATTGTCGGCACAGAAAAAATCGAAGAGGAATCAGAAAACACATTTGTGCACGTCGAAAAGTTATCCACCGGGACAAAAGAACTCATTGTACTCAAAAACAAGCTAAAAGAACTACAAAAAGTACTTGTTTCTTTAACCAAGAAAAACAACTACGCAGCATCTCCCAACGATAAACCCAACTATCAATATGCAGAATACATAAATTATCTAAAAAGACATTTATACAAAAATTCCGACCGTTGTTGCATAAACGGGATTAACAGCTTAATTCATACCGATCAACAACTAACCGACATCAATCAAACCCCATCAGATGAAGTAGAGTCACTTTCAATTCCATACCAACATCTAAAAAACGATTACTGCGACCTACAAGCTGAACTCGATCGCATAAGTGACGACTTGGCAGAAGCTGCCAGAAGCGGAGCCTCAAAAAATAACGCAACCCGCCAAAAGGTACTCGAACAACGTTTGAGAGTTTTCCAAAACGAATTTAACAACAAAATCGATCACATACAGACGCAAATCAACACACTTAATCAAATAATTAATAACTGGTTGGAAGAAGAGCAGGGCAAGTTGATTGACAGACAAATAAGTATGCTAATCGACCGCTCGGAAATCAACAAAGAAGACCTCAAAAAATACTACAAGCAGTATGTAAATGCCAAAGATCAACTTGACACCATATACAGACAAATGCCTGTAAGTTTCATTACAAGTGATGAAACGGTACTCGGATTCAACAAATTCGGTCAGTTCATTGCAACTTTTGACGGATACGGCAACCAAACGTCCATTATTTACAAAGACGACAAAATTGTTTCCGTCAAAGACACCGACAACAACGAAACGACTTTCGAGTATACTTCCGACGGTTTGTTGCAAAAAATCGTTGACGCGTCCGAGAAAATAACACAATTCTTTTATTCCAATGGTTTGCTGACAAGAATCCTCGCCCCAAACGGAGAAGAGTACACCTACTCATATTGCGACGCTCATATGCTGCAAGACAATTCCTCTTGTACAAACCACGAATTGCAAACAGTCACAGACAACTTCGGTCGCAAAGTAGAATTCGTTTACGATGAATTCTGTCGGGTGAAAGAAATCCGAAACGCAAGCAACATCTATTCCGTATCGGACAACCAAGTTCTGCACAACGATACAGCTACTACATTTAATGTTGTAACATTAACTTACAACTCAAACACATCAACGTCGGTAACAAATGAAAACGGCGTCGTTACCACATACATTTTCGATAACATCGGCAAGCCCGTCACCGTGTATGAAGGCAACTACTATGAACCAGGTGAAACAACCAAGGCAATATCGTTGGAGTACACCGACAACAAGCAATCCTATGCAATAGAGGAAAATCGCTCGGCGCAAAATCTTTTGAACGGAATAACGCCCACCAACACTCTTGCGGACGCAGAAACCAGACAGCTTGTTTATGTGCTTACGCCATCCGAATTGCCTACAGACAAAACAGATTTCGTGTTGTCCGCTTGGGCAAAGGCAGATTCCGCCTACGTGGTAAATGCACGAAAAGCCGATCCGTTTTCGGAAACGCTGGAAAACGACTGCATTCCAAATTTCGATCTTAACCAAAGAAGACGCAAATTCGAACTTGCCGCCGAAGTTTACTACAACAACGGTGACATAGAAAAATTTACCGCCACTTACGATTGGTTGAACACCGACTGGCAATACCTGACACTACCGATTGAACTACAGGCTTACAAACAAATCGAAGGCGACACGTTGCCCGGTTCGTTCCCGTTCATACTTAGTTCCACGCCGAGAACTTGCACTCAAATAGCCGTATTCGTAGACTACAGTTACAACGTCGGCGAAATTCAAACGGATTGTATGGCATTACGTGAAGGAGACTGGACTTACAGTACATTTGACGAAAACGGACGAAAAATTACCGAACAAGACAGCAAAACCGGTAGCAAAACATTTTACACCTACGACGATGATGACAGAGTTGTCGAATCGACAATCGTCGACCACCTCAACCGCAAGTTCACAAGCACGTTTGAGTACAATAAACAAGGCAAACTTGTCCGTAGCACCAATTACGCAGGACTTGTGGAAGAAACCGTCTATGACGAAAAGGGTAACGAAACAAAAAAGATTACCTACAATCTCGACGACCCGACGAGCAAGTTGTACACGGAGAGCAAACGTGACGACAAAGGCAATGTAAGTGCGAACATAGACGTAAGCGGAGAATACGACAGCACCACTTACACCTACGACCACACAGGTCAAGCAACCGTTCAAACCGACGGAAAAGGCAATTGCACGGCATTCGGCTACAAAGACGGTCTTGTAAGCATAAGCGGTTCAACGGATGGCGAAGAATCCACCAACACCATGCATCACACCGCAGGATTGCTTACAACCACTTCCAATGGCGCCACCGACTACGGTTATGTTTACGACGGACAAGACAGAGTAACGTCCGTGCAAATTGCCGGCGCAAACTATTCCGGCACCGAATACACAACCCAAAACAAAGCCGAAACGACTCTCGCCAATGGAGACAAGTACTCTCAAGAAACGGACAAATATGGCAATGTCACAAAGCAAGTAGCATGGTTTGCCAATGGCAAAACGGAACAGATTATCAATAATTTTGACGAAAACAACCGTATTTCCCAAATAGTTATTGACAACTCTCTCGGCGAAAGATATAATATTTCATATAGTTACGATGCTCGGGGTAATGCCATAAGCCAAATTAAAGGCGGCAAATATGCCCTCGGCAAAACAAACGTTTACACAGCAGACAACCAACTGCAAAGCACTACGTATGAGATTATCGGTCAAGGTCAAACGCTAAAATATACTTACGAAACTGACCAAACGCCGGACAAACGCAATGCAAAGGTTACATTGCCGTTCAATGTAGAACAAGCCTTTAGCTACGACGGTATAGGTCGTACACGCAGCATAAGTCTTGGAGAAAACCTGTCCAAAGACATTTACTACGCCAAATACGGTGATCATGCAACCAATCGCATAAACAGCGTTTGGTTTGGCGTAAACGGCATTCGCAAAGATAATACCAAATATACCTACGACAAGGCTGGCAACATTGCCACCGTTACAGAAAACGGCAAACTTGTAGCGAGATACTTCTACGACGGACTTAACAGGCTTGTACGTCAAGACGATATAAACTTCGGCACAGTAACCTACAAGTACGACCACGCCGGCAACATTACTTGTAAAACAACGTACGCACTCACCTTTGACGAAACATTGGGTACGCCCGCTGAAACGCAAGAGTACACATACCGTCAACGCGGTTGGCAAGACCAACTTGTTACCCTGAACGGACAAAGTTTTGAGTACGACGCCGTAGGCAATCCTACGCTGTATTGCGGCAAAGCAATGACTTGGCAAGGGCGTAGATTGCTTTCTTACAATGGCAGCACATTTACCTACGACGTAAACGGAATGCGTACAACCAAGGCTGCCAACAACGTGACCATAGCCTACTACTATGATGACGGAAACCTTGTTGCCGAACGCAGAACAACCGACAGCGCATCTTCTTGGCTGTACTACCTGTACGGTGTAGATGGCATTGCAGGCTTCCGTTACAACAGCACCACTTACCTGTTCCGCAAGAACATCCAAGGCGATGTTACGCATATCTATACAGAAAACGGAACGCTTGTAGGTCAATACGCTTATGACGCTTGGGGTAATTGTGCAATTTTGCAAGACACAAACGGCGTTGCAACACTTAACCCGTTCCGGTACCGTGGATATTATTACGACACCGAAACCGAACTGTACTATCTCAAATCACGCTATTATGATCATGAAACAGGTCGGTTTATTTCACCTGATGATATAAGTTATCTTGATCCTGAAACTATCGGTGGACTTAATCTATATGCCTATTGCTTAAACAATCCCATTATGTATGTAGATCCAACGGGGCATGCTCCTTGGTGGAGTTGGTTCATTTCCGGATTACAAGTATTAGCCGGAATTGTTCTATGTTTTGTTCCGGGGACTCAAGGGATAGGTGTTGGCCTCATCGTCGGCGGAGGATTGGGGTTGATATCCAACGCTGTATCTCCTGCAATAGGACAAGCAATTGGTGGAGCTTCGTCTATAGCGAACGGTTGGGGAGCTTTATCTACGGGGTTATCTATTCTTGGATTAGGTATTCCCGGCTTGATTGGCGGAATTGCTTTAATGTTGGTTGGTGGCGCCACAATGGCATTCGGTGCAAATGAAATTGTTGCAGCTGCAACTGGTACGAATTATATACAACAATGGACAGGAATGAGTGATACTGCTTATGGTTGGACTTATTTTGGATTAAATCTGGCTTCAAGCATTGGGCAAGTTGCAGGAACAAGATTTAGACAAATCAAAACTAGAACGACAATCTATAATAAAGATGGGAGCGTTAAACAATATAGGTACTATAAGAAAAATGGCGATAAATTGTATGATGTTGATT
>ERZ780157.2744-NODE-2744-length-15895-cov-3.295139_pt1 | contig 15895 bp, 19 predicted proteins | sample MGYA00511169_ERZ780157 | MGnify/ENA primary metagenome ERZ780157 (study PRJEB29588, sample SAMEA1965149) | human gut metagenome | biome: human gut; feature: human-associated habitat; material: faeces | place: Denmark | collected 2008/2010 ... | reverse complement strand
AACCCACTCCAATCCACACAACTCCCATCACCCACCTTCACACTCCTCAACCTCTTGCAACCACTCACCTCAAACAAGCCGCCATCACTCTCACAGAAGCACCTCATTCCCATCTCCACCCTCTCCAGACTCGCAAACCCCACCAGCTTCAACTCGCTCACATACTGAAGACAATCATCCCCCAGCACCAACTCCCTCAGCCGCGAAGAACAGTCATTCAGACTCCATTCTTCAATGTCAGGATCGTTGCACACGCCGTTCATCACGCGAATCACCTCGTTCCCCGCATCCAGTCCCACCAAATCCTCGTCCTTCTTCACAATCAGCGTATGCTCATTACTCTTCAGTCCCACTTCATCATATTCCTGCCCGATTCGTGTCATCGCCACCACGTTCTCTGAAACCACTCCACTTCCACTCTCTTCCTCCTTCACCACATTTCCGATACGTTTCGCCAACTCCAGAAGAAGCCAAGAATTACCGGCATTCACGATTCGCTCCGCTGCGTCCTTCACGAATGGGTGCTAGTCCTTATTCACCGATAAAACCCCTCACCTTCAACAACGCATCCACCGACGCTCGTCTATTCACATCCTTCACCAAACACCGTTTCACGAAGTCAACCAAATCGCCCGACCATCCCGATGAAGTGAGCGATGGAGGCTCTTCGCAGCACACTTTGTTCATCACTTGAAACGACGTGTAATCGCCAAATGGATTCTTGCCTTCTGCCATTTCAACAAGACTAATCCCAAGTGACCACACATCGCTCTTCAAGCATGCACCATCCTTGTAAACTTCGGGCGCCATATACAGCGATGTGCCACACGTCGTGTTCCTCCTTGAGCAAGAGTGCTCCAATTGCACTGCCAATCCAAAGTCGCCCACTTTCACAACGCCACTCTCCGACAAGAACAGGTTATCCGGTTTGATATCCTAACCCTCACTCTCACCTCATACACTCACTCTATGAATGATGTTCTTCGCATGCAGATAGCTCAACCCCAATAAACAGCAACTCACCACCTCCCTCAACTCATCCTCCTTCAACCGATTCCCTCTCTTTAGATACGCTCCAACAGACCCACAGTGACAGTACTCCATCACAATCTACAATCATTACCTAACCACCCATCACCCCACCCACAACTCATTCTCCTTCACGACCACATCACAATACCTCACGATGAATTTCGACACGCAGTTCTTTAGCATCCGTGATTCACTCTCAATTCCCTCCGAAGACATCGCAATCCGCACCTTCTTGATTGCCACAAGATCCTTCGACACATTATCTCTAGCCAAGAACACTTCGCCAAATCCGCTGCTTCTCATCTCACACTTTCACACTTACCCTTCACCCAAACGATTCTCAAACGTGTAGCTGTCACCCGACATAGTTCTCAATCTACAGCAAAAGAAACTGTGGAAACCTGTGGCAAATGCGAGTTCATTCGTCATTCCAGTTTACTTATTCTCCCTTTCCTCTCCATCATCTACATATATTGACTTCATATCTTTCAATCGCCTTTCCCTTCTGAATCTAAGGAATGCGGTGCGCTTTCCATTACCCACCATGTTATATCACATAGCCTTTAATTCGCAGTTCATTCTTCATGCTAATACATCATTTCCACGCTCATACATATGCAACAGAGTCTCATCAAAACCAGCATCACAGAAAGCAATTCGAAGCAAAGCTACCCTTGCAACCTAACACAAACGAGGAATAGTCCTTTTCCCAGAATAGACTGAACAACCGCGGTTTTTCCGTCTTTAACGGAATATGGTTCCTTTTCCAAAGCCCTGATGCCCATTCTCATCTATCAACAGCCAAAATGAACACCCTATCATCAAAGACAATGTGCAGTGGAGATGCTCTCATGCATCATGCCATATGAGTACCAACGACTCCAAATCCCACTAAACACACACATCCCTTTCAAACAAACACACTTACGAACTACCTACAAAGGGGTGAGCACCATCAGATTCGCCTTCTTCATCTCATTCTGCATCGCATCATCTCTCATTCACACATCTCGAGTACACTCGTCTCCCGTATACCCTCGCCTTGGAATGACTCACTGTAGCTATTCAACCATGAAATGAATCAACACTCCTGATTCCTCACGCAGTGAACAGCGATTCACCAATGCAATCGAGAAAAACACGTCATCATGCAATCACTCACCCCACTTACATTTCTTCATCTTCTTCATCTCATCTGCGATCGCCGACGCCAGCTCATCCTCGAAGTCCTTCTTCAGTTCCTTTTCCGCCTTCTCCTTGGCCGCCTTCACTTCGGGAGTGTCCGTTTCCTCCACGTTTGACACGGTTTTCACTTCAGGAATGTAGTGACGCATCATCTGCTCCACGCCCTGCTTCAGCGTCACACTGCTGCTCGCACATCCTTTGCACGCTCCCGTCATCCTCACCTTCACTTCGCCCTTGTCCACGTCAAAGCCGCTGAAGAAGATGTCACCTCCGTCCGCCTTAATGCGAGGACGAATGCGTGTGTTGAGCAGCTCCTTGATCAGACACACTGTCTCACTGTCGCCCTCCTTTATGTCGTTCGGGTCCTCCGGAATCTCCTCAGGCTTTAGCACAATGGGAGCGTGATCCGAAGAAGAGAAGAAGTGGTGTTAAGGACATCCCTTTACAATCTATTTGAAGGATATGTCAAGAACGGTGTGGAAAATGGAAGGATTGAGATACTCCCACTCAACGCCCTCCTATGCCTCAGAAGTGCGATACGTGCCGCACATTACGCGTAATGCAGATATATTTGTCACCAAGGAGAACGGATTTGACGTCGGGAATCTCGAACAGCTTGCTGGCGAGGGGAGAGGCGCGCGCGTCCTTTTCATTCGAGAACTCCTATTCCGTAAAGCAATTCTCTCTCACAATAAACCATCGTATGACCGAATTCGGGAGGAAGAATCGGTATGGCAGGCGTTGGAATGAACTTCTGGACGTCTGGATTCGGCGTGTCCTTAATGGAGATGAAGAGCGACCGAATGAACGAGGCACGGTTCAGAAAGGAAGGAATCCGGCTCAAAGGACTGCAGAGTCAGCGCAATGCAATGGATACTCACTTCACTTTGCGAGCAATCGTACTGAAGGATGAAAACATCGTTTGTTGCTTCTTTTCGAGTTGTCAACAAATAGCGCCGTTTTCTGGCATTCTGTGAGTTGCCGCTAATTCCAACTTCCTGTTGACGCTGTTGCATCGTCTGACGATCGTCGGAGCCAAGGATGAGAAAGAAGCACACAAAGGAAAAGGAAGGTGGATCCGTGGGGGTTGCTGATGGTTTGCGTTCAGCATTTGATTCACGAATAGAAGTGAAAGAGAAGGTGGTAATACGCCTCGTTGAATTGGGGTATGCGCAAACGACCATCGAAGCGTCGCTAACACGACTGTGGGAGGAAGGAATGGACTTGGACGATGCGGAAACGACTCTTTCCAAAGTGAAGGCCGATTTGGAGAAGAAGACCGTAGCGAAGAGTCCAGCAAAGGAGGAGAAGGAAGAGACGGAGAAGGAAGAGCATGTAAATCAGGAAGAGCATCGAAAGGACATGCTTCATCGTCTCGAGTGTACCGCTGCGATTCCTAGTGTCCTGGATGTGATCAACGGTTTCAGGCAGTGGTATTCTCTCGTTTCTCGTGATGATGTCCTTCCTTGTTTCCCTTCTCACCTCTAGCAAACGCTTCTGTTTCAACCAACTGTGCTAGTTCCTCTCTTCACCAATTTGGTGAAATCCGCGCCAACCCCTTCATTGTCGTACTCGCTGCGCCAGTTCTTTGCGGAAGTCTTCGGTTTCAGCGCTGTCCACTCGGATGCGCTCTCCAAGTGCTTTTCGGACCTGATCGCTCTCCATCTCCCCTCTTCCTATCCGCTGTCTCCCGTGCTGGATGCGTTTGTTTGCTGTTTGGTCAGTGCGAGACACGAGGAGGAGGAGCAGGACCACTCGCGGCGCCTCCACTCCCTTCAGAAGAGTTTCACACAACCGCCATCTCGCCGTCACGTGAGCAGCGCGCTGGAGCAGGCGCGTCTCGCCTTCGCTGACGTGACCTCCAAGTTCTCGTCCTTGCAGGTGAGTCTTCCTTCGATGCTGTGAGCGTAGGCGATGAAGGAGATGATGGTAGTGCCCGCTGTGCGGAAAGCGGTGGAGTTCCCGCCCATACGATGTGTGGTGAACGAGGTGTCGCTGACGGAAGTGGAGGCGGCGCAGCGACGTGTGGAGGAGTTGATGAGTCAGTTGAAGGAGAGAAGCGTGTCGACGGAGAGTTCATCATTGCCGAAGGCGGGAAGCGCAGAGTCGTCGTGCTCGCTACAGCAGGCGCGACAGACGCTGAAGGAGTTGAGAACCGTACTGTTGTGTTGTCTCCTTCACGGATAGCAGCGCGTGCTCTACGACCTGTCGCTGCGCGTGGACGCCATCATGACCATAGCACGCAGCATCCTGCAAAGCGAAGTGACTCCCACGTCGCCATCGCCGTCTGCCTCCTATGCTACCAACCGTGCTGTGTGGCTGAGGGAAGTCAATCAGTTCGCCACCAGGATCGGAGCGCAGCTGCGTGGAGTGGAGAGGAAGAGAAAGGAGACGGAGAGAAAGAACGAGACGATCGATCAGGATCTGGTGATCGTGCGAGCGCTGAAGATGAGGCAGAACTGCGCGGACCTGGAGAAGGAGAAGGGCGTGAATGATGTGCTGATTGGCAAGTGGAAGGAAGAGGAGCGGGAGTTGAGGGAGGCGTGTGCGGCGCTGGTTCCCATGATGGAGGTTGTTGTGGGTGGAGGGAAGAACATGACAGAGGGTGTTGTGGGTGGAGAGAAGAACGCGATAAAACGCGCTGTTCTTGAAGAGGAAACGAGGGACGTGATGGAGTGCATCGCCGGCATCTACGCGGTGCTGGATGTTGTGGGAGTGGAGTACACACTTCCGGAGGAACAGAAGAATCGATTGGGGAAGATGATTGCGAGAGCGAGAGAGGCGAAGAGGAAAGAAACAAGTAGGTGATGATCATCGTTGCTGTAACGTATAGTGCCACCAGAAAGCAAGAAAGATAAGGGGAAGGTAGTGGGCAAGACGGACAAGCCGTCTCGAAAGTGGAAGCCGATTAATCAGACGATGTGTGTGTGCTCCCTGAATCAGATCCGGAGGGAAGAGGAAGCGAAGAGAAAGTGACTGTACCATAGTTTGTTCCTCCTTGTTTTCAAATACAATCCACGCAAAGCGTGTTTTGGGTGGAGATGTATGCAACGCCTTCGCACACACCCGTTCCGTTGAACCGACGTGAGCATTCAAGGGAAGGGGATAACGGTGTAGGGAATGGGAATAGCTCCTTTCTCCGGAGAGCGCCCGTGAAACCGGTGCGAACACAGCGAATACAAGAAGAATCGGAGGAAGATCGGCGCGAATACATAAGCAGACACAGTAATCCTGGATTCGAGCAGGAAGTCAGAAAAGAAATGCATGGTTATGTGTAGAATACACAGCTAAAAGCAATCGTGCAGCAACTGCAGCAGGAGAACTACGCGTTGAGTGGGAGGCAATGGAAGCGAATCACGCGTAGAAGCTGCAGAAAGCGAATACAAACTGCAAATTGCTTCTCTCAAGAAGGAGATCACGGAGCTTGAAGTGTACAAGCAGCTCCTGTTCACGAAGGGCGCTATGGCTTCGAATGTGAGTTGTCTTCGTGAAGTGTGAAATGAAGGGAGAGTTGCTTTCAGAAACGAAGGAATCCCAAACCAAACCCGGCGAGCGGCGTGTTTCATTCAGCACACCCGTGAAGGGGCGCGTCATCCCGGATTCGATCATTTCCTCAGAGCGTTTGTCTCCCCACAGCAATCCTCCCGTGTATTACGGGAGGAAAGCTGTCCACCCACCGCACATTCAACGAGGTTTATTTCCCTGTGCCTTTCTGACCCGTAGTGGAAGACAGTCTCGTGGTTGAGGACGAAATCACCACGCCGAAACGCAATTCGCTGCTTCTCAACGAGGCACCTTCCTTCCTCGTCAAGCGTCGCAACGTAGCGGAGAGCCTGATCGACGACAACAGTGAGTTCAGCCTGTCTCTGAACGTGTCCGCGCTGAACCAGAGCGGTTTGAAGCACTCCGTCGCGAACGCGCGCGAGATCAGTTTCCGGAGCTGCAGCAGCATTCGCAACGAGGACAGCGCGTCGTCGCTGCTGCGCGACGTGACGTCGACGGTGAACTTCAACGAGATCTCGCTCTCGGGGATCAGTGAGTCGGGAACCAACGCCAGTCTCCAGAGCCCAGCCTCGCGTCGCGCGAGTAGCGTGAATCCAGACGCAAACCCAGACGTGAATCAGAACGCGAATCCCAACACCAGCAACATCAACCCAGAAGACATGAGCTACGAGACGCTACTACGGTGGGAGCAGGCGCAGGGCGGCGTGCTGGACGAGAAGTGGAAGAAGATGAGAGAATCCGTTCTTCGAGTGCTCCTTGAGTCATCCGTTGAGGCGTAGGAACTGAGGGTGTGCCTGGTGTCAGAGATCTCCATCGACGAGCACAACGAGTCGCACACGTGCTGCTGCATCTGCACCGACCGGTACGACGACAGCGACTTCATCCGCGTCTTCCCGTGCGGACACATCTTCCATAAGGGTAGGGAAGGGTGCGTGGTGTGAGGGATAGAGTGCGTGGACGACTGGCTGGTGAAGAAGTGGACGTGTCCCTTTTGTAAACTGAACTTGATGGATTGGAAGAGCCAATCGTAGTGTGATTGTTACAAACACGAGAAATGCCGTCAAGCTGATTGATGATAGAGAGTACATAGCGCTGTTCCTCCAGGAACACCTCGTCGTCCGCTACACATCACGTCGCCTCGCATACCTCACTCTTCTCCTTCAAGAAGGAGGAAAGGAACTCCAGGAGTTGGGCTTTATTCATACACAGAATCGTCTTCACCTCCTCCGACTTGTCCGGGTTCGCCACAAAGATCTATGTCGCACACTCCGCCTGCTCCGTACCTTGAACACGTTGAAGGCGTCGTACTGAATTGTGGGGTATTTGGAGCACAAGAGATTCATGAACACCTTGAGGTTTTCTGCCGACGATACAAACCGAAGCATAATCTCAAAGTTGATTTTATCGATCAGGAAGTCGCCAAGCATCTGGACGTGAGACGGAAATACAACACCCACTTTGATCACAATACGCAAAAGAATGTATTTGTCGCACAGAATCAAGTTCATGTACCAGCCAAACAACTACTCCTCATGACAGCATACGAACGAAACTTCATTATAGAGAGGCTTTTCTGGACTTAGAGCTGTGCTCACCAGCTGCTTGTTCTTGCGAAGCAGATCGTGGATGGATTGCAGCGCATCCGAAGACACGTCGAAATTCGTGTCAAAGGCGTACTTTGTAAAGAGCGGCTCGATTAGCGCCGGCCGTGAGAGCAGCAGCTGGTGAATGCAGCGAATGCCGATGCACTGACGCAGCATGGTACCGCAATTCGCAGCCAGTTGCTGATCGCCGCACCTGGACGTCAGCACAAACACCAATAAGTACCCGTTTACGAGACAGAGCAAAATGTCCTCCCCTTCTGGCGAAATCATGTATTGGGAGGCGAATTTATAATGGTCGCGACTTAGCAATGTGCAAAACACCTGTGTGAACGATTTCCTTTCCTAATCGTAAACCCTCTCATGGGGATCCACTTCGAAGGAACACTTCGGAAACGCCAACAGAATCTGAATCACCGCGTGCTTTTCGATGAGCTGCTTTGCCAGATCTTCACACTCGTCCATCAAGGGCTCGCGATCTCCCTACAAATCAACGCTTACCGTAATCCATTGCCTTGCCGAAGAGAAAGTTCTGCATTTGCCAAAAACGCTTCCGCAACTACAAAACTCAAAACAAGTCAGTGTTCCCTACTCTTCTCCCGTGCTTGGGCACCACTTGCATAATCACGCAGTTCAGTTCAAACAAGCAGGCATCCACGAGCACTGGCGGTGTTTTGTGATATCCGAGAAGACGCATCGCGTTCGCATCAGTAGCCACGAAGATTGCTGTGTTGCTTTGCGCTCTTCTCAGATGGGGGCCCTCATCTCAGAGAACGACAAGCATCGAGGGAATGAGGGCTATCCCATCCCCATGACTCACTTTGGTTTTGAGAAGACTGAGGCAACCCTCATCCATCGTAAGGGATTCGAGAGAGAACCGTTTCTGTCTGATCATCGCATTGTCTGAAAGAGTACCGTTCTTTGCTCCTTTCTTCCTTTTGCGGAGACATGTTGCTAGACGCTTCGACTTCCCTTCGGTTCCGTCAACATGAGCTCGTAGCCGTTCTTCGTGTTTTCGATGTGTAGAGTCAGGAAGAAGTGACGCTCTATCTCGAGGATATCATAGCGCGCGGATACGCTCCTTCCTTCGATTTCTCCCTGATCCTCGACTGTTTGGCACATTCACCGTACTCGAAGCGTATTCTGAATGTGATTCCTATATTTGTTTCCGGGAAGAAGCGTTTGGTTGCGTGATCATCGTGAAGGATAGAGCGAGTGGACCAGATTATGGAGTGGATGGTCAGAAACCTGTATACCAAAAGCCATTTGCTGTCGGAGGGTTTGACGTGCGTGAGTGCGCTTCCCTTGCAACGAGAGCACAAGTTAAACTTACGGAGGTGCTTAGTTTCGTTTCGGGATGAAATGACAACGAAGGAGCGATTGGCCGTCATTCACTGCCTGTTCTCGATTATCGAGTCCAAGCAGGAGTACAGTCTTTGCGACCTTCTCTTTTCTCTCCTCTTTTCAGTGCCTTTTCAAGATCTCGCTCCATCCATCGGCTTCATGACATCCGTCCTCCAGAAGAAGCGATGTTTGGCCCACCCTCTCCTCTCACTCCTAGTTTTGCTCGACGCGTTGATGGATACGATTCTCGTCAAGCCCTTAACCGTCGATTCCTTTCTCCTTCTCCTCTCTCTCGCATCGCAACCGTCGTTGTCCAGCTGCCAATCCGCCCTCCGTCTTCTCCTCCGTTACGACTCCCTCTCACCCACGCTCCTCTCCACGGCAATGCATTCCTCTTCACTCCAAACACCCGTGCTCCTTCGCTGCATGCTGCAACACTGCCAGAGTCTTCCAAACGACGACATCAACTGGCGTCAGTTCATCCCACGGGACGCGCAGCAACTCCAGCGCATTCTAGAGACGTTGTTCTGTCTCTGCGAAGAACCCTGCAACTCCTCAGAACAACTGCGCGTCCAGAAACGAGCCACTGCGTTCCTTGCCTTCATCTTTGCCCAGTTCCGACTGAACCCGCAGCTGATTCTCTGTCGCTTTCAGCTCGGACTTCACTCACCGCCCTACGAAACCCTGCTGGCGTACGCGGCGATCGTGTGCGCCTCCGCCAACGATGCGCTGATTCTGCAGAGCCTTCAGGAAGCGTTGTATCGTTTCGACGAACCATACCTGCTGTTCTGCCTCGTTCTTCTCTCCGAGTACTGCAAGCAGGGCGTCAAACAGGAACACGTGCCACTGATTCGCTCCTTTCTCGAGCCCTTCTCGTTCTGGAGACTCCTTCCCTTCCAGCTCTTCTACACGCGCTGCTGCATGTGGCTTCCTTCCGAGGTGTGCGTCTATCGTCCTCCATTCTGGTGTGTGTGCGAGGATGGGTGTATTGACCTCGTTCCAGCCATCTCCTTCTTTCGTTCTGTGTTGAAGGGGAGTTTTGATTCCCTCTCAAAGGACAATTCACTTCTCTTCTCAAATGATTATTCACTTCCCCTCTCAAAGGACAACTCACCTTCTCTATCAACTGACACTCTCACCACCCTCCACACAGTGGAAGCCATGAGCGAGATCATCGTGGACACCTTCCTGCATCACAACCCATCCTGTGCGAACATCCAGTTCCGCAGAGACGCAGACGACGACGAGTTGAGCATGGTATTCCAGCTGGAAGTGACGAGTCGTCTTCTCACGAAGCGCTTGGAACAGAGCGTTATGCTCCAGCTCCTCGAGAGCGTGGACGTGGACCTGCACATGACGGAGGACTGGAGACAGCACTGCGGGTGGTTCGAGGTGGCGTGGCTGTCCACAGCGTTGCCGGTGATTGGGAGCGTGACGGAGGGAGAACGCCGCATGATGGCTCTTCTGGTTCACGGCGTGAGACGAGGCAAAGTGAGTGTGGATGCGTTGACAGAGCCTTCTTTCCTGTCCTTTCTTACCCACTTCGTGCTGGATACACTTCGCGGGAAGGAGACGCAGAACGGGGATTCCTCCACTCCACAGCGCTGCGACTCCGCTCTTTTCCTGCTCCACCTCACACGGAACAACCTCCAATCCTTCATCACTCAACTGCCCACCGAAGCTCCACACGCCCATCCCCAAGAGCAATTCCTCCTCTCTCTTCTCCACGGAGCGCAGCACGAGGACATGCTTCTGTCGGCCATCCAACGCTACACGGACACCTTCATCGCCTCCTCCTTCCTCTACGACGATCGCTTCTCGCAGTGGAGCCACATTCCCGTGAACGTCGCCCTCACCATCCACGCTCTCACACAACCCGCCTCTTTTATGGGACTCATTGGGCTGAAGAGAAGGATCGTTGAGGAAGAGACTCCTCTCAGCGAAGAGAAGGACGCGGAGGCGACGGACGAGGCGAAGGGCGACCGCAAGCGAAGACGCAAGATGCAGTTCGAGAAGATGCTGAACCAAATCGGTGTAATTGCCAAACGAAACGCCGCCAGGGGTGTGAACAGAGATGGGGAGTTCGCCTTCGTGTCCTCGGCCAACGGTATGGAAGTGGTGCACTTTGTTCTTTCGGAACTGATGGAACGAGCGCGCACAGACGACAAGATCGTGTGGGTGGAAGTGGTGCTGCGGTGGATCGTGGAGGGAAACATGGAGATGGTTGTGAGGGGTCTGAAACAGGACAGAGAGATGAAGGAAAAGGTGACGGACGTACTGGAAGGAGTTGAACTGATTCTGAAGCGATTGGAGGACAGGATCGATTACTACGGGAATGAAGTAAGCAGTTTCCTCGCTGCAGTGGAGGAGTCCATCCAATTCTTGAAGGAGGTGTATCCAAGCGGAAAACTGAGCAAGATCCTCTCGTCATGCGACAGCATCCTCTCGTCGGTGAAGTCCATCAACGGACTTAACGATCTGAATGCGTAGAATCAGCAGAATCAACGACCCGAATGCGTAGAACTGATCCTGCACATGTACTATAGTTCAACTGTTTCTTTGACACGCTAGCATTCCGTGCCGAAATTGCTGACAGCAGCGCGAAATGAGTCGGAAGAGAGAGTTCTTGTGCGAGGAAGTGATGGAAGAGGTGCCAAAGGTCAGACGCGTGGCAACCGTCTTGTCCAGTTTCGATAGGGACAAGTACCGTTTTGGGCTACATGACGAAGTGAAACTGCCTTTGAACAACGCGTTTGTCAGTTACAACAATTCCATGCACCGCGATGGGCCAGGAATACTGGACGACTACCCTCTTGTCGTTCAAATGGAATACACGGACGGAGTCCTCAACGGACCCCTGCTTATCGCCAATGTGGCAGAAAAGTGCTTCATCTCTATCTCTCTGACAAAGAACAATCGTGTGACGGAACAAATCGACCTCTCCACGGCAAAAAGGGAGATTGTGGATCTGGATGAAGACGGAACTCGCTGGGAAGGACCTGCCATTGACTGCTCTCCGTGCGGCTGGGGAAGGTTGTTCGGGAAGGACAACGACCTGCAGTACGAGGGCTTTCTGTTAGGTCAGGAGAAGGCGTGCTACGGAACCGTCTACCACTACGGACTGGATCCGCCTCGTGTGAACTACAAGGGCATGCTCGCCAAGAACCAGTACTGCGGGAGGGGCTGTCTCATAAATCGCTTGGGAGAGTGCGTCTACGACGGCGAGTGGATCGGCAACAGCAACACGCTGGCAAAGAACCTGGTGCTCTCGCCGGGCGACAGCCACCCTCCCCGCCTCCACTCGCTCACCGAGAGTCTGGAGTGTCTCTCTGTCGCCGGGAGCGCGTTCCGCTCCATCTCCCTGCAGGGACTGTGGCGTCTGCGCTCCATCTCCATCGAACACAACTGCATGTCGGGATTCCCGTCGACTGCCGGACTGTGCTGCGAGCTGGCGGACCTGCCCGTTCTCCAGACGCTGTCCATCGGCGACCATTCCTTCAGCATGTACACCGCGCTCGCGCTTAAGAGTGTGCTCGCGGACGGTGACTCACGAGTAGATCTGCCCTCCTTGACTCACCTCTCTCTCGGCGCCCTCTGCTTCAGTCGGTGTCGCTCGCTGGCGCTGATCGGGTTCACCTCCTCGCTTCGCTGATGCGTAGGGCTGGACGCGCTGAAGACGGTGGAGATCGGAGATAGCTCCTTCCATGACGCGGAGGAGTTTGCGGTGAAGGGTGCGAACGTGGATGTGGAGTGAGGGATAGACTGTCCGCGCTTGATGTCGCTGACGCTGGGAGCGTATGTGTTCATGGGAAGGGAGCCCGTTCAGGGCGCGCAAATGGAATACAGGCAAAACCGACTTGTGCTGGAGAGTAGTGGGCGATGAGGCGTGTGGATGTAGATTTGCCGTCGCTTGAAGCGTTTCGGTGCAATAACGGCGCCTTCTACAACTATAACTCCATCTTCATTCATAGTATTGTTGCACTGCACTCGTTACTCGCAGACATCCCCAATCTGAAGACTGCCTCCTTCTCGTTCATCCACTTTGCTTCCAGTGTTTCCATTCATTGTACCCGTAGCAGCGATACGTTGCGATAATCGATAGTAGCTCCTGCGTTTGATCACGCCTTTTCCAGACTGTAGTCAGTCAGTCCACTAAATGCGTCCTTCTCTTTGTTCGCAACACATTCGTTGGAAGAAACGGGAGTGAACTCCATTCATCTTTTCTTTAACCCAGAGAAGTTCATTGTCAGAACGGGTGAATAATGCCCATCAGTCATTCCGGAATTGACGACTATGACTGCATTGGTGGTGAAGGGTGGTACCATGTGGGCTATATCGGAGTTTACTTCACGGAATAGGAGCGTTGTTCCAAGAACTTTCTGATAGAAATCATCCGGCGCATCTTCTCCGATACGCCACCCTTGGCAGTTCCCTTCCGAGAAGATTCGTCGATTCGGTTAGCGAATGAGCAGAAGCTGCGTTTGCCGGAGCAGGAGAGAAGGGAGTGTAGGGGAACACAAAAGAGAGACTGAGTGCGTAGACTACGACGCAATTAAAACGTTCATGCTCCGCGCGAGTGCGGGTGTTGTGAAGCAGAAGCACGACAGCAAATACGAACTCTCTTCATTCCAAGTCGTCATTCCTGCCGCACATCAGCTGTAGGAACTCTCAATGCTCGTCCACGTGTCCACAAACTACGAAGAAGCCTTCATTCGGCGGAACGCTGTGCTGAAGTTCATTCAACGGTTTCTCTTCGCAACTCGATTGACGGCGTAGCATACTGCGGTCCGCACAAACGAACCATGCTTCCCTGAAGCCAGCCTATCCCGGAAGTCTCACTGCCTGCACATGCGGGTTCTTTTTTCTCTCCCTCTCTCAGTCCTAGAAACGTATCGCACCTCGAATACTGTCCGCTTCACGACATCTACGACAACGAGAAGGAATGTACCCTCTCCCTCCTTCGCTCATCTCTAGTTCTCTACCCTCTGCTGGAGCCGGGCGACCGCGTGATTCGAGGCCCTGACTGGCAGTGGGGCGACCAAGGCGGCGGTGGCGAGGGCACGGTGGTGCGTCGGAAGGAGTGGAAGGGGCAGCAGAACAAGGGCGTGGGCGAGAGAGCGAAGAGTGAGGCCTAGATTTGCATCCACTGGGACAATGGAGACGATAATGTGTACCGATATGGGGCCGAGTACTGTTACGACGTGGTGGAGTGGCGTTTCATTGAGGGCGTGACGCGTAGATGCAACCCCATGGAGAAACAGAGCTTCGTTCCTTCGGGCGGTTACGTGGACTGTGCTGAGAGTGTTTGCCTCGTGTTCCACTCACGAATAGCCTTCTGGAGTCGGTACGTTCCCCACTACATCGTGCGCGGCGAGCTGATCGCGCGCAGAAGAGCCACCGCCATTCTGACGACGGAGGAGCTGATCGGACTGCTCCCCGACTACGAAGTCGAGGCAGTGTTGGATCGTAGCCGTGCGTTGGGCGAGTCACGTCGTAGGTACCTTCGCGGGACAGTCGTTGGTGTCCATCGAGCGTGTGCTGCAGTACTTGGAGAAGGAATTCACGCAGTATCTCTGCAAGCCCTCGCACGCCACCTGCTTTCTGCCTTCCAAGGTGTATGCGCTGTACTTGCACGACGTGCTCTTTCCGTTCCAACTGTACCTTCTCTCCCAGGCGGAGGGCGACACCACCTGTCAGCGCACGGAGTCGGTGATTCTGGAGGGCTATCTGATGATCCTTCTCAGCATGTCGATTCGCATCATCAACAAGGTGATCGGCTGTCTCCAGCAGCGGCCCGAGGACGAGGCGATTCTCTTCACCTCCTTGAGCGAGTCGGTGGTCGGCGTGCTTCTCTCCTACTTGCTGTCCTTTCTCTACGTTGGCACCTTCTCACACCACGTCGCGTCGACGCTCCGCAGTGACCTGAACGACCTGACGTGTCTCTGGTGCCGGCTTCTCTGTCTCGGGAACATCCAGTCTTCCATCCAGCAGAACAAGGAAGACATCCTCGCGACGGCGATCTACGTGCCCGAGTTCACCACCATCCCGTCCTCGCCCCCGTGGCACCTCACGCTCTTCTACCTGATGGTGACGGCGAACACGCGCTACCACTACTCCTGTTTACACTTCAACTACATCGAGACGCGCGAGGACATTCGCTGTCTCCTGGAGAGTTTCATTTTCAGTGGCGGTTTGAAGCTGTGGGCGTGGCTGTGCTGCGTGACGTGTAGAGAGAGCAAGGGAAGCCGCTTCATCCAGTCGGTGTACGAGAACGAGTGCAGCGAGTACGACCTCCTTCACCACTGGCTCGACTCGCACTTCCCCGAGCCGCTGTGGAAGCGCAAGAAACAGCCGATCCAGCCCGCGCTGGAGCTCAAGTTCTTCGCACTGCTCGTGTACCTGTGTCGCTATGAGGACCTGCTCGAAGACCGGTATTCTCGTCTCGTGGGTCGGCGCTGTGAGGCGGTATTGAGGGATAGAGTCGCCGGAGAAGATGCTGCCCATTCCCGAACCGCTCGTGGTGCTGTGGAGGAGTGTGATGGCGCTGCGCGAGCACCTGCGGAAGAAGAAGCAGGAGTTCGCGTCGCACTCGGGCTCGGGCATGAATCGAGCGCTGACGCAGTCCATGGTCGCCATCCGCCGTCTCAGCACCAACACGCTCACGCGGACGAACAGCAGTCACAGTCGCGTCGACCCCTTGTTAGAGGACGTGAACGCAGTGTCGATGCCTGCCGAGCGACGAGGCGAGTTCCGCAGGCTGATGTCGAAGACGACGATGGAGGAGGACAGTCCGGACGTCGTTAGCGAAATGCGACCCGCCGCCTCGCAGCCGGCGCTGAAGCGCATGCTGTCGCAGACGCGGTCGGGCGCGCTGGAGGACAAGGACGAGAGCGAGCTGATGTTCACGACCAACTACGAGGACTACGTGGACCAGCTGCTGCAGAAGCTGGACCTGCTGATGGACCTGGACCACCCGTGGGACCTGAACGAGAACGAGGAGGAAAAGGAGAGCGACGCGGCGCTGGTAGAGGGACAACAGAAGATTGTAGCGTCGCTGAAGAAGAACAACGCGGTGATCGTGGAGGAGAAGGGCGTGATTCCCGAATCAAAGGAGGAGCTGATCTGTACGTGTGTGATGAAGTACCTGCTGAAGAACAACACGGTATCACCAGCACATCTGCGCGAGAGTCTCCAGCACCGCACGGAGAACGCGAAGAACAAGCAACGCA
>ERZ780157.2740-NODE-2740-length-15913-cov-6.206268_pt1 | contig 15913 bp, 10 predicted proteins | sample MGYA00511169_ERZ780157 | MGnify/ENA primary metagenome ERZ780157 (study PRJEB29588, sample SAMEA1965149) | human gut metagenome | biome: human gut; feature: human-associated habitat; material: faeces | place: Denmark | collected 2008/2010 ... | reverse complement strand
GCTCGCGTCCCTTCGTTCCGCGCGACGTTGGCATGATGCTCAATGAAAATCGCCGTGCATCTGCCGCAGCCGAGCCAAAGCCTGCTCCATCGGCAGCATCGGTTAAGCCGAGCACCAAGCCTGCTCCCGCAGCCGCACAGCAGACGGCAACGCCTGCCGCCCCTGCGGCACAGCCCACGGCGCAGGCAGCGCAGCCTCAAAGACCCGCAGCCCCCGAGAAAAACCGCGACACCGCGGTCGATCCGATCTTCCCGCGTGGCAACGAATCCAAGGGTGTTCGTAAAATTCCGCGCGAGGATCGCGGATTTGATCTGAGCAACTATTTCGTCGAAAACGAAAAGACCCCTCCTACTCCCCAGCGCAAGCACGCACCGGTTCCGCCCGAGGTTCTGCCCGAAGGCGTCAAGCGATCCGCTTCCGCCTCCAAGCCCGCAGCAGCCGCAGGTGCACCGACCAACGCAAAGCCCGCGTTCAAGGCTGCGCCCGCAGGTGCAGAGACGCCTGCCCCCGAGGTCAAGAAAACGCCCTCGCTCGCATCGGTCAAGCCAGCCCCCTCCAATGCAAAGAACGGCGGACCCGTGTTCCGTCAGGCGGATAAGGCAAAGCGCGACTTTGGACTGAGCAACGAGGAATTTGAAAAGCTCGAGGCACAAAACACACCGCTTCCCAAGTCTCCGACCGCAAAGTCGGCATCCAAGGATGCCCCCAAGAAGGCAGAGCCTGCGAAAAAGCCTGCCGTCGCGCCCGAAAAGCCGAAGCAATACGTGTTCCCGCCGATCTCCTACCTGCATCCCGGTGAGCCTATGACCGAGGAAAACCGTGCCGAAATTCAGGCAAGCATGGAGCAGCTCGCAGCAACGCTGGAAAGCTTCCGCGTCAGCGTTTCCGAGATCAACTATTCCTGCGGTCCGACCGTCACGCGTTACGAGGTGGTGCTTGCCCCCGGTGTGCGCGTGCGTAACGTCACCAACCTTTCCGACGATATTGCGCTTGCGCTCCGATCCACGGGCGGCGTGCGTATCGAGGCACCGATCCCCGGCACCAACGCGGTTGGTATTGAGGTTCCAAACAAAACGCGCAGCACCATCTATCTACGCGATATGATCGAATCCGAGCCCTTCAAAAAGTCCGACAGCAAGCTCACGGCAGGTCTGGGTGCCGACATTGCGGGCGATCCGCTCATTTTTGATATTTCCAAGATGCCTCACCTTCTGATCGCGGGTACCACCGGTAGCGGTAAGTCGGTTTGCATCAACTGTATCATCACGAGCCTGCTCTACAAGGTTCGCCCCGACGAGGTGCGCCTGGTGCTCATCGACCCTAAAAAGGTGGAATTCAGCATCTACAAGAACATTCCGCACCTGATGGCTCCCGTTGTAACGCTTCCCAAGGACGCAGCAGGCGCTCTGCAGGCATCGGTTGAGGAAATGGAGCGCCGCTTCGAGATCTTCGAGAGCGTTGGCGTGCGTGATCTCAAGGGCTACGATAAGCTCCGCGCAAACGATCCCGATCTGGAAAATCTGCCGCGCATCGTGATCATCATCGACGAGCTTGCCGACCTGATGATGACCGCCAAGAACGAGGTGGAAACCGCGATCTGCCGCATTGCGCAAAAGGCGCGTGCTGCGGGCATGCACCTCATCATCGGTACCCAGCGTCCCTCGGCAGACGTTGTAACGGGTCTGATCAAGGCAAACGTTCCCTCGTCGATCGCGTTTGCGGTCAAATCGCAGGTTGACTCGCGCGTCATCCTCGACCACGGCGGTGCAGAGGCACTCACGGGTCGCGGAGACATGCTTTTCGTTCCGATCGGTGCCATGCGCGACACGCGCGTGCAGGGTGCGTTCGTAGACGAAAAGGAGGTTGAAAAGATTTGTGAATTCCTCCGTGCTACAAACGGCACCGCGCAGTATGACGAGCGCTTCACCAGCAAGCTCAAGGAGCTCGCTGCAAACTGCGGCAACAAGGGCAAGAGCCACGATGACGCTCCCCCTGTCGATGGCGGCGACAAGGGCGACGATCCCAAATACGTCGATGCGATCCGCGTTGCCATCGAGGAAAACCGCATTTCCACCTCGCTCCTGCAGCGCAAGCTTGAGGTTGGCTACAGCCGTGCCGCCAAGCTGATCGACCGCATGCAGGCAGAGGGCATCGTTTCTCCGCCCGACGGCTCCAAAGCTCGCTCCATTCTCATCACGCGCGATCAGTTCATCGAGCGTTTCTTCAATGAGGACGGACAGGGCGAATAAACCAAGCACTCCCCATGCAAGATTTGCATGGGGAGTCTATATTTGCAGGTTCAAGCAGCACGATTGTCAAAATGGCATAGCTGTAACCGCCGTCAACACCCTGCTTGACCGATTTTACGAGCTGCTGAACGTTGCTCCGCAAACGCTTTGCTGATCCCTGAACCTGCAAGGGTCTGTTCCGTTCTCCACGGAGCAGACCCTTTTTCAGAGCAGAAATAGGGACGAAAATGCAGGTTTTTGCAAAAAAGAATTGACAAAGCCCGCTTTTTCAAGTATAATAAAGAATACAGCCTCGCCGGACGGTCGCGCGGTATGTTGCCGCAAGGTATTACCGTGAGGAAAGTCCGGGCTTCGCAGGACAGGATAGCTGATAACGTCAGCCACGGGTAACCGTCGGGAAAGTGCAACAGAAAGAAACCGCCGCTTTTGCGGTAAGGATGGAAAGGCGAGGTAAGAGCTCACCCGTTCCTATGGTAACATAGGTCCGCTGTAAACCCTATCCGAAGCAACACCTCATGGGATGTTTGTCCGACACTGATCCGAGGTGGCACGGGGGTCCCCCCCGAAGCGTCGCGGCGACGCGGCGCGCAGATTGATGACCGTTCAAGACAGAACCCGGCTTACAGACGAGGCTGTATCCACCCAAAAAAGAAACGAAAGGCAGTTCTATGAAGAAACGATTGCTCTCCCTCCTGCTCTGCATCCTTTGCCTGTGCACGAGCGTTGGCTGTGCCGTTGAGCAGCACACCCTGCTCTATCAGCTCACCGTGGGATCCACTACATACTGCGTGCGCGGCACTGGCACAAAGGCTCGGCAGATCGTGCTCCGCGAAAATGGCGAGGTGATCTGGGCAAAGAGCGTCAAGGTTTCCGGAAGCGTTGGCGCGCAGGACGGAACCTACGGCTTTGAGGTTCTCGACCTCAATTTTGACGGAAACAACGATTTTATGATCGCAAACAACGTGGCAGGTGACACCATCTCTTATCTCTGCTGGCTTTGGAACCCCACGAGCGGCACCTACGAGCAGTCCAACGAATTGAGCGGACTGTGCAATATCCAACCGCGAGAGGATATGAAGGCGATCTTTGCCTTCACGCACACCTATGAGCTGGAGGACGCTTACCTCGATTCTCCCGCCTCGAGCATCTCGGCAGACAGCACCACCAAATACGTTTGGAAGGACGGCAAGCTGATCCCCGAGATCCGCGCGACCATCACCTACTATTCGGAATTCAAGCGCTATTGCTACTCGCTCGCCTACTATGACGAAGAGCTTGGCAGGCTCGGAGATTCCGATGACCGTTGGCTCTCCCCCGAGGAATACAAGCAGCACGATTGGAGCTTCCTCTATTATTTCCTCGAAACAGAAAAATAACGGCGCTGATCGGGCACCGTTATCATATAAACACGCCCCGACAGGATCGCAGGATCGGTCGAGGCGTGTTTTCTTATTTTTCCAACAGTGCCAGAAAAACCGCACGGCAGACCTCCACAATAGCGCGACAGTCGCGTTCGTAGTCACCTGTCTCCCGCTCATATTTGCGGCGAACGCGATACCAATGCGCATGAGGTGTTGTGCCTGGTTGCTGCTCGGAACAGTTGGCGCGCACAATACGCTGCAAATAATACGCAAAGTACCGATGCAGAGCAGCCTCATAGCGTCGATGCGCCTGCATATTTCCCGAAAAGGATGCGTTGTGGGCGTGCGTGAAGGAATCGGCGAGGTAGTGCATCAGGCATCCAAGGGTATAGCAATCGCGTATGCCACGCAGCTCCCTGGCATGCAGGCGGTCGATCGTGCGACGGATATAAAGCGCCGAATAGCGCGCATCGTGTCCTCGCATGGCGTGGCTCCGTTGAAAGCCGCGCAGATAGGTCAGGGGCAGATAGTCGGGGCTGATGCACCCGAGCAGAAAGGCGCGACGATTGCCCCCGTGAGAAAGAGCTCGCCCCGTGCCTGCGCATGCGAGCAGATAGTGTGCAAGTGCGCGGTGATCTGCCTGCTTCATCGTAATCGCCTCCTTTCCTTGTGTTCGGTTTTCTATTTTAGCACGAAAGACGACGCTTGACAAGAAGAAACGCGAAAAAAGACGGTTGCCAATTTCTGCCGCCGCACGGGAGCAGGCTGCAAAAGAAAAGACTTGACAAGTGACAAGACATATGGTAAAATAGAGAAAAAGGACGAATGGAGAGAAGCAAAGATGAATGCAGAAGAACGCAGAAGCAGGATCGCTGACCGACTCCGCCGCGCAACCGAGCCAATCTCGGCATCGCGTCTCGCCGCTGAATGCGGAGTGAGCCGACAGATCATCGTACAGGACGTTGCCGTTTTGCGTGCCTCGGGGCTCAAAATTTCTGCCATGTCGCGCGGATATCGCATAGACACCAACAAGCCCTGCTGCCGCGTGTTCAAGGTCTGCCACACCGATGAGGAGGTTGCCGACGAGCTGCAAGCGATGGTGGATCTGGGCGGAACGGTGGAGGACGTATTTATTTTTCACAAGGTCTACGGAACGGTGCGTGCAAGTATGGGCATCCGCAACCGCCACCACGTGGAGGAATTTCTCGAGAATATCGCATCGGGCAAGTCGAGTCTGCTCAAGAACGTGACGGCGGGCTACCACTATCACACCGTGCTGGCAGAGAACGAGGAGGCTCTCGACCGTATCGAACAGGCACTGCGTGAAAAGGGCTACCTTGCCCCCCTGCGCGATTTTGAGCCGAGCGAGCTCAATCCCAAAAATGAAAGGTAGCGCGCAACGGTCCACTCTTAATCAATGCTTAAAAAACACACAGTGCGCAACTCACCGCTTGACATTTTCCATTTTGTATGCTATACTGTTGGGTGTGGAACCCTCCACCAAAATACATAAAGGAGATTGATAGACATGGCAAAGAAAACACCTTGGACGGGCGCATATGAAGCGCTGCCGAAGATCGTTAAGATTCTTCTTCAGATTTTCCTCGGCGGAATCATCGGCGGTATTTACAGAATCGTGCGCTTCATTGAAACCAAGAACGTGGTAACCCTGGTTGTCGGCATCCTCGCTACGGTAACCGGTATCGGTAACGCAATTGCTTGGGTTGTTGACCTCATCACCGAGATCGCCAGCAACAGAATCACCGTTCTGGCTGACTAATTTTGTTTTTCAAAAAAGCACCCACCCGAGATCGGGTGGGTGCTTTTTTGCCCTTTCGTTAAGGAGCGGGATTGGGAGTGGGGGTGGGGGGCTCGGTAGCCGCCTCACCCTTGAGCGCGCCCGATCCGAGTCCCGCGAGAAGTGCGGTGAAATCCTCGGAGCTGAAGTAGGTTTCGGGCAGCTTGCCGTCCCATTTCTGGATGTAGTAGTAGAGGAGCAGCTTTTCCACGTCCTCATCGGTCAGGTTGGCGGGATCCTTTGCGAAAATGTCGCGCACCTGTCCAATCACGGCAGCATCCTTCTGACCCGCGTACTCGGCGGCATCCGCCTGGATCTTCACAACGTCAAGATCGGCGTTCGCGGCGATCACGGCAACCTTTGCCTCCGCCTCTGCCTCGATTTGTGCACGCTTTGCAGCAGCCTCTGCCTCCATGTTCTTCTGATCCTGCTCAATCTTTGCCTGCTTGCTTCTCTGCTCTGCAACCTGCTTTGCCTCAACTGCATCGGTGAAGGCATCCGAGAAGTCGAGGTTCTCCATCGAAGCGTCTACCACAACGATGTTATATGCCTCGAGCTTGGAGGTGAGCACCTGACGGATATCCTGAGAAAGCTGTGCACGCTTGTCGAGCAGCTCCTCGGCGGTGTACTTTGCCATCTCGCTCTTAACCGCCTCCTGCACGCGAGGCAGGATGATGACCTCGTAGTAGGAAACGCCGATGTCCTTGTAGATCATCTGTGCGTTGGATTTGGAGATCTGATAGTTGAGCGTGTAGGTTACGGCAACCTCCTGAATGTCGGAGGAGAAGCACGAAAGATCAATCGACGCCTTCTGGTTACGGTTGTCCATGCAAACCACGCTCTTCCAAGGAGCCGTGAAATGCACACCCGCCTCGTAGGTCTCGTTCTCAACGCGACCGAACACCGTGACGATGCCCGTGTGTCCCGTGGGAACGGTGCGCAGGCAGCTCACCGCGATCAGAACGATGGCGATCATCGAGATCACAGCTGCAGGAACAGTTCTGGTGAGAAAATGGTTTTTCTTTGCCTTGACGAAGAAAATCGAAACGCCCACCGCCAAAATCAAAAGTCCAACTACGAATAATGCAATCATGTTTTTTCTCCTTTCATTCCGGGTTGACCGGTTTCTTTATGATTACGATTATATAATATCACGATCTTTTCATCATGTCAAGTGATTGCGTTAAAAAATTACAATATTTACATTTTGTTCAAAAAAGAAACATGGGCGCAACAATTTTTTCCAATTACCCTATTCGCACAGAGAAGGTCTTGACTTTCCCGACGCAATATGGTATGATAATGGTATATAATTTTCTTCCGTTTTTTAGTATATTACACGCACGCGCGGTGCACGCGGTCAAGCTGCCGCTCCCCACGCGCCTCTGCCAACCGAAACTTGGATAAGGAGATTTCCACATGAGAAAAGCCCTGCAACGAACGGCGACCGTTTTCGCGGCGTTGCTTTTGTGCCTCTCTGCCCTCTTGGGTCTGACCACCGCGCAGGCAAGCGGCACTGCTACCGATCCGCTCGATTTTGGGATCAGCGGCATGAAAACCAATCAAACCTTAACAGCCTCCGAGCTCTTTGACCGACTCTTTGACGATGCACTCACAAAAAACGAAATTGCCTACCTCGACGGACTTTCGGGCATTTCCTTCGTTTATAACGACGCCATCCCCGACAGCATCGTTACTACCGAATACAACGGTGAAAACGGCACGCTCCGCATCACGCTTCCCTCCTATCGCTACGTGGCAACCAACGGCACGGCTGTGGAATGGACGCCCACCAAGGCAACGATCGGATCGAAGTCCGAGCCCTTTGCGCTTTCGTCCGACAATTACGTTTGCGAGCTGGACGGTCTGTTCTACTCCGGCGATTTTGACGTGCGAATCGACTTTTCCTGGAGCGCAACCGTTCCAAGCACGTCGGTTGACGCGCTTCTGACCGTAACCTATGCCGATGCGGCGGCTGCCCTGCATGAAATTCGGGAATATGAAAGTGCACTTGCCGACTACACCGATGCAAAAACAAAATATCTGGCGTATCAGGCATATCTCGAGGCAGCGGATGCCTACCGACAGTATGCCGAGGTCGACAAGCCTGCCTACGATCGGGCGCATGCCGAATATCTGACTCTCAAGGCAAAATACGATCAGTACCTGGAGCGTCTTGCAGCGTTTGAGGCATGGGAGCAGTATTGGGCATATCAGAAATTTATGACCGACGACGTGCAGCTTCGCTATCTTGCCTACCAGCAATATCTCCGCGAGCTCGCGCCCATCAAGGCAAAGCTCGGAATTCTCGAGGCGCTCTTTGTTTCCGACAGTCATGACTGGCAGCTTTATGCCTCGCTCATGGGCAACACCGTAACCACAGTGGTCAACCGCAAGAAGGAGCTCGTGCTTGCGGGCTGCTCCGAGAGCGACATCAATCAGGCAGGGGATTCAACCGTTGAGCTGCGCCGTCTGATGGAGGGCTTCAAGGACCTCCGAGCCGCAGAATACGACTCCGAGCACGAATACCTCAAGGCACTCTACGACTACTATACCGTCAACTATCACGCACTGACCCAGCAGTTTGACAGACTGTATTCGGCACTCAAGCGCCTGAGTGATAACGCCGCCGTGATCACCGAGATGAGCCGACGCGGCAAGCTTGAGCACTTCCGTCAGTTTATCGGTCAGCTCTACTACACGCAAGCGGCACTCGACGATAACGAGACCGTCAACAGCTCCACGGTTGTGGCAGGCGGCGTGACGGTTGGGTCAGCGGTTGAGGCATGCCAGCAGCTCACCGACCCGAACACGGCGTCCCCGGCAGGTGTGACGATGCCCGCGATCGAGGTGCCGAAGGTGGAAAAGGTTGAGCAGATCAACCGACCAAGCTTCGACGAGGTGCACGATAAGCCCACGCTCGCCGATTTCGGGCTTTCCGAAATTCCCGTTGAGCCCAACAAGCCGGACGTAGTGACGGAGCCTGACGTTGTGGCGCCCGCACCTCATCCCGGATCGGAGCCCTCCGCCCCCGACCTTGATAAACGCCTCCGTGCGGTTGCCGAGGACCTGCGTGCAGAGAAGCTTCCCCATCGGCAGACGGTCGGCAGGGATATGACTCTGACGCTCTCCAAATCAATTGAATGCTCGATTTCGATCTCCAATCTCAAAACCGTATCCTTTTACAGCGCCGACGGTAAGACTCTGCTCGACCGTCAAACGCTCGAATACGGTGCGTCCTTCCGCTACGGTGGAACGGTTGACGTGCAGAATCGCCCCTCCGACGAGCGCTCGCATTATCAGTTTCTCGGTTGGATCCTCTCCGACGGCAGCGCTCCCACCGAGCTTCGTGCCACGGCAAACCTCTCGCTTTACGCCAACTATCACGAAACGCCGCGCTTCTATGAGGTAACCTGGGTGCTCGACGGCAGAACCGAGGTGCAGCAGCTCGCCTACGGCATCACCCCCACTCCTCCCTTCGCCACCGTGAAGGAGGAAACCGCCGCCGCAACCTATACATTTTCCGGTTGGGACAAGCCCATCGTCCCCGTCACGGGTGACGTAACCTACACCGCATCCTTCCTTGCAACGCCGCGCACCTATACCGTAACATGGATTGCAGGCGACGTTACCCAAACGCAAACGCTTGCCTACGGCGAGCTTCCCTCCTTTGATACCACACCCACCAAGACCCCCGATGGGTCGCTCTATACATTCCTGCGATGGGATCGCGAGATTCTGCCCGTTCGTTCCGACGTAACCTACACGGCGCTCTTTACCGAGACCGTTCTGGCATCCAACGAATACGGCGAGCGCCTCTCGGTTGAGCACGGCGAAACCATGCTCACGGTAATGGCGACCACCAAGCGTGCCGACGTGCGCGAGGTTGCAATGCTTGCACAGGCAAGCGGGCGTTCTCTCTGCGTCATGTGGAGCGGCTTCTCGCTCACGCTCACCCCCGATCAGCTTCCCGCTCTGATCGCATCCCGCGCACGCGAGATCGGGATTCTGGAGCAAACGGGAACCGACGGCTCCACCGTTTATCGCGTGGGCTACCTCAACAGCGCCGGTGCGGCAGAGCCGCTCACGCTCACGGCAACTCTCGGGATTCTCACCAACGATGCGGGCGGTCAGCTTGTAGGATACCTGGAAACCGACGGTGCCTGGAGCCGACTCGACACAACCACCGTTACGGTAACGGGTGCAGCACGCTTCCGCATCTCGGACGTACATCGCCTCACGGTCACGGCAAACGAACCCGTCAATCTCAAAAATCTTCCTCGATTCATCGAAAGCGGCTCAACGGTGTCGCTCTCGCTCATCGGGTGCGAGTTCGGCTATGAGTTCACCTCCGCCGTGCTCGTTTTTGCCGACGGCACGAAACAAGTCCTCACGGGCGACTCCTTCGTGATGCCAAACGACGAGGTGACACTTGAATTGACCCTGCAAAAGATCGTTTATCGCGTGGTCTTCAAGGTCGACGGCAGCGTGATCAGCTCGGCAGAATACGGCAGCGGAGAGGAAATCCTGCTCCCTGAAGCTCCCGTCAAGCCCGATGATGAGCTCTATACCTACACCTTCTCGGGTTGGTCGCCCGAGGTGCCCGCCATTGCCTACGGCGATGAGCGTGAATGGGTGTTTGAGGCAAGCTTTTCAAAAAAACTGATCGACCCGGGTAGCTTTGATCCCGATCGCTCTGCATTCTATCTGTTTCTCGGAATCGCATCGGGCGTCCTGGTCCTCTTGATCGCGGCGACCGTGATCCTGATCGTTCTGCTCCGTCGGCGCAAGGCACGCAGATCGGCAGGCACTGCCACCACCACCAAAAATGAGTCCTCCGTGGCAACGCCTTCAAATTTCCTCCCTATCTCTGCAGAGGAGTCCTCCGTTACATCCGCACCGCAATCGGCAACCTTGCCCGAGGCACGCAACCCCGGCGACGCAGGTGAAGCCGACACCGGCTCCGACACAGAAAGCGCAAACGGGACGAACGAACCGGTCTGATCCAAAACAAAAACAAGGGAGCGGCGCAAATGCATCGGCATCTGCTTGCCGTTCCCTTTGATTTCGGGCTTGTTATCGGGGCACCGCTCTCATACAGTGCTCCTTAATTCTCCGCGCACTCCTCTGCGCGCTCCCATTCGCGGCAGAAGGTGAGCATTTTTCCACTCACAGGGTGCGGAAATCGCAAGCGGTGGCAAAAAAGCGCGATCGGGCATCGGTCGCCGCGCGCACCGTATTTGCCATCACCAACGAGCGGGTATCCGCGATGGGCAAACTGCACGCGAATCTGATGCGTGCGCCCCGTGTGGAGCCGCACCGAAACGAGCGTGCGCGTATCTCCGGACGCATCGCACAGCGTTTTCAAAGTCTCGTAATCAAGGATCGCCTCCTTCACGCCCCGACGCTCGCGCTCGACTACAAAGGTCTTGTTCTTCATGCGATCGTGAAAAAGCAGGTCCTTCAGAGTTGCACGGGGCTCGGGCGTGCCATGCACCCACGCAAGATATTCCTTGCCGAAGGCATGCGCCTGCACCGCTGCAGAAAGCCGCGCGGCTGCACGGGGCTCACGTGCATAAACCATCACGCCGCCCACGCCGCGGTCAAGGCGGTGGATCACACCAATATAACCTCCTCGGTTGCGCGCCGCGAGCAGATCGGCAAAGCCATCCCCTCGCTCGGTCTGCTCCGAGACGATCGTGGCGGGCTTCACGGCAACCGTGATGGCATCGTCCTCATATAGAATTTCAATATTCTCCATCCCATCGTCCTCCCCTCGTTTTTTCGTATATTCGTATCCAACCGTATTTCAGATTTTCTCTATCCGTATGCATTTCTGATTTTCAAGAAAGGCGGTGCTTTTGACATGCCGATAAGCCAGCTCACAGAAAAAGCTCTGCGCCAAGCCCTCGGCGACAGTGCACGGGGACTTGCGATCCACCTTCATCAAACGCTCGACTCGACCAACACCGAAGCAAAGCGGCTCTCACGCACCGACGCCTCCATCCCCGCCCTGATCGTGGCAGAGGAGCAAACCAACGGGCGCGGTCGCATGGGACGCAGCTTCTTCTCGCCCGCTGACACGGGGGTGTATTTCAGCCTGCTCTATGAGACCAACGCCGATCCGCGCGATGCCGTTACCGTAACGGGTGCGGCAGCCGTTTGCGTGATGCGTGCGATCCGCTCGCTCACGGGCATTGAGACCGCGATCAAATGGGTGAACGATCTCTATCTCGGCGGCAAAAAGATTTGCGGCATTCTCGCCGAATCGGTGCTTTGTGAAAACACCGCTCCGCGCCTCATCCTCGGCATCGGGGTCAACCTCTCCACCTCGGATTTTCCGCCCGAGCTGCAGGGCGTTGCAGGCTCGCTGGATGCCCCCACGCTCTCTCGCGCCGATCTGATTGGGGCGATCCTTTGTGAGCTACTTCCCTTTTTGCGTGATCCCACCGACCGCTCCTGGATCGCCGACTACAAGGCACATTCGATGGTGCTCGGGCATGCCGTGAGCTGGACGCAAAACGGAGGTGTGACACACGGCGTGGCGCTCGATATCGACGAACGCGGCGGTCTTTGCGTGTGCAACGATGCGGGCGAGCGTTTCACGTTGGCGAGCGGAGAGATCAGCCTCCGCCTCGATTGATCCGATAGCACAACCGTCCCCCCCCGGGCAGTTTGCTTCTATCATCTATCATAGCACATTTCCTTCAATTTTGCAACAAAAAAATGCAAGCTCCCGATCATTTTGCGATGCTCGGGAGCTTGCTTCTCTTTTTTGTGTAGAATCAGTCGATCTCAACCATTGCGCCGGTTTGAGCCGAGCGGAATGCGGCGTGGATCACCTTGAGATCCATGCGCATCTGATCGTGCGTGATGAGCTGCTCCTCCTCACCGCGGATCGCGCGGATGAAGTTGCGGTAGTAGTCATGCACGTCAGACGTGGGTACCTCAATCTGATAGGTATCGGTGGTGAAGTTGTCGCGCGGCGCCATCGTTTTGGTAAGACCTGCAGCGGTTTCCACAGGGGTGACGTTGTGCTCCTGCCACATGTCGCATTTAACCACGTCAACGGGCGTTTTCCAAGCCTGCATGCAAGCCGAGCCACCCTTTGCGCGCAGATACCAGCGAGGCAGGTTGATGAAGTTGTAGGTTCCAACCTCAACGGTTGCGCGAACGCCGTTTTCAAAATAAATATCGAGGCGGAAGCCGTCATCGCACTCGCTGTTGGTGATGTAGTCACAGATGCAGCTTACGCGCTTGGGACGGAAGCCAAAGATCATCAGAATCTGGTCGATCAGGTGAATGCCCCAGTCATAGAGCATACCGCCGCCGCACTTTTTCATGCCTCTCCAGTCGCCGGGGATTCCGCGGCTGCCATGCACGCGCGACTCCAGGCTAATCACCTCGCCCAGCTCGCCCGACTCGCAAAGCTTTTTCATTGCGAGAAAATCTGCGTCCCAACGGCGGTTCTGATGAACCGAGAAGCGCACGCCGTTCTTCTCCGATGCCGCGATCATGCGCTCAAGGGAATCGAGCGTGATCGTAACCGGCTTTTCGCTGATAACGTTCTTGCCTGCGTTCATAGCAGCAACTGCGATCTCCTCGTGCACGTCGTTCGGCGTTGCAACCGTAATCAGCTCAACCGACGGATCCGCCAGAACCGCCTCCAGCGATGCATATGCGTGAATGCCGCGGCTCTCTGCCAGCTCGCATCTTGCGGGGTCAATATCGTAGATACCTGCAACCTCGGCAACGTCGCTCTCCAAAAGCTTTTTTACGTGCCAGCCGCCCATTCCGCCGTAGCCAACAACGGCAACCCTCATTTTTTTCATCGTGATCAAGTCCTTTCTCTGCATTTTCTACCGTGAAATTTCGTCTTGCCAAAAAACACACTTGATTTCAATGGTAGTATATCGCATTTCCTCTTGCTTTTCAAGATATGTTTTGCTTTTTTTTGGACATTTTTTGTCATAAAAAAGGCAATTCCCCAATTTTAGCAGAAAAATATTGCAAAGCCCTTGTCACGGGACAAAAAATAATGTATAATAATATCAATATCATGATCCTATTTTTCGGAAAGGTACGGTTTATAAGCGTGCAACAGTCAGATCGTCAGAAACACATTCGCAATTTCTCAATCATTGCTCATATCGACCACGGAAAATCCACCCTCGCCGACCGCATTCTCGAGCACACGCAAACGGTTGCGAAGCGCGACATGGAGGAGCAGATCCTGGACAATATGGACCTGGAGCGCGAGCGCGGCATCACCATCAAGGCGCGTGCCGTTAAGCTCGACTACGAGGCGCAGAACGGTGAAATCTACACCTTCAATCTCATCGACACCCCCGGTCACGTGGACTTCAACTACGAGGTCTCGCGCTCGCTCAACGCCTGCGACGGTGCTCTTTTGGTGGTCGACGCAACCCAGGGAATCGAAGCGCAAACGCTGGCAAATGCCTACCTCGCCGTGGACGCCAACCTGGAAATCGTGCCCGTGATCAACAAGATCGACCTCCCCTCCGCCGACGTTGACCGTTGCCGCGCCGAGGTGGAGGACATCATCGGCATTCCCGCCGAGGGCTGCCCTGCCGTTTCGGCAAAAACCGGACAGAACATCGAGGACGTGCTTGAGGCGATCGTGCGCGATATTCCCGCCCCCGTTGGCGACGAGAACGCCCCGCTCAAGGCGCTGATTTTCGACTCCTACTACGACAGCTATCTCGGCGTTGTGGTCAACATCCGCGTGATCGACGGCGAGATCAAGAGCGGCGATAAAATTCTGCTCATGAGCACGGGTGCCACCTTTGAGATCGTGGACGTTGGCACGATGGAGCCCTTTGGTCTGAAGAAATGCGACTGCCTGCGCGCGGGCGAGGTTGGATACTTCACCGCCTCGATCAAGAGCGTTTCGGACACCCGCGTGGGCGACACCGTCACGCTTGCGACAACTCCCACCGCGCAAGCGCTGCCCGGCTTTAAGGCGGTGCAACCGATGGTTTACGCGGGTATTTACCCCGCCGACGGTGCACGCTATCAGGACCTGCGCGAGGCGCTTGAAAAGCTGCAGCTCAACGATGCGGCGCTGCTCTTTGAGCCCGAGACCTCGATTGCACTCGGCTTCGGCTTCCGCTGCGGTTTTTTGGGTCTGCTTCACATGGAGATCATTGAGGAGCGACTCGAGCGTGAGTTCAACCTCGACCTCATCACCACCGCGCCGAGCGTTATCTATGAGATCAAGCTCAAGAGCGGTGAGCTGGTGCGCATCGACAACCCTTCCAACTACCCCACCCCCGATACCATCGAGGTGGCGTACGAGCCGCTTGTGAAGGCAAACGTCATCACGCCCGTGGAATACGTTGGCGGACTCATGGAGCTCTGCCAGAACCGCCGCGGCGTGTTCATCGACATGAAATATCTCGACCCCACGCGCGTGGAGCTTCACTATAACCTGCCGCTCAACGAGATCATCTACGATTTCTTTGACGCGCTCAAGAGTCGCTCGCGCGGATACGCATCGCTCGACTACGAGCTGCACGGCTACGAGCCCTCCAAGCTCGTCAAGCTCGATTTCCTGCTCAACGGCGAGCAGGTGGATGCGCTTTCCTTCATCGTGCATGAGGAAAAGGCGTACGCACGTGCAAGAAAGATCGCCGAAAAGCTCAAGGACAACATTCCGCGTCAGCTCTTTGAGGTCCCGATCCAAGCCGCGATCGGCACCAAGATCATCGCACGCGAAACCGTGAAAGCAATGCGCAAGGACGTGCTTGCAAAGTGCTACGGCGGCGACATTACCCGAAAGAAGAAGCTGCTTGAAAAGCAGAAGGAGGGTAAGAAAAAGATGCGCCAGCTCGGCTCGGTTCAGGTTTCCCCCGAGGCATTCATGGCGGTCCTCAAGCTCGACGACGATCAGTGAAAACGGATTCGGGTTTTGCAGGGGGAACTTCTTGAAAGAAGTTCCCCCTGCACCCCTTCAAGAACCTTCCCGAAGGCGGATCAAGGCGTCAAGGGGATGTCTTTTGACTCAAGACAGGGGTACTGCCGATAGGCGTTGCGATTATCACACATCCAAAACGCACTTTCAAAGTTGGGTATCAATGGCAGAGGAGCCCCTGCCCTACGAGGTGGATTTTGATTTGGCGAACGGCTGATGGGGCGCCCTTGTGACCGTCCTCGCTTTTTCTTCAAAAAACAAATTCTCTGCCTGAAAATATAAAACACTCCCTTTAGGCTGGTTCTCATAAGGATGTTTGGGTTCTTCGTAGGGGCGATCATTGATCGCCCGCAAACAACCGCAAAAAAACGGGCGACCAATGGTCGCCCCTACAAACAAATTTAGGCAAAGATATTGTTTTCTCTGCCGATTTGTGTTATAATGGGGTTACATCGTAGGGCGGGGCTTGCTCCCGCCGCAATTTAGGCCACGGCGGCACCAAGGCACCGCCCTACAAGGGGTATGGGCTTTGCCCTATGCCTTTGTAATACAAAGGCGAAACTGGCGATAA
>ERZ780157.2736-NODE-2736-length-15928-cov-5.697789_pt1 | contig 15928 bp, 12 predicted proteins | sample MGYA00511169_ERZ780157 | MGnify/ENA primary metagenome ERZ780157 (study PRJEB29588, sample SAMEA1965149) | human gut metagenome | biome: human gut; feature: human-associated habitat; material: faeces | place: Denmark | collected 2008/2010 ... | reverse complement strand
TCAGCCCCGAGGAGCTGGAGGATCTTGTGGAAAAATGCCCCGCCGTGAAGGAATGCATCGTGAAGGAAATGGGCAAAAAGATCGGCGCTGTGGTGTACTGCCCGCAGGACAAGCAGCAGACTGTGCAGGAGCATATTACCGAGATGAACCGTACCCTGCCGCTGTATAAGCGCATCGGCGTGGTGGAGTTCAGTGCAGAGCCGCTGCCCCGCAACGCTACGGGCAAATTGCTGCGCTGAGTATAAAACAAGCAGAACAAAACAGGATGGAATCTACAATGGAAAAATTCGTGAGCACGATGTACGATGCCATTACGCAGGGCATGGAAAAGGAATTTCCCGAGCGCGTGGCCTTCCGTTACTACACCGAGGAGACCGACATGGTGACCACCGTCCTTTTTAAGGAGCTGGCACAGGATGTCCGCCGGACGGTCACCTATCTGCAGAGCACCATCCCGGACGTGAAGGGCAAAAAGGTCTGCCTGCTGAGCAAGAACAGCTACGAGTATGTGGTAAACACCTTCGGCGCGATCATGGCAGGCTGCGTGCTGGTGCCGATGAACCAGCGCAAGAGCTGGGCAGAGATGTCCCACGAGCTGGATCTGGTGGAGCCCGCCGCCATCCTGACCGACGGCGAGGACTACGGCAGCAAGGAGCAGCTGGAGGCCGCCTACGGCAGTCTGCTGCATCCCATGGACGAGTTCCGCCGCTATGAGCCTGCGGCGGAGCTGCACCCCATCGGTCACGACGACCTGATGGTGCTGATGTTCACCTCCGGCACCACCGGCCTGAGCAAGGGCGTTATGATGAGCGAGCGCAACCTGTTCAGTGCAGGTCAGGTGCTGTGGGCCATCTCCGCACAGCTGGCAGACAAGATCGATCTGACAAAGCCCCTGCCCGGCCACTACATGGTGCTGCCCATGTTCCATCTGGGTGCTTTCATCGACCTGTTCTCCACCACCGTCATGGGTTGGCCGCTGAATCTGGGCAGCGATATCCGCGACTTCTACCGCGATATCCAGAAGATGCCCAGCCAGATCATGTCTGTGGTGCCGATGATCATGAACTCCCTGCACAAGGATGTGATGCGCGGACACCGTGACCGTCTGGGCGATCTGTGGATGCCCATCGGCTCCTCTGCCATGTTTGACCCGCAGGTGCTGCTGGATATGGTGCACAGCGGGATGTTCGTCATCCAGTGCTACGGTGCTACCGAGACTTGCGGCGCCGGCATCATCAACTTTGCACAGGACGAAAAGCACATTGGCGCCGTGGGTCAGGGCAGCGAGTACATGGACTACAAGATCGAGCCGGACGGAGAGCTGTGTATGCGCGGCGACTGCGTGATGATGGGCTACTATAAGGACCCGGAGGGCACCGCAGAGGTCATCGACAAGGACGGCTGGGTGCATACCGGCGACCTTGCCCGGGTGGACGAGGACGGCTACTACTACATCATCGGCCGCAAGAAGAACCTGATCATTCTGGACAGCGGCGAGAACATCAGCCCCGAGGAGCTGGAGGGCATGGTAGAAAAATGTCCCGTCGTACAGGAATGTATCGTAAAAGAACTGGGCAAAAAGATAGGTGTTGTGGTATACTGTGAAAAGGAGCACCAGCAGACCGTGCGGGACTTTGTTACCCAGATGAACCGTACTGTCCCCCTGTACAAGCGCATCGGCGTGGTGGAGTTCAGCGAAACACCGCTGCCCCGCAACGCTACGGGCAAGCTGGTACGCAAGTAAAACGCAACAGAAAGGAAGCATAATACGATGGAACGTGCAGAAATCATTTCTCAGATCACGGCTATTCTGGAGGATGTCGCAGAGGTATCACCGGAGGATGTGACCGAAAGCAGCGTCCTGATGGACGATCTGGATCTGTCCTCTATGGAGATCCTGACCATTGTGGCAGATCTTGAGGAGACCTTTGGTCTGCGCATCCCGGAAAAGGAGCTGCGCAACTTTGTCACCATGGGTGATCTGGTGGATTATCTGGCAGCAAACGTGGGGTAAAACCAATGGAAACACAACAGCGCTCGACGGAATATAACTTTCAGGGTGTTATGTATTTTTTCCGTCGGGAAAAAGTCCAGTGCCGGTACCAGTTCTCGCTGCGGGATGCGGTGGATCTCACCCTTTTGCAGCGGGCACTGACAACGGCCTTGGCAAGTGCGCCTTATTATACCCAGCGTCTGGTGCAGGAAAAGCGGGAGATGTGGCTGGAGCCCAACACTGAGCCCTGCCTTGTGTACCACGGCAGCACCATGCGCAATATCCCGGAACAGACGAACGGCTACCTGTTCTGCGTCAGCTGCGAAGGGGATACCATCTACTTTGACTGGCATCACTTCCTACTGGACGGCCACGGGGTATCGCCCCTGTTCACCAGCATTCTGGAGCAGTACTGCAACCTGCGTTACGGCACTGCCTTTGCGGTGCAGCAGATCGTGTGCGACCCGCCCTATGATATGGATGCCATGCTGGCAGAGCACCCGCCCGTGGAGGGCGGGAGCGACGCCATCCAGCGGGACGTGGTGCAGACCTACGAGGGTACGCTGCGCCGCACCCGGGTGTGCCTGAGCAAGCAGAGCCTTGTGGAAAAAGCACTGGCAAACAACGCAAAGCCGGTAAGCGCCCTGATGGGTCTGCTGTGCATGGCCATGCGGGAGTATCTGGGCAAGGAGAAGATCCAGTATTCCTACTCCTCCGATACCCGCGATGTGGCCGGTGTGCCGCATGCGCTGTACAACTGCGTATGCAGCTTTGAGCATACAGTGCAGCTGCAGGCAAAGACCCGCCTTGCGGATCTTGTATCTGACATAGATGCAGACATCAAGCGGGATCTGCAGCCGCAGTCCAAGCGCCGCCGCATGACCGAGCAGATGGGCTGGGTGTACAAGGTGGACCAGCAAAAAGCCCCCCTGCGCATCAAGCAGCGGGTGTTCCAGATGGGCGAGTACATTGGTGGCACTATTTCGGATTTCTGGCTCAGCTATCTGGGCAATCCGCTGATGCCCGCCACCCCGGAGCTGGCACAGTACACCACGGATTTTGGTGTCTGGGTGCCGCCGGATGGCGCATCCGTGGGCGTGGAAGCCGCCAGCCTGAACGGAAAGATCATCCTGTGCATCCACAACAAGGCACCCCACCCGGGTCTGGCCGATATTCTCCGCAAGACCTTTGAAAACGAAGGTGTCACCGTGCTGGAAGCCGCCGATCTGGACTGAGAAGTACATAAAAAAAACAAAAAGGATCGCTGCACCTTATGGGTACAGCGATCCTTTTTCATGCCGCAGCCGGGTCTTTCCTTTTTATCAAATCCCCCAAATTGCCCAACAAAGTTCCGCTTCCGTTCACAAAGGGCGGCGGGAGATGTGCTATACTGGTTCCAGAATTTCCGGTTAAAAGCATCCATACCGAAAGGAGTTTTGTTTCCATGAGCCAAGCCGCCGCGCAGCAGCCCTCCCGCAAAAAGACCGTGATCTCTCTGCTGGTGCTGCTGGCACTTACCTGCATCATCGTGTTCACTTTTAAGGATCACTGGGCCGAGATCACCACGGCGCTGGCACAGCTGTCGGTGTGGCAGGTGCTGGCGGTGCTGGCGGTCGGCATCAGCTATCCCCTGCTGGAAGGGTGCGTGGCGTGGGTCATCGTGCGCAGCCGTCTGCCGCAGTTCACCCTGCGGCAGGGGCTGGATGTAGGCTGGTGCGGCACCTTTGGCAACGTGGTCACGCTGGGTGCCGGTGCGGTGCCGGTGCAGCTGTACTACCTGCACAGAGCCGGGCTGCCGCTGGGCCCCGGCGCAGGGCTGATGACGTTGGAATACGTTTTCCACAAAAGCACGGTGCTGCTGTACGCCACCGTGATGCTGCTGCTCCAGCACAAATGGCTGGCCGCCAACACCACCGGCGTGCTGAAATATCTGCCCATGGCATATGCTGTGGTAGCGCTGGTGATCGTGGCGCTGGTGCTGGTGTGCGTGTCGCCGCTGGTGCAGAATCTGGCCCGCTGGGCACTGGGCTTTTTGCCCAAGACCGAAAAATGGCAGCAGCGCCGGGCCGACTGGCTGGAGCAGCTGGAAGTGCTAAGCACCGAGAGCCGCCGACTGCTGGCGGATAGGCCCCGCTGCCTGAAAATTTTTGCCCTGCAGGCGCTCAAGCTGTTTTTGCTGTTCTGCCTGCCGTGGCTGTGCATCCGGTTCATGCAGCTGTCCCCGCTGAGTTTTGCGCGAGTGCAGCTGCTCACCAGCCTGATGCTGTTCGTCTCCAACGCCCTGCCCAACGTGGCAGGCATGGGCTCCATCGAGACCGCCTTTCTGCTGCTGTACAGCAGCTTTTTGCCTTCCGGTGAGGTGATGAGCGTGCTCATGCTCTACCGCATCGCCAGCTATTATTTCGTGTTTGCCGCCAGCGCCGTGGGCTTCTTCCTCGCCCAGCGGCGTCTGACCCGGACACCGCCAAAGGAGGCGTGACTCTTTATGAAGAACAAGAGCATCCTGTACCGGTTCGGCCTTGTGGTGCTGGTGGTGCTGCTTCTGGTGCTCATCCTGCCTTCCAGCAAGATCGACCTTGCATCAAAGATCAGCGCCAGCACACAGGCCAGTGTCCGGGCAGAGCACCAGCAGAATTTTGCCAGCTCCAACGAAATGGAGTTCGAGGTTTATTCCAGTTCGGATGAGATCTATCAGAACATTTCGGAAGTGCTTTCCGGCGTGCGCTGTGTCAGACGGCTCAGCCAGAACTATTCCTCCTACTCCCACAAATTTCCGGTGGATTCCATCACCGTGAGCTATTACGATGACGCAGAGAATCATCAGCTGCTGCTTACCGTCTATTCCGACGGGGTGTGCATCCTGAACAATGCCTTTGTCTCGGTCAAATACCCCGGCGGCGGGGCCGCAGAGCTGTATCAGGCGCTTGCGGAGATCGTGGAATAAATCGTTCCTTTTCTATATAAAACAAAAATCGGGGCGTGCAGGTGGTCAAGCTGCACGTCCCGTTTTTGTTTTCTTTGCACGCGATGCGGTACCAATCACACCGAATGCCGCGCCGGAGGCCGCAGAGCAAACCATGCTGCAGCTTCCTTTTGAAAAAGAGAATGGAATGGAGGAATTGGCGTTTGCGCAGCAATGAAAGCCCCAGTGAGGCTTTTAAGCCACAAGGTGGTCTTGCGCAAGCAAGATGGAGTGGCCTCGCCACGACAAACCTGACGTCCGGTATAGCTTAACCGCTATAGCAGACTTGAGTTTTGCGCAGAAGCATTGCAGGTACCTCTGCTGTTCTGGTGCAACGCGTTTCAAGTGGTTAGGTTCATCTAACCTCGTTGCGAGAACAGAATACCATACGCAGTTAGTCTTGTCAACCCTTATTTGAAAATTTTCCGGAACTTTTTTGCAGTAAAGTTTTTTCTGCCCGATTCGTGCACCCTGTACAGACACAGCCGGCTAAGGCTGTGCAAAATCCACCAGTTTCCTCTTGCTTTTGACCGGCATCTTTGTTATTATAGTTCATGCAGCACTGCAACTCCACATCTCGCCGCTGCTTTTTGGCAGCAGGGCGGTTCTCAAGGGTGCAGTGTGTCCAAGGAGGCGCTTTGACAAATTTTTGTTCAGAGCTGCTCCGATCAGTCCGCCCCCAGAAAGCCGCCAACAAGGAGCGGCTTTTCAAAGGCTCAATAGTTAGGCTATGCTAACCAATGCATGGAATGGAGCAAGGAGGTTCCAATGATCAATTTTGAACAGTGGGAAGGCTTTGAGGGCCGCATCTGGAAAGAGGAAGTCAATGTCCGCGACTTCATCCAGAAGAACTACACCCCGTACGACGGCGACGAAAGCTTTCTGGCTGGCCCCACCGAGGCGACCGATAAGCTGTGGGGTGCCCTGCAGAAGCTGCAGAAGGAAGAGCGCGCCAAGGGCGGCGTGCTGGACATGGAGACCGAAGTCGTCAGCAGTCTGACCGCTTACGGCCCCGGCTATATCGACGAGACCCTGAAGGATCTGGAGCAGATCGTCGGTCTGCAGACCGACAAGCCCCTGAAGCGTGCATTCATGCCCTACGGCGGCATCAAGATGGCAGAGCAGGCCTGCACCACCTACGGCTATCAGCCCAGCGAGGAGCTGCACAAGATCTTTACCGACTATACCCGCACCCACAACCAGGCTGTGTTCGATGCCTACACCCCTGAGATGAAGGCTGCCCGCCACACCCACATCATCACCGGCCTGCCCGACACCTACGGCCGCGGCCGCATCGTGGGCGACTACCGCCGCGTGGCCCTGTACGGCATCGATGCCCTGATCAAGTTCAAGCAGGAAGATTTCGCCAACTGCGGCGACGGCACCATGACCGATGACGTGATCCGCCTGCGCGAGGAGATCGCACGCCAGATCAGCGCCCTGAAGGGCATGAAGAAGATGGCCGAGGCCTACGGCTGCGATATCTCCCAGCCCGCTAAGAACGCCAAGGAAGCCTGCCAGTGGCTGTACTTCGGCTATCTGGCCGCCATCAAGACCCAGAACGGCGCTGCCATGAGCGTGGGCCGCATCTCCACCTTCCTGGATATCTACATCCAGCGCGATCTGGAGAACGGCACCCTGACCGAGAGCCAGGCTCAGGAGCTGATCGACCACATGGTGATGAAGTTCCGCATGGTCAAGTTTGCCCGCATCCCCAGCTACAACCAGCTGTTCTCCGGTGACCCCGTGTGGGCCACCCTGGAAGTGGGCGGCATCGGCATGGACGGCCGCAGCATGGTCACCAAGAACTGCTACCGCTTCCTGCACACTCTGGAAAACATGGGCCCCGCACCGGAGCCGAACCTGACCGTTCTGTACTCCTCTGCCCTGCCCGAGAGCTTCAAGAAGTACGCCGCCAAGGTGTCCATCAACACCAGCTCTGTTCAGTACGAGAACGACGATGTGATGAAGCCCGTGTGGGGCGACGATTACTCCATCTGCTGCTGCGTGTCTGCCACCCAGACCGGCAAGGAGATGCAGTTCTTCGGTGCCCGCGCCAACCTTGCCAAGTGCCTGCTGTACGCCATCAACGGCGGTGTGGACGAGAAGAGCCACGAGCAGTGCGGCCCCAACTATGCCCCCATCACCAGCGAGTACCTGAACTATGACGAGGTCCTGCCCAAATATGTTCAGATGCTGGACTGGCTGGCCGGCCTGTACGTCAACGTGCTGAACCTGATCCAGTATATGCACGACAAGTACTACTACGAGGAAGCCGAAATGGCCCTGATCGACACCGATGTGCGCCGCACCTTTGCCACCGGCATTGCAGGCTTCTCCCACGTCATCGACTCCCTGAGCGCCATCAAGTACGCCAAGGTCAAGGTCGTGCGCGATGAGACCGGCCTGGCCACCGGCTATGAGGTGGAGGGCGACTTCCCCAAGTACGGCAACGATGACGACCGTGCCGATGAGATCGGCGTGTGGCTGCTGCGCACCTTCCTGGAGATGATCAAGAAGCGCCACACCTACCGCAACTCCGAGGCTACCACCTCCATCCTGACCATCACCTCCAACGTGGTGTACGGCAAGTACACCGGTGCTCTGCCCGATGGCCGTGCCGCCTTTACCCCCTTTGCACCCGGTGCAAACCCCAGCTACGGTGCGGAGCAGAACGGCCTGCTGGCTTCCCTGAACTCTGTTGCCAAGCTGCCCTACCACTGGGCTCTGGACGGCATCTCCAACACCCAGACCATCAACCCCGAGGCTCTGGGCCACAGCGAGGAGGAGCGCAAGGAGAACCTGGTGCAGGTGCTGGACGGCTACTTCGATCAGGGTGCACACCACCTGAACGTGAATGTGTTCGGCAAGGAGAAGCTGCTGGATGCCATGGAGCACCCCGAAAAGGAAGAATACGCCAACTTCACCATCCGCGTCTCCGGCTATGCGGTCAAGTTCATCGACCTGACCCGCGAGCAGCAGATGGACGTGATCTCCCGTACCTGCCATGCCGCACTGTGACCCTGTCGGTCTCGTCCACTCGCTGGAAAGCTTCGGCTCGGTGGACGGGCCGGGTGTCCGGTTCGTTGTCTTTCTGCAGGGCTGTGCCCTGCGCTGCAAATACTGCCACAACCCCGAAACGTGGAGCGCTGAGGGCGGCACGGAATGGTCTCCGGAGAAGCTGTTCCAGCACGTCTGGCGCTACCGCAATTACTGGGGCAAGAAGGGCGGCATCACCGTCAGCGGCGGCGAACCGCTGCGGCAGATGGACTTCTTGACAAAATTCTTCCAGCTGGCGCGCGCCAAGGGGGTGCACACCGCGCTGGACACGGCCGGTCAGCCGTTCCAGCCCGATGACCCCGCCTACCTGGCCGCCTTCGATACCCTGATGGCTTCCACCAGTCTGGTGATCCTGGATCTCAAGGAGATCGACCCGGAGAAGCACCGTCAGCTTACCGGCCGGGACAATGCCAACATCTTAGCCATGGCACGGCACATCTCTGATCTGGGCGTTCCGCTCTGGATCCGGCATGTGCTGGTGCCCGGCCTCACCGATGACGAGGAGGGCCTGCGCAGGACCGCAGATTTCATCCGCAGCCTGAAAACGGTGCAGCGGGTGGAGGTGCTCCCCTACCACACGCTGGGGCTGTTCAAGTGGCAGAAGCTGGGCATCTCCTATCCCCTGCCCGATGCTGTTCCCCCCACGGCGGAACAGGTCCGCCGGGCGGAGGAATTGTTGGAAGTGGCTAAGTACCCCGGCTGAACTGCACCGGCAGGGTAGACTGGGAAAGCTTCATCCTGACTTAAACAAAAAGAATGACCCTCTCTATCACGCTGACGTATGCCCGCTCCCTTTTGTGGGAGGTGGCACTGCGAAGCAATGATAGAGAGGGTCGTTTATTTTTCTTCACTTCCGGCGTGATACACCTGCAGATACACCCTTTTGCGCTCGGCATCCGTGTTCTCTGCCAGCTGCTGGCAGAAACGCTCATCCTCGAACAGGGCGACCACATTGGGCGCATAGCGGGTGCCGCTCTGGGCCCGCAGCTCTTCCAGCAGCGTGCGGAAGGGCTTGGCAAGGTTGTAGCACCGACCGATATTATCGGTGGCGGCATCCAGCGAGTCTGCCACGCTCAGCGCATCCACGATTCCCTTGATCTCCGGCGGGCAGGAGGGTACATCATTGGGATAGCCGCCTTTGCCGTTGTAATAGCAGTGGTGATAGAGCGCCGCCAGGGCCAGCGTTCTTCCGCAGCCCATTCTATTCAGAATGTCAGCGCCGGTCCTTGGGTGGCTCTGGATGCAGAAAAATTCCTCATCCAGCAGGCGGCGGGCGTTGTTGTCGATGTACATCAGAACGGCACACTTGCCAAGGTCGTGGTACAGGCCGCACTCATAGGCCGTCTGGCAGAGCTCTTCCCGCCGGGCCTGCACCTCGGCCGCGCTCCTGCAGCCCAGCAGGCCCACCAGTGTTTCGGGCCGTGTCTCGATCTGCCGCTGCAGCAGGGCACGGGTCAGCTCTGCCACCATCAGCGAGTGGACATAGGTCGGCTTGTGCCCGGCCAGGATACTGCCCAGCATCCGGCGGTTCGCCGTTTCATCTGAGCTGGTGTTGATCTTGCTCAACTCCCAAGCAGCAGAGTTTACCACACGGGGATACTGGCTGGCCGGCATCTGTTCCAGATACTGATCCGCAGAACGGCGTACCTGCTCCACGGTTGCACGATATCTCTGTGCTCCCGCCTCGTCCAGACGTTCTGCATAGACCGAAAGATAGGCCGCCAGAACCAGCTTCCGGTTGATGGCCTCGGCAGAATAATCATCCTGCGCCACGCTTCCCGCCGATTCCAGAAGGATCTTGACCACGTCTTCCAGGCTGCCCACCCCGGCATGGTAGCGGGCAGCAGCGTAAAAATAGGGCACCCGCCAGTTCTGCAGGCGCGCATCCTGACCCTTGTACTTCTTCTTGTGCCCCCAGATGTATTCCGCCGATTCCAGCACCTGCCGCGCCACCTCGGGATCCTCCTCCTGCCGCAGATGGGTCAGCAGGGTCATGCGGTCCATGTGCATGGAATAGATGTAGCTTTCCCAGGGGAACTCCGGGTCCAGCGCATGGTAATGCGCAGACTGGATGATGTCCATTGCGCGGCGGAACCGCTCCAGATACCGGCAGCTTTCCGCATGGGTGCCGCGGGACATCCCCAGCCGGGTGTTGCCCACACAGCGGATGAGATACTGCCGGGTATTCCTGTCCAGCTGTTCATACCGTGACATGTATTCAGCAGCTTCCGTAAAATAGACCTGGATCGCATCTCCCAACAGGTTGATGCCAGTTCCCTCATCCCGGACGTTCATATAATGCAGGGTGATGCCTGTGTAGTACAGCTCCCTGACGATCATGGGCACGTCTTCCCGGCTGCGGGCCGCTGCCAGCAGCAGCTGATGCACCTTGAACGCCACGCCCATATCCTCGCTGTTCGCATAGTTGAACAGCCTGCCTGCAAAGGCACTCAGTCCCTGGATATCCGTTTCGGTCAGGGAGGCAGGGTCACGGTCGTAGACAAGCTGCGCCAGCAGTGCCTCATTCTGCCGCATCAGGGCGTTGCATCTCAGCGCGTTGGTCTGGATCTCTTCCAGCACGGCAGTGGGAGCTTTGCCCTCCGGAAAGCTGGGCCGGGAGATCGAGCGCACAACGCGCAGATCCCGAATATACTGTTCAAAAGCCTCTGCCTGTGTGCACTCCATCTCATCAGCCCCTTTTGTCGAAGTCCGTCGTTCGATTTGAAAACTATAATTCAGTATACGGTATTTTTCGGCAGAAATCAACTGATTTTCGCAGATTTTTTATCCCCCCCCCCCGAATATTTTTACGCATTCATACGTCATTTTTGCATAAAATACACTTTTACCGGGGGATCGGGTGCGTCCGGTTTATGAAATTGCTTCCGGCAGCTGCATCCATTTGCCCTTCCAGGCGTAGAGCACCATCAGCACTGCACCCACAGCCCAGGACACCGGGTAGACCAGCAGCACACCCTCAATGCCTGCAAACAGGGGCAGGGCAAACTGGATCCAGACAATACGGAACAGGCACAGGGAGATCAGCAGCACCACCATGGGCGGCACGCTCTTGCCGGTGCCGCGCACCGTACCGGCAAGGCCCTGCAGGATGCCCAGCATCCAGTAGAAGGGGCAGAAATAGAGCATACAGATCTTGCCGTAGGCAATGACCGTTTCATCGCCGGTGAACAGGTGCATGATGGGGTCCTGGAAGATGAGCAGCAGGATGCCGGTCAGGATGGTGTAAACGATGCACATGCCCAGGGTGACAAAGGTGCCCTTTTTGACACGGTCGATTTTGCCCGCACCAAAGTTCTGGCCCACAAAGGTGGTGGCCGCCATGCCGAAGCTCAGCACAGGCAGAATGTTGAAGCCATCCACCTTCATATAGGCGGCAAAGCCTGCCATGGCAGCGGCACCATAGCCGTTGACGCTGACCTGCACCAGCACATTGGAAAGGGAGATGACCATGTTCTGGATACCGGTGGGCAGGCCCACCTTGATGATGCGGACCGCCATCTTTTTGTGCACGCGCACTTCCTTTGCCGTCACGCGGTAATCGTCCTCCACCCGCATCAGAAACCGCAGGGAGAGCACACAGGACACCAGCTGGCTGATATCGGTGGCAATGGCCGCACCGGCCACGCCCATCTTGCATCCGGCGATCAGGACAAGGTCGAGGACGATGTTGGTGATGGAGGCAACGCCCAGGTAGAGCAGGCTCCGCTTGGAGTTGCCGGCGGCGTTCAGGATACCGGCCGCCATGTTATACACCACGCTGAACAGCACGCCGCCAAAATAGAGCCGCATATAGAGCACCGCATCCTCCAGCACCTCTGCGGGGGTGTTCATGGCGGTGAGCAGGGCCCGGCTGACGGCAATGCCGCACACGGTCAGGATCGCACCCAGAATGGCCGAAAGGGCCAGCGAGGTGTGCACCGCAGTGTGCGCGCCCTCCCTGTCCTTGGCTCCCAGAAACTGGGACACCACGACACCGGCACCCACGGCAATGCCCTGGCTGAACCCGATGAGCAGGAAGATGGGCGAGCCGCTGGAGCCGACCGCTGCCAGCGCGTTGCTGCCCACAAAGTTGCCCACGATGATGGAATCGGCGGTGTTGTACAGCTGCTGCAGCATGTTGCCCAGGATCAGCGGCACCGAGAAGAGCAGGATGCTCTTCCAGATGCTGCCCTCTGTCATCAGCCGTGATTTTTTCTTTTCTTCTAAAATCGTCTGTGCCATAATGTTTCCTTTTTCACGCAAAGCTTCAGCTCATATATCAATCGTCATACAAATAAACGATACCTTGTTTCTGCCAAAAAGTCAAGCAAAAGCGTAAAAAGGGGCGTTTTTACCGGTTCCACCCTATTTCCACCCTCTTGCCGCTGGGTCCAGCATCTCGGCAGCGGAGTAGACCAGAGCGTTGCAGACTGCAGCGGCCACGGTGCTTCCGCCCTTGCGGCCCATGGCCGCGATGGCAGGCACGCCGTGGGCTGCACAGGCGGCAAACAGCGTCTCCTTGCTTTCCACCACATTCACAAAGCCCACCGGCACGGCGATGACCAGGGCAGGCCGCAGCCCGGCCTCGACCTCTTCCGCAATGGTCAGCAGGGCGGTGGGGGCATTGCCCACCGCAAGAATGGCCCCGGGGTGCTCCTGCGCCGCGCGGTGCATGGAGGCCACTGCCCGGGTGGTTCCGGTCTCGGCTGCGACCCGCGCCACCTCGGGGTCCGCCATATAGCAGAGGGCACTGCCGCCCAGCCGGGCAAGGGCAGGCTTGGAAATGCCCGAAAGCGCCATGTTGGTGTCGGTGATGATGGGAGTTCCGGCCCGCAGGGCGGCCACACCTGCCGCCACAGCCCCCGGCGTGAAGCGCAGATTTTTCGCATAGTCAAAGTCGGCGGTGGTGTGGATGACCCGCTTGACCACAGCGGCAGTCTCGGGCGGCGGGGTCAGGCCCAACGCTTCCAGCTCTGCCGTGATGATGGAAAGGCTTGTCCGCTCAATGTCGGCGGGCAGATGATGTTGTGGGATCATTGTGCATTCCTCCGCGGGTTCTCCAACCCCATGGCCGCGTAAACGGCATCCAGATCCAGCGCGCCGCGCACGCCATCGGCCAGCAGGTCAAATTGCTGCTGGCGGTACTGCTCCATCGGGATGAGGGCGGCACTGTCCGGCGCAATGCCCTTGCGCTGGCAGAGCAGGGCCACCAGCTTCTCGGTAAGCTCCCCGGTATCAAACAGGCCGTGCAGGTAGGTGCCGAACACATTGTCCTGCACGCAGCCCTCGGGTGTGCCGTCTGCCAGTGTGCAGAAGGGCACACCCTGCACCTCGGTGCGGCCGGTGTGGATCTGGTATCCGGTCAGGGCCGCACCCGCAAAGGGGGCGGCGGTCACGGCGGCAGTGTCCTGGGTGCGGTGCTTCTGGCCGGTAAAGACCGTGTGGGTGGGCAGCAGCCCCAGCCCCCGCACGGTCTGCGCCGTACCACTCTCCGTGCCCTCAGGGTCGGCCAGCGTCTCGCCCAGCATCTGATACCCGCCGCAGACCCCCAGCACCGGCGTGCCGCTGGCCGCCAGCTTCAACAGGGCTGCTTCCAGCCCGGACTGCCGCAGCCAGAGCAGGTCATCCACAGTGTTCTTGGTGCCGGGCAGAATGACGAGATCCGGTGTGCCCAGCTGGCGGGTATTCTGCACATACCGCACGCCCAGCAGCGGGTGCTGTTCCAGCGGCATGAAATCGGTAAAGTTGGAGATGTGCGGCAGGCGGAGGATGGCCGCATCCAGCGGGTGGACCGTTCTGCCCGCATCCAGCCGGGTGGAAAGGGAATCCTCGTCCTCAATGTCCACCTTCAGGTAGGGCACGACCCCCAGCACCGGCAGCTGCGTTTTTTCTTCCAGCATAGCAAGGCCGGGGCGCAGGATCTCCACATCGCCGCGGAATTTATTGATGAGCAGCCCCTTGATGCGGGCGCGCTCCTCCGGCTCCAGCAGCGCCACCGTGCCGTACAGCTGGGCGAACACACCGCCCCGGTCGATATCTCCCGCCAGCAGAACGGGGGCATCCACCAGCCGGGCAAGGCCCATGTTGACGATATCGTCTGCCTTCAGGTTGATCTCCGCCGGGCTTCCGGCCCCCTCAATGACGATGATGTCCACGGTTTCGGCCAGACTGTTGTAGGCCGAGAGGATCTCCGGGATGAGCGCTCTTTTCATTTTGAAATAGGCGGCGGCGGGCATCTGGCCCCGCACCTCGCCGTTCACGATGACCTGACTGCCCACGTCACTGCTGGGCTTGAGCAGGATGGGGTTCATCCGCACATCCGGCTCGATGCCTGCGGCCTGCGCCTGCACCACCTGTGCCCGGCCCATTTCCAGCCCATCCCGGGTGACAAAGCTGTTCAGCGCCATGTTCTGGCTCTTGAAGGGAGCCACGCGGTAACCATCCTGCGCAAAAATGCGGCAGAGGGCGGCGCACAGCAGGCTTTTGCCTGCACCGCTCATGGTTCCCTGCACCATGATGCACTTTGCCTTGCTCATTCCAGCACCTCCGCAAGAAGTTTCAAAAGCTGTTCGTTTTCAGGCCCGGTGCGCACGGCGGTGCGGTACCAACCGGGGCCCAGCCCGGGATAGTTCGCACAGCTGCGCAGCACAGCACCCCTTTGCCGCAGGGCTTCTCCCAGCGTCTCCGGGGCCTGAAACAGCAGGTAATTTGCCCTGCCGTCCAGCACCCGCAGGCCCAGCGCCCGCAGCCCGGCCGTCAGGCGGGGCCGCTGTTCGGCAATGAGGGCCCGGACCTTTTCCACATACGCTGTCTCCTCCAGCGCGGCAAGGCCCGCCGCCTGCGCCAGACTGGACACGCCCCAGGGCTGGCCGCAGGCCTGCATCTGTTCCAGCAGTGCTGTGTCGGCACTCAGGGCATAGCCCAGCCGCACGCCCGCCATGCCGTAAAGCTTGGTGAAGGCTTTCAGGATGACCAGATCTCCCTCCCCCAGCAGGCCTTTTGCCGTGTGCAGGGCATGGTCGGGCAGGAAATCAAGGAAGCATTCGTCCACCACCAGCAGGGTGCCACACGCCGCGCAGCGGCGGAAGATCTGCTCCACCAGCGGCAGGGCCGTCAGCTGGCCGGTGGGGTTGTTGGGCTGGCAGAGGAACACCATATCCACCCCCGGGCGGATGGCCGCACAGAACGCATCCGTGACCGCAAAGTCCTCCTGCTCCCGCAAAAAGAAGCGTTCCACCGTGCAGCCGACACTTTCCAAAGCAGTGGCATACTCCGCAAAGGTGGGTGCGGTGACCAGCGCCCGGCGGGGCTTTTGGGCCCAGACCAGCCGGAAAATAAGGTCTGCCGCCCCATTGCCGCAGAGGATCTGCTCCGCCGGCACGCCCTCATGGAGCGCCAGCTTTGCCCGCAGCTCCCGGCACAGGGGGTCGGGGTAGCGGTCGGCCGTGGGCAATGCCGCCGTGATGGCCCGGGCCACCCCTTCCGGCAGGCCCAGCGGGCTGACGTTGGCCGAAAAATCCAGCGCATCCCGCCCGAACTCGGCCCGGTAACCGGCCCAATCGCCGCCATGTACTAGTTGCATGTTCGTTCTCCTTTTCCTGGATGGTTCTGGATCCCAGCTCTTAGCTCCCCCCCTTTGGGGGAGCTGTCATGCAAGGCATGACTGAGAGGGTGAGGTCGTTACAAAATAGCCCGTATTGCCACGCCCCACGCCAGTGCAAAGGCGCTTGTCACGTACATCATCTGGTTGGCACGCAGGATATCCTCCGGTTCAATGGGGCGCAGCGGATCGCCGATGGTGGGCTTGGCGTAGTATTCGCCAAAGTAATAGGCGGGCCCGGCCAGCTGCACCCCCAGCGCACCGGCGCAGGCGCTCTCGGTCTGGGCGCTGTTGGGGCTGGCGTGGTTGCGGC
>ERZ780157.2727-NODE-2727-length-15954-cov-5.852569_pt1 | contig 15954 bp, 13 predicted proteins | sample MGYA00511169_ERZ780157 | MGnify/ENA primary metagenome ERZ780157 (study PRJEB29588, sample SAMEA1965149) | human gut metagenome | biome: human gut; feature: human-associated habitat; material: faeces | place: Denmark | collected 2008/2010 ... | reverse complement strand
CGCTGCGAGTCAGGAGGTGACCCACAGCGCCGTTGCTGTCTATGGTTTGATTATATCCCGGAACGGCTCAAAAGGCAATTGACAAAACTGACGATTCTGCACAAACACGTTCTCGTTTTTTTGGGAGATATCGTATTTGGTATTACTTTTAGATCACCTGGAACAGGAAGAACTTCAGGTAATTGGTCTCGGGCACGCCCCACAGGATGGGGTGATCCGGGGCCTGCTGCTTCACCTCGATCTGCCGCAGCTGCCGGTGGGCATCCTTTGCGGCGGCGTGCAGCATCTTGATGAACAGCTCCTCGGTGGCAAAGTGGGAGCAGCTGGCCGTGGCCAGATAGCCGCCCCGGGGCAGCAGCTTCATGGCGCGGTAGTTGATCTCCTTATAGCCGCGCATGGCGTTCTCCACCGTGCGGCGGGCCTTGGTAAAGGCCGGCGGGTCAAGGATGATAAAGTCGTAGGGGTGGCCCTCCTTTTCCAGCCGGGGCAGCAGTTCAAAGGTGTCCTCGCAGAGAAAATCCATGTTGGTCAGGTTGTTGCGCTGGGCGTTCCGCTGGGCCATGGCAATGGCCTCGGTGCTGATGTCAGCGGCAGTGACCCGGGCAGCCCCGCCCTTGGCGGCGTTCAGCGCAAAGCTGCCGGTGTGGGTAAAGCAGTCCAGCACGGTGTGCCCGGCAGCAATGCGGGCCACAGCCCGGCGGTTGTATTTCTGGTCGAGGAAAAAGCCGGTCTTCTGGCCGTTCTCAAAATCGACGTGGTAGAACACGCCGTTCTCGCAGATCTCGGTCTGGGTGCTGTCGGGGTGCGTCTCGCCGGGCAGGTCAAACCAGCCCTTGTTCTGTGCCAGGCCCTCCTTGGCCCGCAGAGCCTCGTCGTTGCGCTCGTAGATGCCGTCAATGGTCTGGCCGTCAGCGCGCAGGACTTCTGCCAGCAGGGGGAAGAGGATGGGCTTGAGCTTTTCCATGCCCACGCTCAGGGTCTGGGTGACAAGGATATTGTTGAATCGGTCCACAGTCAGGCCCGGGAACTGGTCAGCCTCGCCAAAGATGACACGACAGGCGGTCAGGTCGGCGGGCTCCAGCACAGTTTTGCGGTAGGCCCAGGCGTATTCGACACGGCGCTTCCAGAAAGCGGCATCAAAGGTATCGTTGGCGTTGCGGGAGATGAGCCGCACCCGGATCTTGCTTTTCAGTGAGAGAAAACCGGTGCCGAGATAGGCCCCCTTTGTGCTGACCACATCGACCAGCGTGCCGTTTTCAGGCTCCACCTCCGGGAAACTCAGGATGTCGTTTTCGTACACCCAGGGGTGGCCGCCCACCAGCAGGCCCTCGGCGTGTTTGTTGACGGTGTAAACGGGGTAATTGCGAGAAGATTTCATAGATGCTCCTGTTATAACTGGCTCACCCTCTCAGTCTCGCTCCGCTCGCCAGCTCTCCCGAAGGGAGAGCCTTTGGCGATTTTCGATTCAGTCTCATCAAGCTTGAATACAGAGCGGCTCTTGGCTCCCCCTTTGGGGGAGCTGGCAATGCCGTCAGGCATTGACTGAGAGGGTGAGGATGCTAAAATTTCTTACTGATATTTATTCTAACATAAAAACGTGCTAGAATAAATACAAAAACACAGAAACGAGGAAAACGTCATGGAGATCGAACGCAAATGGATGGTGAACGGCTGGCCGGAGGGCGGAAACTTCCCGGCTCTGCCGCTCAAGGAAGAGTTTGCCATGCGGCAGGGATATATCAGCGTGCGGCCCACCGTGCGCATCCGGGAGGAGGCGCTCAAGGGCGGAGAGACGGCCTATATCCTCTGCTTCAAGTCCGGAAGCGGGCTTGCGCGGGAGGAGATCGAGCGCCCCATCGACAAGAAACTGTTTGATGAACTGGAAACAAAGATCATCGGCAAGCCCCTGATCGGGAAGATCCGCAGAAGCTACGCCCTGCCCGATGGCCTTGTGCTGGAGGTGAACCATGTGGATGAGGGCCAGCCCACTGCGTTCTGGTACGCTGAGGTGGAATACCCCACCGTGGAAGCCGCCCGCAGCTGGAAGCCGGAAGCCTTTGGCCTTGCAGACTATCTGAACGATGATGTCACCGACCAGCCCGGCCAGAGCATGGGAGCCTACTGGGAACAGACCCGGAAATAAAAATGACCCTCTCCGTCGCGCAGATACGGCCGCCTAGCCCTTGGGGAAAGACGGCAGTGCAAAGCAATGACAGAGAGGGTCATTATTTTTTACTTCTTGTGGTACATCCGGTCTGCTTCCTCATAGGCGGGCTCGCAGGTCAGATACATGCCCAGCTTCTTCACGGTGTCCATATCCACGCTGGACAGGATGACGGTGGAGTGCATATCGCAGCCCTTCAGGTGGGAGAGCTGCTTGAGGGCGGCTGCAGCAGTGGGATTCTGCGCGGCCGAGCTGGACAGGGCAATCAGGATCTCGTCGGTGTGCAGACGGGGGTTCTTGCTGCCCAGATAGTTGGTCTTGAGGGTCTGGATGGGCTCGATGGCGGCGGCAGAAACGAGGTCAAGCTCCTGGTCGATGCCGGCCAGCTTTTTCAGCGCGTTGAGCAGAGCGGAGGAAGCGGCACCCAGCAGGGGGCCGGTCTTGCCGGTGACAACGGTGCCGTCCGGCAGCTCGATGGCAGCGGCGGGGGCACCGCCGGTCTTTTCAGAGACTGCATGGGCGGCCTGCTCCACCGGGCGGCTGCCCTGGGTCAGTCCGGCCTGATTCATCAGCAGCTCCAGCTTGTAGACCTCACTCTGGATCTGTGCGCCGTTCTTGAGGTCGCACAGGGCCTTGAAGTAGCGGCGGACGATCTCGTTGCGGGAAGCTTCGCAGCAGGCCGCGTCATCCACAATGCAGTTGCCGGCCATATTCACGCCCATGTCGGTGGGAGAGTGGTAGGGACTCTTGCCTGCAATCAGCTCAAACATGGCGTTGACCACGGGGAAGATCTCAATGTCGCGGTTGTAGTTGACCGCGGTCTTGCCATAGGCCTCCAGATGGAACGGGTCGATCATGTTCACATCGTTCAGGTCGGCAGTGGCAGCCTCGTAGGCCAGGTTGACCGGGTGCTTCAGGGGGATGTTCCAGATGGGGAAGGTCTCAAACTTGGCATAACCGGCCTTCACGCCCCGCTTGTATTCGTGGTACAGCTGGGACAGGCAGGTGGCCATCTTGCCGCTGCCAGGGCCGGGAGCCGTGATGACCACCAGCGGGCGCTGGGTCTCAATGTACTCGTTGCGGCCATAGCCCTCGTCGCTTACGATGCGGGCAACGTCGTTGGGGTAGCCGGGGATCTTATAGTGCCGGAAGGTGCGGATGCCCAGGCTGTTCAGCCGCTTCTCAAAGGCTTCCACCTCGGGGGCAGCGGTGTACATGGTCACGCATACACTGCCCACAAACAGGCCGCGCTCCTGGAATGCATCGATGAGACGCAGAACGTCCAGATCATAGGTGATGCCATAGTCACCGCGCACCTTGCTGCTGACGATGTCCTCAGCGTTGATGACGATAACGACCTCGGCCTGATCCTTCAGCTGCAGCAGCATCTGCAGCTTGGAATCGGGCTGGAAGCCGGGCAGCACGCGGGAGGCGTGGTAGTCATCGAACAGCTTGCCGCCGAATTCCAGATACAGCTTGTTGTCGAACTGCGCGATCCGCTCCCGGATGTGCTCCGACTGCATCTGCAGGTATTTGTCGTTGTCAAATCCTTTTTTCATTCGTTGCTCCTCTTCCTGATTTCGGTTCCCATATCCTGCCCGGGCAGCGGGTTCCACAGCGGAAGTGTGCCCGGGGAATTACACAATACAACAAACAGTATATCATATCAGAGGAGCGGGTGCAATAAAAAATCAACAAAAGTCCCGCTCCTTCCAGCAGAGAGCTTTTGCCGGAAAGAGCGGGGCAGGGAGGAACAGTGCGGATTACAGGGTCAGCTGGATGCCGCTGAGGGTCACGGTATCCGGATCGGGCTCCTCATCCTTTGCTTTGGCGCGGGTCTGTTTGGGCAGAGCGTCCTCGTGGACTACTTTGCCGCATTCCAGCTCAGGGATGGCAAAGAAGGCCGCTTCCAGAGCATCGGGCAGCTCTACTTCACCGGTAACATGCAGGAATTCGATCTGAGCCAGCAGGTCTGCGCTCTCTGCGGGGATGACAGCATCGCCCAGCACATAGAGACGGGTGCCATACCGGCGCAGGGAAGAGGCGGTCAGTTCCAAGTCATCCTCCACCACGGCGGTGCCGTCCGGCACGATGATCAGCTCGGTGGAATCCGGGAAGAGCGGGGCCAGAACGGGCGCAAGGCTTGCGCACAGGATGGCCTTTGGAGCGGAAAAGCTGCAGCCCTTTGCGGCCAGTGCGGCAGTGTCGAGCCTGGGGTCAACCGCCAGGAAGCGATGTTCATTCCAGTACAGGCGGCTTTGTGCCCGCAGCAGGAAGGTGTTGTCTAGCTTGATGGAGCTTCCCGGCAGGAGCACTGCATCATCGGGGTAGACCGCCAGCTTTCCGTTCAGGATGCAGCGGGCGGATACCACTGCCGAGAGGCACTGCGGGCAGTAGATCATACCGTTGACCAGAATGCAAGCGTACTTCTGTAAAACCTCCGCAGCATCCGGTGTGATCATCAGCTTGCCGTTGACCACCAGTACCTGCCCGGCGGCGGTCTGGCTGGCAGAGCTCAGCGTGACCTTGCCATTGACCACACCCACCGAGACCTCCTCCGGGACATTTTTGCAGAGCATCGAATCCAGAGAAATGTTGTGCTGGCTCAGGAGCGCCTGCACCCGGGGCGAGGTCAGCGCGATCATGCAGTCCAGCTTGATCTGCTCATAGCGGTCAAGAAAATCCTCCTGCACATTGCGCAGGTCCAGGATCATAGCGTCCACATTCAGGTTCTTTTTCATCATTTAATCCTCCGTAAGTTCAGTTTTGAGGCGATGGCGTATCTGGGCAAGGCGGCTGCGGACCGTGCCGGGCGGGAGACTGAGCAGCTGACCGATCTCGCTGGCATTGTAGCCCGCTGTATAGCGCAGGGTGAACAGCCGCCGCTCTTCCGGGGTGAGCAGAGCCAGCAGACTGGCGGCTTCCACCGTGTCCAGTGCGAAATCCGGTTCAGCACTGTCCTCTTCCGGGAAAAAGGTGCTGAGCAGCTGCTCCTCCTTTGCCGCCCGGCGGAGTTGGTCGCAGTAGAGATTCCGCGCGGTGGTAAACAGCCAGGCCTTGCACTGCCGTTCCGTAAAGCTGTTGATAAGGCTCCGGTTCTGCAGTGCCCGCAGAAAGACTTCCTGGGTCAGATCCTCCGCCCGGGCCTCGTCCCGGCAGAGATTGAAACAGAAGTGTTCCAGCCTGTCCCAGAAGGTCTCGTACAGCAGCTCCCACATGGGGCTTCCTCCTTTCATTGCGTCGTTCTGCCTGTAAGACGAAGGAGACCGGGGAAGTGTTGGATAGATTCGGAAAAAAATAAACCCTCAGTCTCGCTGGCGCTCGCCAGCTCCCCTACCAGGGGAGCCTTTGGCATGGCGGTAAACAGCGTGAAACTGAGGGAAACTCCTTGATTTAATGTTTTGCTTCCAGTGCTTCGAGATCTTCTTTGATCTCTTCCACATCTTCTTTCAGGAACATCAGGCAGAAGCTGACGGCCAGCAGCAGGCAGGAGAGCCAGATGGCCTTTGCGCCGCAGAGGTCCAGCGTCAGGCTGCCCAGGCCCGCGCCCAGCGCAAACAGGAGGATGATGCCCCAATAATAAAGGGATTTTTTCAGGGCGGCAGGATTGCGGTTGAGCACCCAGCTGCAGAGGGAGTCCATGCCGCTGCGCATGTTGCCGATGCACATGGTGCTGGCAAAGGCATAACCGTTCACCTTGCGGAAGGTCTGCACCTGCATCGCACAGGCAAACGAGACCAGCGCATTGGCCATAAGATTCCACTCCTGCGGGAAAAAGCCCACCACGAACAGCATCACGATCTCACATAGTACCACCAGCTGCCGCCAGTGGAGCCGCTGCAGATTCTGCAGCTTCTGGTGCATCAGCTCTGCCGCGAACACGCCCAGCGCAAAGAAGCACAGGGGCACAAGATAATGCAGCACACGCCCCCACTCCCCGGCAAAGGCATGGACAGCCATCAGCACGATGTTGCCGGTCTGGGCGTTGGCAAACACCTTGCCCCGAAACAGATAGGTGTATACGTCCTGCAGGCCGCCGGACAGTGAAAGGAACATTGCCGTGCAGAAGGCTTCCGACATCTGGCCGCGGCGCTTTTTCTTGGAATTCATGCAAATTCCCCCTCTGATTTTTTACCTCTATACTATAGCGCGGGTTGACGGATTTGTCAAAAACAAAAGGTGATTTTTGGCGGTTTTGACTATGTAAAACGAATATGCCTGCCATGTATTTTGCAATTGCATCCGGGTTGTGCTACAATAAGACCATTCATACAGAAAAAGGAGAATCCCCCCATGCCCAATATCATCGAGATCACGGATTTTCACGCGCCGGAGCTGGACCCCTACGCCCGCCTGACGCAGAACCAGCTGCGCAGTCGGCTGGAACCCGAAAAAGGCATCTTCATTGCCGAGAGCCCCAAGGTGATCTCCCGGGCACTGGATGCAGGCTTTGTGCCGGTCTCCCTGCTGATGGAGCGCAGGCAGATCACCGGTCCTGCGGCGGAGATCCTGACCCGCTGCGGAGATGCACCCATTTATACTGCTGACCGGGAGCTGCTGGCTGCACTGACAGGCTACGAGCTGACCCGGGGCGTGCTCTGTGCCTTTCAACGTCCGAAGCCCCGCACCGTGGAGGAGCTCTGCCGGAACGCCCGGCGGGTGGCCGTGCTGGAGGGCATTGTGGATTCCACCAACGTGGGTGCCATCTTCCGCAGCGCGGCAGCGCTGAACATGGACGCTGTTCTTATTAACCCCTCCTGCTGTGACCCGCTCTGCCGCCGGGCCGTGCGTGTGAGTATGGGCACGGTGTTTCAGGTGCCCTGGGCGCAGATCGGCGAAACGCCCGCCGATTGGCCCGAAAAGGGGCTTGCTCAGCTGAATGCCCTGGGTTTCAAGACGGCTGCCATGGCCTTGAGTGACCGTTCGGTCAGCATCGATGACGAGGCTCTTGCCCGGGAACCGAAGCTTGCCATTGTGCTGGGCACGGAGGGAGACGGCCTTTCCCGTACCACCATCGCTTCCTGCGATTACACAGTCAAGATCCCCATGTCCCACGGGGTCGATTCCCTGAACGTTGCCGCCGCCAGCGCCGTGGCGTTCTGGCAGCTGGGCAAACAGTAATTCATAAGCCACACAGCAAAAAACTCCCGCCCGGAGCGCATCCGGGCGGGAGTTTTGCTATGCCTTAGAAGGATTCAAAGGAGAAATTACTTCTTCATGTAGATGTGGTGGGGCAGACCTGCAATGTACAACGGAGTCAGCTCAGCCTGGATCAGCGGGCGGGCATACTCGAGGAATTCCTCGGTCATCTGGGTGTGATTCTCGTTCATCCAGCTCAGGGGGACCTTCTTCTCGAGGTTTGCAACTTCACTGATGGGGTGCAGCTCGGTGATGTACTGATAGGGGCTGTTGGAGATGCGCTTCAGGGCGACCATCTGACCGGTGACACCCTCAAAGGCGGCCTTGGCAGCAGCGCCGCCCACCTGGTAAGCCTCGGTGATATCGGTGCGGCTGGTCAGGTGACCAGCGCAGCGCTGCAGGGTAGACAGCTCGATGCAGCGGGTCTTGGTATCCAGATTGCGGGCGACCACATTCGCCAGATAGCGTGCGGTACCGGTCAGTGCCTTGTGGCCGAAAGCGTCCACTGCGTGCACATCATCGGCCAGCTCACAGACGTAACGACCGTCCTCGAGCTTGACACCCTCGGAAACAGCGATCACGATGCTGGGCTTCTTCTCCTGCATGGCGCGGACCTTCTCAATGAAGTGCTCCACGTTGAAAGGGACTTCGGGCAGGCAGATCATATCCACGCCCTCGCAGTCATCGCTCTTGGCCAGAGAGGCAGCAGCGGTCAGCCAGCCGGCGTTGCGGCCCATGATCTCGACCACGGTGACATAATTGGTGCCGTAAACGGTGGCATCGCGGATGATCTCCTTCATCACCACACCGATGTACTTTGCCGCAGAGCCGTAGCCGGGGGTGTGGTCGGTCACCATCAGGTCGTTATCGATGGTCTTGGGAACGCCCATGAAGCGGATGTCGCTCTGGATGCGGTTGCCGTATTCAGCCAGCTTGCCGATGGTATCCATGGAGTCGTTGCCGCCAATGTAGAAGAAGTAGCCAATGTTCAGCTTTTCCAGGATGGCAAACAGCTTCTTGTAAACGGTCTCGTCATCGTGCCAATCGGGCAGCTTATAGCGGCAGCTGCCCAGGAAGCTGGACGGGGTGCGCTTGAGCAGCTCGATATCCAGGTCATCGGTCAGCACGGTGGAAAGATCCACCACGCGCTCCTCCAGCAGACCGGCAACGCCGTTGCACATGCCGTAAACGATCTCAGCGCCGCGGCTCTTGCAGCTCTCGAATACGCCTGCCAAACTTGCATTGATGACGGAGGTAGGGCCGCCAGACTGACCAACGATTGCATTTTTACCCATGATGATTTCTCCTTTTCTTCTGTTTCGGCTTTTATATTATCGTGCAGGAGCACGAAAACAGACCACGAGGGGGAGGAAACGCGCAAATGAAGCTTACAGGCAGATATGGCGCGGGGTACCGTTGACGTAGACCGGTGTCACTTCGTCCAGGATGAGCGGGCGGGCATACTCCTCAAATGCCGCCGTCACCTGCATTCCGTCCGGGGTGATCCAGTCCAGCGGCACCTTTTTCTCCAGGTTTGCCACCTGCTGGACATCCACGGACTCGGTGATGCACTGGTAGGGGTAATCGGAAATGCGCTTGAGCGAGATCATCCGCCCAGTCTCGCCCGCAAAGGCAGCGGAAGCGGCAGCGCCGCCCACGGCGTAGGCCTCGTTCACATCGGTACGGCTGGCCAGATGGCTGGCGCAGCGCTGCAAGGTCGAGAACTCGATGGCACGGCTCTTGCAGTTCAGGTTGTCGTGGATGAGATCGGAAAGGTACCGGCTGGTGCCGCTGAGGATGGCCTTGTGGCCAAAGGCATCCAGCTGCCCGGCGGTGGAGACCAGATCGCACAGATAGGTGCCGTCGGCTGTCTTAACGCCCTCGCTGGCTGCAATGATGACATTGGGTTTGACCCGCTGCAGCTCGTCCACCCGGGTCAGGAACCTGTCCGGGTCAAAGGGAACTTCGGGCAGCAGAATGAGGTCGGGGCCTTCGCAGTCATCGCCGCCGGCCAGACAGGCCGCACCGGCCAGCCTGCGTGGCGGCCCATGATCTCGGCCACCGTCACGCTGCGGATGTTGTAAACGGAGGAGTCACGGATGACCTCCTTCAGGATGGTGGCAATGTACTTGGCGGCAGAGCCGTAGCCGGGGGTGTGGTCGGTCAGGCAGAGGTCGTTGTCGATGGTCTTGGGCACACCGATGAACCGGACGCTGCTGCCCACCTGGGCACCGTAACGGGAGAGTTTTGCAATGGTGTCCATCGAGTCATTGCCGCCGATGTAGAACAGCGCACAGATATCGTACTTGTCAAACAGGGTGAACAGCTTGATGAACGGGGTAGAGTCCACGTCCGGGTCCGGCAGCTTGTAGCGGCAGCTGCCCAGATAGCTGGACGGGGTGCGCTTGAGCAGCTCGATGCTCATGCGGTCATCCAGCAGAACGTTCAGTTCCAGCATCTCTTCCTTTAAAAGGCCCTCGATGCCGTACTTCATTCCGTAGACCTTATCGGCTCCCAGACTGCAGGCAGCTTTGTATACGCCTGCCAGGCTGGAATTGATAACAGCGGTAGGGCCGCCGCTCTGGCCGATGATGACATTTTTTGACATACGTCCTCCTTATCCAAAAGAACAACATTTCACGTCCTGCAAAGCGCGGCAAGTCCTTCTGTGTCCTCCCAGAGCCCTGCACTGCCCGGGGAAGGAGATTGCGGATGCGCGCCGCAAGTCGTACAAAAAGAATGCAGGATGTGCATCTGATTCAATGAAAACTGTGCAATTCCTGCAACAATACTATTGTAAACTATTTCTCTGTTGTATGCAAGACCTGATTGGTTGCACGGGCAAAAAAATTATGATACAATATTTGGCGTATCCTACAAAAACACAGGGTCGGTCGGAGTGCAGAATGCAAACTTTGCAATTTTTCGGGGATACTGACCGTAATGATAGAGAAAAGAAAACAGGGAAAGGCGGGAAAGAGAATGGGAATCTCACACGAATATCATTCCACCCATGGCCGGAGACGGCGCAGCAAGGCAGGCACCGGCCTGCGGCTGGCGGGGGTCATTGCAGCGATCCTGCTGCTGTCGCTGGCCATCACGGCCATTCTGGAAAATGGCGAAAAGCAGAGCGAGGCTGTCCAGCAAAGCCCGGCGGCGGGCACAGCGGCCAATATCCTGGCTCCGCTGCCCATGCAGGGAGATACGGGAGCCTCTGCGGCAGACAGCGCCGGCGGTACGGCAGGGGAAGGCAGTGGAGCCGACGATGCGGCGGCTGTCACGCTGGAACAGTTCGGCCCCGCCCGGCAGGCAGCGGGGGCCTATCAGGTCAAGGCGTATGACAGCAGCGTGATCCGTCAGCCCAGCTGTGGGCAGGTGGATCTGAGTTACTTTTCGGATGCGGCCCTGCTGGGCGACAGCCTGACCGTGGGCTTTTCCGATTACAGCATCAACCTGGGCGGGGCGCTCATCTGCGGCTATACCGGTGTGGGCCCCGATGCCATCGTGAACCGCAGCGCGGTCAAGAGCAGCGTGCGCGGCTCAGAGGTGGCAATGGATGTGCTGACAGCGGCCCAGCCGAAAAAGCTCTATATCCTGCTGGGCACCAACACGCTGACCACGCTGGGGGCAGCAGACCGCTTTCTGGCCTACTATGGCCAGATGCTGGATCAGCTCAGGCAGGCCCTGCCCGGCTGCGTCATCTATGTCCAGTCCATCCCGCCGGTGCGGCCCCAGGCCGCTGCGGAAAAGCCCGGTCTTGCGTCCGATGTTCTGCGCTCGGTGAACGAGCAGCTGGCAAAGCTGGCTGCAGACAAGGGCTGTGTCTACCTTGACCTGTGGGAGACCTTTGCCGATGAGAACGGGAATCTGAAGGAGATGCTGGCGGCTCCGGATGGGGTCCACTTCTCGGCCGGAAACGGCTATGGTGCCTGGGTCACCTACCTGCGCAACCACGCAAAGTATTCGGCTTCCAACTCCTGGACTATGGGCAGCGCATACAGCGCTGAATAAAGAGCGAAACGCAAAAACGGCATCGCAGACCGATTGGTTTGCGATGCCGTTTTTTATGTTGATCGGGAAGGGAAGCAGCTTACTTCAGCTTGCTCTTTGCCTTCATGCGCTGGTCGTGGTTCAGGATCTGCTTGCGGATGCGCAGATTCTCAGGGGTGACCTCCAGCAGCTCATCCTGTGCCAGGAACTCCAGGCAGCCCTCCAGGCTCAGCTTGCTGACGGGGATCAGGCGCAGAGCGTCATCGGAACCGGAAGCGCGGGTATTGGTCAGGTGCTTGGTCTTGCAAACGTTGACATCCACATCCTCGCCGGAAGCGGTGTAGCCGATGACCATGCCCTCGTAGACCTTTTCGCCAGCGCCCACCAGCAGAGTACCGCGCTGCTGTGCGTTGAACAGACCGTAGGTGACGGCCTCGCCGGTCTCGAAGCTGACCAGAGAACCGGTGGAGCGATTGGCGATCATGCCGGCCCAGACATCATAACCGTCGAAAATCTGGTTGATGATGCCTTCGCCGTGGGTATCGGTCAGGAACTGGTTGCGGTAGCCGAACAGGCCGCGGCTGGGCATCCGGAACTCCAGGCGGACACGGTCGGTGCCCAGGGACTCCATCTGCTGCAGGATGGCCTTGCGCTGGCCCAGACCGGTCATGACGGCACCCTGATACTGGGTGGGCACGTCGATGACAACGTGCTCCATGGGCTCGTAGGTCTTGCCGTCGATGACCTTGGTCAGAACGTGCGGGGGAGAGACCTGCAGCTCGTAGCCTTCACGGCGCATGGTCTCGATCAGGATGGACAGGTGCATCTCACCACGGCCCATGACGCGGAAGGAATCGGTGGTGGGAGAATCCTCCACCTTCAGAGCAACGTCCTTCAGCAGCTCTTTCTGCAGGCGGTCACGGATCTGGCGGCTGGTGACGTACTTGCCCTCACGGCCGGCCAGGGGGCTGTCGTTGACGGAGAAGGTCATCTCCACGGTGGGGTCGTTGATCTTCACGAAGGGCAGCGGCTCAACCTGAGAGGGAGCACACAGCGTGTTGCCGATGGTGACATCGGGCAGGCCGGAGAATGCAACGATATCGCCTGCGGTGATGTTGTCGCAGGGCTGGCGGCCATTGGCCTGGAAATCGTACAGCTTGGTCAGGCGGCCGCGCATCTTCAGGTCGGGGTTGTGCCAGTCGCACACGACCACTTCCTCGCCCACCTTGGCAACACCGTTCTGGATGCGGCCGATGCCGATGCGGCCCACGAAGTCGTTGTAGTCCACAGAGGACACCAGCATCTGGAAGGGAGCCTCGGGGTCGCCCTCGGGCGGCTTGATGGTGCTCAGCAGAGTATCGAACAGGGGGATCAGGTCGGTGCCGGGCACATCCGGGTCCAGGCTTGCGGTGCCATCACGGCCGCAGCAGAACAGCATGGGGCAGTCCAGCTGCTCATCGGTGGCACCCAGATCCATCAGCAGGTACAGAACTTCGTCGATGACTTCCTTGATGCGGGCATCGGGACGGTCGATCTTGTTGATGGCCACCACCAGGCTCAGGTTCTGCTGCAGAGCCTTCTGCAGCACGAAACGGGTCTGGGGCATGCAGCCCTCGGCAGCGTCCACCAGCAGCAGAACGCCGTTGACCATCTTCAGCACGCGCTCGACCTCGCCGCCGAAGTCGGCATGGCCCGGAGTATCGACGATGTTGATCTTGACGCCCTTGTAGGTGCAGGAGCAGTTCTTGGCCAGAATGGTGATGCCGCGCTCACGCTCGATATCGCCGCTGTCCATGACGCGCTCGGCCACGACCTGATTGTCGCGGAACGCGCCGCTCTGACGCAGCATTGCGTCCACCAGGGTGGTCTTGCCGTGGTCAACGTGAGCGATAATGGCAACGTTGCGCAAATCGTTACGAACCATAAAATTCAACCTCTCTATTATTAAAACTCATAAAATACGAACGAACGTCATACAAACCTAAGTTTATAACAGAAGAGGGTGGTTTGTCAAGATTGTATAAAAAATTTTTCAGTCTTTCGGCAGAATGCCCGAGAAAAGTGGCGTGATTTGTGCGGCGTGTCCCTTGAAAATATGCTATACTAAGGGTGCAAAAGCAAAATGCGGAGAACGGGGTTGCGAGCCGGGGGCTTTTCCCGCGAAATTTCGGGGCTTCCAGCTCCCGCCCTATTGCCCTGCGGGCAACAGGGTCCCACCCTCGGATCATTCGCTGGGAAAACTCCCGGCCCTCAGCCCGGAGAAGTACCGATAAAATGCTGCAAAACCGGAGGTGTTTTTATGAAGATCACGTTTCTGGGCGCGAACCATGAGGTCACCGGCAGCTGTACGCTGATCGAAGCGGCCGGACGGCGCTTTCTGATCGACTGCGGCATGGAGCAGGGCAAGGATGTCTACGAAAATCAGCCCATTCCGGTCGCTCCCGGTGAGATCGACTGGGTGCTGGCTACCCATGCCCATATCGACCATACCGGCATGCTGCCGCTGCTGGTGCGCAACGGCTTCCGCGGCAAGATCTATGCCACGAACCCCACGGTGGAGCTGTGCGGCATCATGCTGCGGGACTCGGCCCATATTCAGGAATTTGAAGCCGAATGGAAAAACCGCAAGGGCCAGCGTTCCGGTGCAGAGCCGGTGGAGCCCATGTATACCGTACAGGATGCCGAAGCGGCCATGAAGCTGTTCAGGGGAGTAAACTATGAACAGCGCGTGGAGCTGGCGCCGGGCATTGAGGCGCGCTTTGTGGATGTGGGCCATCTGCTGGGCTCGGCCAGCATTGAGCTGTGGATCACCGAGGGCGAAAATACCACAAAACTGGTGTTCTCCGGCGATATTGGTAATACGGACCAGCCCATCATCAGAGACCCCACCTACATCAAAGAGGCGGACTATGTCTTTATGGAGTCCACCTATGGCGACCGCAGCCACGGTCCAAAGCCGGATTATGTGAACGAGCTGGCAAAGATCCTGCAGCGCACCTTTGACCGCGGCGGCAATGTGGTCATTCCCAGCTTTGCGGTGGGCCGCACGCAGGAGATGCTCTACTTTATCCGTGAGATCAAGGAAAAAGGGCTGGTCAAAGGGCACGGCAATTTCCCGGTGTACATCGACAGCCCGCTTGCCATTGAAGCAACGCGGATCTTCCGGGATACCGACATGGAGTGCTTTGACGAAGAGACCCGGGCCATGCTGGCAAAAGGCATTGACCCCATTGCGCTTCCGGGCCTGCGGGTGACCGTGACCAGTGATGAATCCCGTATGATCAACGCAGACTGTGTGCCCAAGGTCATCCTCTCGGCCAGCGGCATGTGCGAAGCGGGCCGCATCCGCCATCACCTCAAGCATAACCTGTGGCGTCCGGAGTGCACGATCCTGTTCGTGGGCTATCAGGCGGTGGGCACGCTGGGCCGCACCCTCATTGATGGCGCAGTCAACGTCAAGCTGTTTGGTGAGCCCATTGAGGTACAGGCGGAGATCTGCCAGCTCACCGGAATGTCCGGCCATGCGGACAGGGAGGGCCTGCTGCGCTGGGTGGGTGCCTTTGAGCAGAAGCCGAAGCGGGTCTTTGTGATGCACGGCGACGACGAGACCGAGGACCACTTTGTGGAGACCCTGACCGAACAGGGCTTTACCGCCTGCGCACCCTACAATGGGGCACAGTGGGCCATTGGTGCCGAGGGTGCTGTCTGTCTGCAGGAGGGCTCCCGGGTGCGCATTGAGCACAAGGCATCCGAAGGGCAGAGCCGTGCCGCCAGCGTGTTCCAGCGGCTGGTCAGCTGCTGCGTGTCATTGAGCACAACGAGGGCGGTGCCAATAAGGATCTGGCAAAGTTTGCCGACCAGATCAACGCCCTGTGCGACAAGTGGGATCGATAAGGCAAAACAATACAAGAACAATGTTCGCCGTTTCCACAAAGGAACGGCGAATTTTTTGTGCAAACCGGTGTCTGCCCAGTCCATGATTGTTTTTTCTGGACATAAAAATACCCCCGGAGCGTGCAGAGTTTTTGTTTTGCTCTGCCTGCTCCGGGGGCATATCATTTTGTAGCGTTTTTCAGAAAAAGCTCACCTGACTGCTTTCCGGCAGGTCGCCCAGGGCGCCCACCTGACGCAGGCGGTCCAGAATGCTGCTGCCGACGCCGGACGCCTGTTGCAGCTCCTCCACCGAGATATACTCTTCACCGTGGATGGTGGCACGTTCCAGCGCTTCGGCGGCGGCACCGCCCAGACCCTTCAGGGAGCAGAAGGGCAGGCGCACCTTGCCGTCCTCCACCACATACTTGGAGCCGCGGCTCTTGCCCAGCTCAATGGGCAAAAACTCGTAGCCGCGCACCAGCATCTCGTTGACGAGCTGCAGGCTGACCAGCACATCCTCGTCCTTGGCGTTCTTCTCTTCCTTCAGGCGGCGCTTGACTTCCTCCATGTGGGCACGGGCCACTGCCGCGCCGCCCACAGCGGCCTCGTAGTCGATATCGTCGCCGCGCACGGTAAAGTACACGGCATAGAACTCCGGCGGGCGGTAGATCTTGAACCACATCAGGCGGATGGCCGACATCAGGTAGGCCACAGCATGGGCCTTGGGGAACATATACTTGATCTTGCGGCAGCTCTCGATGTACCAGTCCGGCACATCATGCTCCCGC
>ERZ780157.2725-NODE-2725-length-15961-cov-3.678738_pt1 | contig 15961 bp, 10 predicted proteins | sample MGYA00511169_ERZ780157 | MGnify/ENA primary metagenome ERZ780157 (study PRJEB29588, sample SAMEA1965149) | human gut metagenome | biome: human gut; feature: human-associated habitat; material: faeces | place: Denmark | collected 2008/2010 ... | reverse complement strand
TGCTCTAATAATTCAATACCTTTTTTGATGCGGGCAATGGACTCTTCTTTTCCAAGTACCTCCATCAGCTCTGTTGCTCCGCCCGGTGTCATCTGTTTGCCGGAAACAGCCGTACGGATCGGCCACATAACATAACCGTTCTTCACGCCGGTCTCTTCCACATATTTTAACAATGTGGCATATAATGCATCATTGCTGTAATCTTCCTGTGCCTCTAACAGAGGAAGTACATCTTTTAATACTTTTAAAGAAGTTTCCGCATTTGTCTTCATCTTCTTGTGTGTGTACATTGCCACATCATATTCCGGAAGTGCCTCAAAGAAATCAATATGCTCTTTGATATCCGGGAATACTTCGATTCTGGTTTTTACCATTGCTGCAATCTTCTTTAAATCAAGATCCTTTGTGATCACCTCGCGGATATATGGCTCTGCTTTTTCATAGAAACTGTCAAAATCCATAGCTTTGATGTATTCGCCATTCATCCATTTTAACTTTGTGTAATCAAAAACTGCCGGTGATTTGCTGATTCTGTGGTAATCAAATTCTTTGATCAGCTCATCTAAGGTAAAAATTTCTCTGTTATCTTCCGGACTCCAGCCAAGCAGTGAGATATAGTTTACAACTGCTTCACTTAAAAATCCCTGCTCTAATAGATCTTCAAAAGAAGAATGTCCGCTTCTCTTAGAAAGTTTCTTGTGGTTTTCATCCGTGATCAGCGGCAGATGGATGTAAACCGGTGATTCCCAGCCAAATGCATCATACAGACGCTGGTATTTCGGCGAAGAGGAAAGATACTCATTTCCACGTACCACATGTGTGATGTTCATGGTATGATCGTCAACCACGTTTGCAAAATTATAGGTCGGATATCCATCGGATTTGATCAGGATCATATCATCAAGTTCTGCATTATCCACCGTGATATCTCCGTATAACTCATCATGGAAGGTCGTTGTTCCCTCGTTCGGGATGTTCTGACGGATGACAAACGGTTTGCCAGCAGCAAGATTTGCCTCCACTTCTTCTTTACTTAAATGCAGACAGTGTTTGTCATACATCATGATCTCTTTACCGTCCACTTCTGTTTTTAAGGACTCTAAACGCTCCTTGTCGCAGAAGCAGTAGTATGCTTCGCCTTTTTCTACTAATTCTTTGGCATATTTCATGTAGATGCCGGTCTTCATACGCTCACTCTGCACATAAGGACCATAACCGCCATCCTTATCCGGTCCCTCATCATGAACCAGACCTGTCTCCTCTAATGTGTGATATATGATATCAACTGCACCTTCCACAAAACGCTCCTGATCCGTATCTTCGATACGAAGCATAAAATCTCCGCCCGCATGTTTGGCAATTAAAAACTCATATAATGCAGAACGCAGATTTCCCACATGCATTCTTCCTGTAGGACTTGGTGCAAATCTTGTTCTTACTTTGCTCATTGTTTGTTTTCCTCCTGTATTCTCATTTTCCGTTTTATAAATCCGGAAAAGATTTTCAAACGCCGTACACGTCATTATATAACAATTTTTTCTGCCTGACAAGCTTACAAATTGAAAACAGAGACAGGATTTTTCTCCTGTCCCTGCGCTGCCCAGCTATTATTTTATTATTAGATACTTTGCCGACATTATATTTTGGTAAATATTGCAGTTTCTTTCTTCAAATCGGTTGCAATCTCAAAATTCTCATCCATACGGTTCGAGATATTTTCCATATCCGTAACCAGCACCTGCGTGCTGTCTGCTGCATTGCTGACTCCCTTTGCGCCCTCCTCGATGGCATGTGCGATCGTATTGATGGACCTTTGTATTTCAACCATTGTATTCTTCAACGAATCTGTCTTTGATTCAAACTCGTTCATGACATTCTCTATGTAGGTCGCCTTATTTTTATATTCACTTCCAGCCGTTACGAATTCTTCAAACTCTGGAAGAATCGACTCGTTCATATATTGTACCAGTCCATTTGCATTGTCTGCTAAATTATGCACTGCCTGAGTCACAACACTGTTGATCTGCTGGATACGGTTTGCAGCTTCCTGACTGGCAGCTGCAAGCTGACTGATCTCTGTTGCAACAACAGCAAAACCGCGTCCTGCATCCCCTGCTCTGGCTGCTTCAATAGATGCATTTAATGCAAGCAGGTTTGTCTGGCTTGCAATATTCAAAATATCATCCGTCAGGCTATTTACCTGATTTACACTGTTACTGTCCTCAATCGCCCTGTTTAATACCTCAAGAATCTCATTGACTTTCGTGCCGGTAGATTCCATATTAGAACGCGCAGCAGATTCCATGGAATCCGCATGACCTTTCATTTCTTTCGTATAATTATTAATCTCAGTTGTACGCTCCGCAATCTGATTTACCTCTCCCGCAACAGATTCTGTATTGGAATTGATCAAAGAGGCATTATCTGACATCTCCTGCATGGTAGCTGAAAGTTCCTCCGTTAATGCAGACAGATCAGACACACTGCTGTTTGATGTCATAACACTTTCACGGACTTCATTGACTACCGTTTCCATACGTTTTGAATTATGAATGATCGTTTTAAAAATATCCTGTAATTTTCCCATGAAAAGGTTGATGCCACTGCCGACTGCTGCCACTTCCTGATTCTCCATAATGGTTACTCGTCTGGTCAGGTCTCCTTCTCTTCTGTCTATACCATCAATAATCTCATTGATCTCATTCTTCGTTTTAGAAAGTGGTACGATTACCATCTTCAGTACAGAAAATACCGCAAACAGCAAAGATGCCATGCTGACAGCAATCGTAACGAAGCTGACCGTCAAAGAATACTTATATACCTTGGTCAATTGCTGCTTTGCCGTATCTGCATTATTATTTACCACTTCCTGGATTGCTGTAATATTCTGATCTATCTTGTCTGCATACTCTGAAATTGCACCGTTTGCCAAAGCATACGCAGCCTCTTTATTTCCATTTGCGCTGTATGCCATAAGATTTGCATTTTCATATTTCAAACCTTCATAATTTGACAATATCGCCTCGTAATTTTCGCGGTCTGAATCATCTATAAACTGTTCAAAATCTGACAGATACTCATCAAGCACCGTCTGTTCTGAACGTATGACATCTACAAGAGAGATCATTGAGTCAAGATCTGTTGCTACAATATGTGACAATCCAAGCCGATGAATCTTTTCTGTTTCTATCTGAATTGATCCCAAATCTGCGATACAGACCATATAACCATTCGCAATCTGTGTTGCATTCTCATTAACCTTACGAATATTTTTTACTGCCAGAACACTCGAAATAATAGATATAATTCCAATAACAAACACCGGAATCAATATGATCATTTTCGTGCTGAAACGTCCCTGTTTTTTCATAATGTGATCTGTCTCCTATCCTTTATTTTGCTGCGGATGCTGTTATTCCTTCAACAAGTGTATCCATAATTTCCTGCAGATCCTGACCGGATGGGTTACCAGCTGCCATCGTATCACTAAATGCAGAACATGCATCCCAGTAACTGTTTCCAACGCGCTGCAGTTTACCAAATTCTGATTGTGCAATAACAGCCTGAATTGCCGGCACCTGTTTCACCGCATCCGAAGCCGCTGCATTCGTATTCGAAGGTCCCTGATTTCTCTCTTCAAAACGGATCGTCTGGTTCTCTTCATTTGTAAGCCAGTCTGCAAGTTTTGCTGCCCATTCCGGATATTTGGAATATGCATTCACGCCCATCATTTTATAACCGGTAAAAGAAGACATCTGTACCTGCTGTCCTGCCACCGTGTAAGTTGGAAGTTTTACGGCTCCGTAATTATCGCCCCATGCTTCCCTGACTGAAACTGCATTCCATACGCCACTGATTCCCGCACTAACCGTACCATTCTGTACTCCTGTAATGAAATCTCCATCCGGCTGGCTGATAAATGCCGGATTGGTTGTGATATTTAAAATGGCCTGTGCCACATCAACGCCTTTAATTGCTCCATCTGTGGCGTTCCAGTTACAGTAATTTGTCACGCCATCATCATTAATACCAAACTCCAGACCCGTATTACCAAAAAATGTATACAGATACCAGCCCGAATTAAGCTCCATGGAAAATGATCTGCCTGCAGCATTCAGTGCCTCTAACATGCCATCCATCGTCTGGACATCTTCATCGGAAAGAACATTTTTATCATAATAGAGGAAGTATCCGTTATCTGCCGTCATTGGATAAGCATATAAGATATCATTAATAGATGCAGCAGAAACCGACTCTTCTAAATTCGCACTCTTTACTTCTTCTGCATTTGGCACCGGATATAATGCACCAGCGGCAACCATTGCAGAAAGCTGATCATCCGCAAACGGGAAAACATCCGCCCCGTTATGAATATCTCCCAAAAGAATATCCTTTGTATCAGAATCAGCATTTTGTTCCAATGTAATCTCAAACTTTGCCTGTCCTGCATATTTCTGTTCAAAGCTGTCTATCATCTGGTTTAACATGTCGAAGTTGTCTTCTTCCGACCATACTTTAAGCTGTACCACACCATTATCCGCCTCAGCATCTCTTTCTGTCATCTCCGTAGATACTTCTGCTCCCGGCATTACCGATTCCACAGCACCACTATTCTTTACATTTTCTTTATCAGCTGTGAAGCCGCAGCCTCCTAACATCATACATACAACTGTCGTAAACAGCATACCTGCAACAATTCTTTTATTCATTCTTATTCCCCTTCTCTGTCTTCTGCTGTTTTAATACCAATATTTTTTATTTTATACTCATTTTGATATTTTTCAACATTTTTTACACTCTTTTTCGATTTGATAATACGCATTTTTTACCTTTTTATATGATGTCTGCTAAATGAACCAAAATCATCATTTTTACATATCTTATTGTAAACCTGATATTGAAAGGAATAACTTATTATGAGACCTTATCCTATGTCCGGGAACAGCAATCGTTCCTGCGACCGTTTATCTGTTTCACATCCTGCACACCGTGCAGGTCTGGACTTTTGCACAGAATCTGCATCCTGTGCAGATTCTGTTTCCTGTTCAGAAAATATAAGAACCATTTCTGATTATGTACTCGCCATGGCATACGTCCCCTGGCAGCATTTTTCTACTGTTTATGAACCGGATCGTTCACTCAGTGCCGGGACTATTTTTCCAGAACTGGATAAACCATTTTTAGCCGCAAACGGAGGTAGATGCCGATGATGATCAGTCAGATGAATCAGTCCCAACTCCTCCACTGGATCGATATGGTCAGCTTTGCTGTCGTAGAAATCACAGAATATCTCGACACGCATCCTGACGATGAAGAAGCTTTAAAATATTTCAATCACTATGCTGACTTAAGACGCACTGCACTGCGTGCATATGCGCAAAATTATACTCCGCTTACCATCGACACCGCAAATCCTGATAATTACTGGCGTTGGGCATCGGATCCATGGCCATGGGAAGGAGGTGACTGTTAATGTGGAATTATGAAAAACGTTTACAGTTCCCAGTCAACATTACAAGACCCAATGCCAAAATCGCACAGATCATCATCAGTCAGTATGGAGGACCAGATGGAGAGGCGGCCGCATCGTTCCGTTATCTGTCACAGAGGTATAGTATGCCATATAATAAAGTAGCGGGACTGTTGACGGATATTGGGACGGAGGAATTAGCCCATCTCGAAATGATTGCCGCCATCGTCCGCCAGCTTACCAAAGGCTTAAGTGCTGAAGAACTTGAGGCCGCCGGTTTCGCTCCTTACTATGTCGATCACACGGCCGGGATCTGGCCGCAGGCAGCCGGCGGTATTCCGTTTAATGCCTGTGAATTCCAGAGCAAAGGCGATGCGATCACGGATCTTTTTGAAGATATGGCTGCGGAGCAGAAAGCCCGCACCACCTACGATAATATTTTACGTCTTGTCAACGATCCGGAAGTCTGTGAACCGATCCGTTTTCTGCGCCAGCGCGAAATCGTGCATTTCCAGCGTTTCGGTGAAGGACTCCGCCTGGTTCAGGAAGAACTTGACAGCAAAAACTTTTATATGTGCAACCCGGAATTTGATCTGGGATGTGGCAAATAGACTGCATGTTCTGCAAGCCGGCTTGTTGTCACAAACAACATTTTGCATTCTATTAGCATGAATAAAATACTGCGTACAATATGCCCCTCCGGCATTTGTACGCAGTATCCATATATTTCTCATCATACCACAACTTATTCAAATCAAACATTACACAGGCAGACCTGACACACCGGACAGAAACTTACATCGTTTCCATCAACCGGTCAATTGCATTGATGATCTCATCGATTTGTGGTTTCATGCTTCCAGCCTTTGAAGAAAGTTTTAATGCTTCCTCCCTCTGATTTTTCATTTCTTCGACATTATATTCCATCCGATCCCTTAATTTCTGTCTGCGCAGGATCAGGCCGTGCTTCACCTCAACCATTTCCCTGGGATCAATCAGGGCTGCTGCCTGCGTGATCCAGACCTGTGCATCATATAACTGATACTGGTTCAATGCCCGCACCAGTCTGCCATTAAAGTATTCAAGATCCTCATTTGTGCGTTGATATTTTTCACGTTCACGCACTGCATCCATATAATACTGCCACAGCTGATTTAATTCTGAAGCTCTTCTTACATGATACTTCTCACAGGCATAATCAATGGCATTCGTGATATTGACATATTTAAACTTTACCTTATTAAGTAAAAGAATTGCCTTATTTGCACTTCGTTCCGCTAACTTGATCTCAGAGTCATTGTGCAGCATCTTTAAATAATCGGCACACACCGCCACTGCAGTGACAAAAATAAGTACCATCCATGCATAATATGTATCAACCTTAAATCCAAGCTGTAACGTGATAAGTGTCACTGCCACTGCTGCCACAATTGCAAGAATGATGTATAATAAATTCTTTAAACTTTTCTGCTGGTGCATCAGATATTCACGGTGTAAAAGCCATCTGGATTTTTCCCGTTCAAGATATTTCATATCCTTTTTTATAGTATCCTGATAGATTTCATTCGAGCTAAGGCGTTTGATTGCATCCGGCATGGTTTTTTCTTCCTGCTGAAGCTGCGTAAACTGTGCATCTGTCAGTTTTTTTTCTGAATTAAGGAAAATATTTCTCGCACTGTTTAACTGAACGACATTCTGTGCCACATCCGCAATTTTTTTCTTTTCAGGTTCCGGAAGATCTTCTAATTTCTGGACATCATTCAGATAAGACGTGACTGTTCGGTACTCCGATTTTTCCTCCTCGATTTCCCTTGTGATATCGATCATCTGCTCTAATCGTTCCACAACATACTGCTCCACCTGTTTCGGATCTTTTATGTTATTTTCCGTCAGCACAGTCTGACTCAGATCATCCATTTTTTCTTCAAAACTGCGTTTTTTCCATCTGTCAAAAAATTTCATTTATACCATACAATCCTTCCTGTACTGTTTTTTCCATTCCTCAAGCTGCGTCTCCCACACATTTTCATCCCCCGGATCCCACTCATCAAGCATTGTCTCAAACTGACATATCGCATCACTTCTACTGCAGCTGCTCAATTCATCTGCAATCTTTTTTGCTTCCTCCGGTTCTATTTTAAAATATTCTCTCCTGCGTTCAAATGCCCGCTCATCATGATTACAGCGGCATGCCATCAGACACTCTTTCAAGGACTCTTTATCACTGCTTTTTTCATATGCCCTTGCATAGCAGTCAGCTGCCTGTTCAAACAAAAACAGCCTCGCATATGCGGTACCAAGATTGTGCCACACTGCGCCAACCATCTGTGGCATTTCAGTTTCACACGATTGCAGAAGTTTTCTGTATTCTGCAATACTGCTGACGTATTTCCGGTTCTCCAGAAAACGGTCAGCTTTGATTTTCCCACATTCAAATGCCGACTTATGTTCCATTTCCTGAAGTGTATTCCGGATCTGCTTTTGTTCCTCTTTCGTACAATAACCACACGCTGACATCAGACAGCCGGTAAATTCAGACAAAACACCTCCGCCAGCCTTGATATTCCTTAGATTCTGTGCAATATCCGGCAAATGCTGTTCATTTTCCACCCAGTCACACAACTCGTCATCCATAAAGTCTGCATCCAATAGACAGGTATTATTTTTGATATAATAGCACAGTTCATCCAGCGAATAAACATTTAACGATACATTTTCAATATAATAGGGCATCGCCGCTAACTGCTGGCTGCATAAGATCAATTCGCCCATTCGTTTCTCCTGCCTCTCCTTTGTCTACTGTACATTTTCCAGTGACATCATATATTCCCATGTTTTGTCAGAACTCTTAAATATCTCCCCAAAGCCAAGGTCTTTGATCCTGATCTTTACTTCCATGTCGGAAACCGGCTGTGCTTTGATGCGAAGACGCGTTGTGCGTGGCGGACGTTCGGGAAGGTCTGCAAGCGTGAGTTTCTCAATCTTCGCTTCCTTGCTGTTTGGCAGCTGCAGCCAGAAATCGATCTCGTTTGATCCATCCAGCAATACTTCGCATTCTCCAACAGTCTCGTACCAGTTATCTCCTGCACTGATCAGCGTAAAAAACTCTGTTTTTCCCTGGCTCTGCACTTTCAGGCTTACATTCACTTTCATCTCATTATCGCCCATATAGACAAACTGCCAGCTGTTTTCTTCCGTCATACACTTTCCTGCCGCTGCATAACAGGCACCCTTGGAATAAAGATTTTTCCCCATAAAAACCCTGCGGCCTTTGCACAAAAAAGAAAGGGACTCCTTCATCCATTCACCATCAAAACCGTCTCCGGTCAGGTAAACTGCCGAAACAATATGCCCTCCTGTCACTTCTGATACGATTTTTAAAAAGCTGGCATCTTTATTTGCCCGGTCTATATTCCGCTGTTCCTCACTGATCGTGACAAGCTGCGGCATGGTTCTTTGATCCCGTTCCAATCTCCTGCACCAGACCTCATCTCCCCGGTTGTCAAACAGACACACATCATGCAGCCATAATTCTTTTTGCTGGCTGAATGCGAAATAATAAAAACTCTCTCTCCTGTCAATGAGTGTCAGCTTTCCCTCCGGTATTCCAATTCTTTCTGCTACCTGAAGAAAGAGCTCCGTCACCTCCCGCGACAGCTGTTCAAGTGTGATAACCAAAAAGTCAGGTATCACAGGATTCCCCAGTTTTCCCGCAAGATATACCAGCTTTTTTATGTAGAGTGCTAACAGTTCCTGTGCCTTATAAGTTTCCCCCTCTATGAAAAACTCTTTTCCCGCAAGAGCTGCCTGCAGCAGACCGGATACTGCTTCCTCTCCCTGCAAAAGTGCCAGACGTTTTGCCTCCTCACCGATAAACCACTGACCGATCCCATGTTTTTTGGCAAGTATCAGAGGAATCTGGTATACTTCACTGCCTGCCACTGTGCTGACAGTCTCCGGTTCTTTCATATTCAATTGGAAATAACTGATCACGGCATTGTCATTATCAAGATCAATGCCAAGATAATACGACGTTTTTTCCACTTTTCTCCCTCTTACTTATAAAATACGGAATACCTCATTCGTTACCATCTGCATTCCATAGTATTGTTTCATTTCTCTCTTTTGCATCTCACGTTCTCCCATCGCGTGATGCATCAGCATGTCATTCAACATTTCATACCTTCCATGAGATTCTTCGTCCGGTACATTTCGGCAATTTAAGCAGGCACTTTCCGTTATCTTCTCCTCCGCCTTTTCCTGCTCTGTCATATAATAAAGTACAGACTCGCCAAAAAATAAGACAAATTCCTTGACAAAAACACCATCATAGACCTCATTTAACAGTGACTGCTCGTAATGTTCTCCATCCAGGCTAAAATGAATCATAATTTTTTGTCCCGGATCTGTATGATATTCCACAAACGCTTTGTCATACAAATGATACTTTAAACGTAATTCTTTCTCAAACTCCAGGAAAAATGCAAAGCAGCGGTTCTTAGACGTGTACTCTTCCAACAATTCATCTGCCACCTGATACATCGCATCTGATAAATGCTCTTTCTCTGAGAAATATTTCAGCAGCCCCAGTTTACACGCATCGTTGAGAGGATTTCCTTCCTGATAACGGGCAAAGATCTGTTCAAATACATACTCCGGTACCACCATATTCCTCACCAGCCATGCATCTGCAAAATACGATAAATATGCCATACAGATCAGTTCCCGTCCCCCGCCTTTTACATAACTCTCGTAGATCTCTTCAATATCTGCAATATAATCAGTCGAATACAGCATCTGGCTTAAAATACGTTCCTCAAGATCAAACGTGTCAATATCAAATGCTCCCGCAGCTTTCCAGATCTCCGCCATCGTCTTTGTTGCACCATTATAATATTTACAAAGATAGATAAGGATCACATCATTATAAGTGTCTCTGTAAAATACATGCTCTGCAAACCCAAGAAGGAAATCATCTTCCTCAAACCCTGCTGTATGAATCGCATAACTGCACAGAGAAACGCATGCAGCCGTATCCATGTGCTCATACCCACACTCTTCTGCCATGCGATACGCAGTTTCATACAAATGTTCTTCCGTCAGGTACTGCATCAGCATACGGCGCGCAGCTGCAGATAACAATTTATGATCCAGACCGGTCAGGCAGCCCGCCTCATACTTTCTTTTCCGGTAAAATGATATGATCTGTTCTGCAATTTCCCTTTTATAGCGGTCACTCACCTGCGGTGCTTTTAAAACAGTCCACACACCCGGAAAATCTGAATCATCCACTCCATCCGCAACTTTTTGCTGCATGGAATATAGAATATAGGATAATTCTCCCTGTGCAAGTTCTGTACACTTTTTCACACAACGGTCAATATCCATCAGCGGCTCTTCACAACAACCGATTTCCTCACAGAAACGATTACCATAAATGTCCTCCATGATCAGGCAGTAATCCTTTGTATATACAGTAAAGTATGCAGCCCCGTTCCGGATCACGGATTCCCTGTTATTCACATGATTGCATGCTGGGCTGCATGCATATTCATAAACTTCTATCTTTGCTGCCTGTGGATCCGTACAGATCATCTTGTGCGTAAAAAGAATTTCAGCTGCCCAATGCGCAATATCACTATTTATAATCCCCTGTTCAAACATTTCATCATATATCACGGCCAGATTATCATCGATATGACCAGCCTCCATCTGCTCCATCGCAAACCGTTCCATGATCGGCAGATATTTCTGATATACCTCAGGCTGCACCTTTTTTGCCGCAATAATATTGACAAATAAAACCGCTTTCTGCTGCCAGGACAATCCACTGTCATACTGAAAATACAGCTGAAGCATCTTTGGTACACGTTCTAATTTTCTTCCATCCAGTGATAAAAGATACGCTTCATACAGGCTCGTGATGCGAATCTCACGTTCAATTCCAAGTTCATACCAGTGATGATACTTTGCACCAAAGCACTGGCTGCGGATCAGATATCCTAACACCGCCGTCAGCATTTCATCATCCGGTTTCACCTCATAACACGCCTCTAAAATATGGTATAAAAACGGATGATATTCTTTTTTTTCTGAAATAAGCCCGGCCACCTGTATTGCTATATCCCGTGTCATAATGCCCCATCTTGCAGTCCAGTATAATATGCGAACCTCAAATGATCCAAGTCTCGCCAGTAAATATGGATCCTGCCAGATCAGATAATATGCCTCCAGATAAAAATACGGACTGTTATCATAACGCATCCAGTCACGAATTGCTTCTAACCTTTCTGCCGGCTTCTGATAATACTCTTCTTTTAAAAATAACAGCACCCAGAACAACATCGAATTATCCGGATGCAGTTTAAAAATCTGTTCCACTTCCGCCGTCAGACGATCCACATAGGACGGCTCCCGCTCCATCAATGTGCACAGATAAAGATAATACCCCCATTCCGGACTTTCATGATCCTCACACGTCCGTTTAAAATCATCTAATATCCAGGATGCCTCCTGTCTCTGGCGGTTGATGATCAGCGTCTGTGCCTTCATCAGTCCATAAATCTTTTCATTCTCACACAAAACGGAAAGATGATCCAAAATAACCCCGGACTGGTTTGCCCATACTCCGGTCACAATCCGTTTCAGGCGGTATTCCAGATAAAGCTGCATTAATTTTATGCGTGATTTCTGGATATCAAAAAAAACAGGTTCATCCTTCGTTTTATTTTCCTGCTTAGTCGTGGCACACACCGTATAGATCAATGGTTCCTGTCCCGGTATCTCCAGACGGATCTTTCCAAAATTCCTTCCCGCATGCATTTTTTCTGCCACAATATAATATTCCACATCACAGATACTTCCCACAAACATCTCATCGGTGACCCGTGGTTTCTTTAAAACCAGAAATTCTGCATCCGAATGGACTCTGATTTCAAGATATCCATGCTGGTTTCTGTTCACCTGAAAAGTTTCAAGTCTGTTTTCATGCACCTGGTAAAATATGGCACTGCTTTCTTCCAATGAAACCACAGTCCGCTTCTTTTTGTGGATTCCGATCAAAAACTCCTCCACTTTCTGTCCGGATGGTGTTCCTTTCGACAAACCCTCATATAAAAGCATCTCCCTTTTTTCATCCGGATGAAATATGTTTTTAAACTTGCCCGAATAAAACAGATGAAATGCCTCGTCAAAGTCGTTTTCTGATAATCTGGCAAAATCGGATAAATTTTTCACTTTGCCAACCGAGGATTCTGCATACAGTTTTGAAACAGACACAACAAAAGAAAGGTTATATTCACCCTGTTCTACTACGATACAGAACTCTCCTTTTTGAATATCACCTTCGATCAGACCATAACTATGAAATTGGTAACGAATCCTTATTTCTTCCCCTTCAAACTGCGGTGTCAGACATTCCATCCTCGGATTGGAAGAATATACGATTCCACGCATCGGCACATGATTTGTGCTTGTGATCACGAAATCCCCCGAAATATCATTACCTTCCATTGCTGTGATGTCAATCTTATCCACAGAAATTGAAAGAGACGGCTTTAAGTGTTCGAATTTTCCCCTTGCCAGTTGTTGTATCCGTCTTCGCAAATCGACACCTGCTTTTTCTCTCTTAATTGCTTGCTTTTTCAATGACAATCATTATAATAGATTATAAACCAATTTGGAGGAGTTCGCAATGATAAAACACAAAGACCATTTTCACGGAAGTGATTTAGAAAAAATAGAACAGATTTACGGCATCAAAAAAGAAGAGATCGTCAGTTTTTCCGCAAATGTCAATCCGCTTGGCGTATCACCGCTTCTTCGGACCGCTCTCTCCGAGCAGATCGATGTGATCACGACATACCCTGACAGGGAATATACCTCCCTGCGCAAATGCATTGCAGAATACTGCGGCACCGAATACGAAAACGTCATCGTAGGAAATGGTTCCACGGAACTGATCTCTCTTTTTATACAGATCGAGCACCCGAAAAAAGCGATGGTCATCGGACCTACTTATTCCGAATATGAGAGAGAGATTTCACTCGGCGGAGGCACAACACTCTACTATCCGCTCCGTGAAAAGGACAACTTCCGCTTAGATGTCGACGATTTTATCTCCCATTTAAATGAAAGTATTGACCTGATCGTCATCTGCAACCCGAACAACCCTACTTCATCCTGCATCACCAGAACGGAAATGCGCCATATCTTAGATGCCTGCAAGGAACATGACATTTACGTTATGGTGGATGAAACTTATGTGGAATTTGCTGATAATATGGCTGAAATCTCAGCCGTGCCGCTGACAAACTATTATAACAACATCGTTATCCTGCGCGGCACCTCAAAGTTTTTTGCAGCACCGGGTCTTCGTCTCGGCTATGCGATCACAGGCAACCGTGACCTGATCAAATCAATCAATACCAGGAAAAATCCGTGGACGATCAACTCCCTTGCTGTCGTTGCCGGAGAGACGATGTTCCGTGACACTGCATATATCAAAGCCACCAGAGATCTGATTTCTTCCGAGCGAGCAAGGATCTACCGGACATTCCAGAAAAGTCCTGATTTTAAAGTGTATGAACCGAGCGGCAATTTCATGCTGGTACGCATTTTAAAAGATGATCTCACTTCACAGGATCTCTTTGACCGCGCAATTCGCGAGAAAATGATGATCCGCGACTGCTCCACCTTTCCATTTTTAGACAACAAGTACATCCGGCTTTGCATCATGAATCCGGAGGACAACGACAGACTGCTTGCATGTCTGCTCCGTTAAGTATTCATTAAGTATTAGCAGGGAAGTTTTGGGACAACCCCAAAGCTTCCTTTTATTCATGATAATAGAATGTTCGCGGAGCGTGCATTTTATTATTTTGGGACATAAAAAACGACAGACCGTACGATCTGCCGTTTTTTCATGACCATAGATTCCTGTCGAATCCATACCATTGATTCTTTTTTCCCTGTAATTACATCATTCCCATGCCCGGGTTGCCTGCTGGAACTGCCGGAGCATCTTCTTTGATGTTTGCAACAACAGACTCTGTTGTAAGCAGTGTAGATGCAACAGATGTTGCGTTCTGTAATGCTGTTCTTGTAACTTTAACCGGGTCAAGGATACCATTCTCAACCATATCTACATATTCTTCGGTTGCTGCGTTGAATCCGATACCGTCTTTGGACTCTTTTACTTTGTTGATGATAACAGCACCCTCAAGACCTGCGTTTGCAGAAATGTAGTATAACGGAGCTTCGAGAGCTTTTAAGATAACCTTTGCACCGGTCTTCTCATCACCCTCTAAGGTGTCAGCTAACTCTGCAACAGCTTTGGTTGCATGGATATATGCAGAACCGCCGCCTGCGATGATACCTTCTTCTACTGCTGCTCTTGTTGCATTTAAAGCATCTTCCATACGAAGTTTTGCTTCTTTCATCTCTGTCTCAGTTGCTGCACCGACACGGATGACTGCGACACCGCCTGCTAATTTAGCAAGTCTCTCCTGTAATTTCTCTTTATCGAACTCAGATGTTGTCTCCTCGATCTGTCCACGGATCTGGTTTACTCTGCTTGCGATTGCATCTTTGTCACCGGCACCGTCAACGATTACTGTGTTCTCTTTCTGAACTTTGACAGATTTTGCACGGCCTAACTGATCCATCGTTGTGTCTTTTAATTCCAGACCAAGATCAGAGCTGATTACCTGACCACCTGTTAAGATTGCGATATCTTCAAGCATTGCTTTTCTTCTGTCACCATAACCAGGTGCTTTGACAGCTACTACGTTGAATGTACCACGCAATTTGTTGACAATCAATGTGGTAAGTGCCTCACCCTCGATGTCCTCAGCGATGATGAGTAATCTTGCGCCGCTCTGTACGATCTGCTCTAACAGAGGAAGAATCTCCTGAATGTTGCTGATCTTCTTATCTGTAATTAAGATGTAAGGATCATCTAATACTGCTTCCATTTTGTCCATATCTGTGCACATGTAAGCAGATACATAACCACGATCAAACTGCATACCTTCTACTAAGTCAAGCTCTGTCTGCATTGTCTTAGATTCCTCGATTGTGATAACACCATCGTTGGAAACTTTTTCCATCGCGTCGGCTACCATGTTACCTACGTTCTCATCTCCTGCAGAGATTGCAGCTACTTTTGCGATCTGGTCTTTTCCGTTTACTTTGGAAGACATTGCAAGGATTGCTTCTACAGCTTTATCTGTTGCTTTCTTCATACCACGGCGAAGGATGATCGGGTTTGCACCTGCTTCAAGGTTCTTCATACCTTCCTGTACCATTGCCTGTGCTAAAACAGTTGCTGTTGTGGTACCATCACCTGCAACATCGTTTGTCTTTGTTGCAACTTCTTTTACAAGCTGTGCACCCATGTTCTCGAATGCATCTTCTAACTCGATCTCTTTTGCGATCGTAACACCATCGTTTGTGATCAGTGGAGCACCGTAGGATTTGTCAAGTACTACG
>ERZ780157.2716-NODE-2716-length-15987-cov-13.630053_pt1 | contig 15987 bp, 8 predicted proteins | sample MGYA00511169_ERZ780157 | MGnify/ENA primary metagenome ERZ780157 (study PRJEB29588, sample SAMEA1965149) | human gut metagenome | biome: human gut; feature: human-associated habitat; material: faeces | place: Denmark | collected 2008/2010 ... | reverse complement strand
TTCGACTCCCCCCGGGTACACCAAAAAACAACCGCAACCGCGGTTGTTTTTGTATACGGGGGAGTCCGTGCGTTTTAATAAAAACGCACACTGCTTCGCAGTCGAACCCTCCGGCTGGCGCTACGCTTTCGATGCAAGCATCTTCACTTCGCTATTGCGTCACGACGTTCCTTTCGACTCCCCCCGGGTACACCAAAAAACAACCGCAACCGCGGTTGTTTTTGTATACGGGGGAGCGAACCCTTAGGCTGACCGCAAGTGAAGAGAGAAGCAAGCGCTTGCATTTGCGGAAATCGAACGCAGCGGACATAGCCAACAACCGGACACAAAGTGTCAAATGCAAGGCATTAGCGCGAATGCGCGGTTGTTGAGCGTAGACGCTACGCTTTCGAACCCTCCCTGCTATCCAAAACGTGCCAAAGGCACACATCGTGCCGCAGGCACATCGCTTTTGCCAGAGGCAAAAACATCGCATCATCGCTTCTGTGCTTACTCCAAGGAAAAACCGTCCGAACTACGGACGGTTTTTTGTTGTTTGGATTTATTGCTTTTTGTTGATCAATGCTTTGTTGATATTATTGTTTTTTGCTGAACAGTGCTTTGATTGCGGAAATTAACTCGGCAAACGTTTTCTTCTTCACAACAAACCAGAATATTGCAAACCCGACAATTCCGACGCCTGCAATGCTTCCGATCACGATGCCCGCAATCTGTCCGCCGGACAGCCCTTTTTTATCGGGAGCGGGTGCGATTTCGCCGTCAATCGTGCCGCCGCCCGGTGCTTTGTCCTGATATACGGCGGTAAGGACCATTTCGTCTTTTACCTCAAAGGTATATTCCTTTTGGGTGCTGACGATTTTTCCGCTTGCGTCCTGCCAACCAACGAACTCTTTACCTTCTTTATCTTCTGCCGTTACGGTTACGCTTTCGCCGTGTGCATAGAAATTGCTTTCGCCGTTTATTACCACGTTATGCGTGCCGATTTTGGCAATTCTAAGGTCGGTGATTTCGTTGCCGTCTTTATCAAAGTGCTTTCCGCAAACCGAGCAATCTTTGTGTTCTTTCACGCCAAAGTCTTCCGTTGTTGCAGGCACTTCGGGTATCAAGTCACCGTATGTATGCGGTGCAGTATCGCCATACGTTGTTCTGCAAACTTCACAAACCGCTTTTGACGTGCAAGTTGCCTTTCCGCCCGCGCAAGTGCCGGTTTCTTTATGATCGCTATCTCTCTTACAAGTGCGGGTATGCGTTCCGTTACCGTTGCTTACCCAAGCGTTCCAGTCGTGATTGTCGTTTGTAGGAATAGTAAGGTCGGTGATTTCATTTCCGCTCTCGTCAAAATGCCTATTGCACCTATTACAATCTTCATGCGCCTTTACGCCGGTATCTTTGCAAGTTGCAGGAACTTCCTCTATCCACGCCCCAAAATCGTGAGCGTTAGGATTTACAGGAATAGTCAATTCCGCTTCGGTCTTTTCGGTTTTGCTTTCGTCAAAATACTTGTTGCAAACCGAGCATTTATAATGCGCTTGCATACCCGTTTGTTTGCAGGTAGGCTCTTGCTTTGGCACTAAATCACCGTATTCGTGTCCCGCAGGGATTTTTACTTTTTCTTCGGTAAGCGATTTGACCGCTCCTGCGTCTTCAAACAAATCTCCGCAAACGTTACATTTGTAATGTTCTTTATTTCCGTCCGTCGTGCAGGTTTTCGGCTTTTCAGGGACAAGCGTTGTTGTGTGCGTATGGTTTATTATAGTTACCGGTATTTCACGCAAGTAACCACCTTTACTTTTTGCTTCAACTCCTATTGTTGTTGACGTTTCATCAATTCCGACAGTCAAGACGCCGTCTTGAGATATTTTTGTATCGTCGGAGCTATTGTAATATACGTTCCATGTAACCGACTTGTCAAAATCGCCGTATCCAATTACGGTTGCGGTAAATTGTCTTTGCCCACCCTTTGGAACGGAAGTGTTTTCAGGGGAAATAGTAACCCCAGTTATTTGTCCGTTTTCATAAACGGGAACATAACAATTGCCAGTGCCGAAACCAGTTTCTTCGTAGTCGCCATTTAAATTTTTGGTTTTTACACCTACATTAAAGGATATATCCTCAGTGCTATAGGGCGTGCCATATACTTTTCCTTCTTTTGTTAAGAATAGTCCGTTTCCTAATTCATACTCGTCTTGCGCATTAGGTGTTGATTCTTCGAATTGGTTCAAATACGTAAAGAACAAAAACGGATTATCCGCCGCATTCGTTCCGGTTGCCTCAAATTGAAATTCAAAATATTTCCCTTTTATCGCAGGTTTATTAGTTATGTCATCTTGGTTTATAATTTTAGGTCTTTGATATCCTTTTTGGATTGTTATGGTATATGTCTCTTCGTCAAATCCTGCGGCGTTTTGCAGACGCACGGTAAAAGTAAAAGTTCCCTCCTCGGTAGGTTTTCCCTCTATGTAGATACCAAAACCTGCTTGTCGAAGTATTAATCCTTTAGGTAAATTACCGTTTGTAATGCTTGCCTTGGAAGGTTCGCCTATGCCACTATTATAAACTATACGCTGTGAATATGAAGAATCTACATAACCTACCGCAATATCTGCTTGCGTTGTCGTGATTTTAGGTTTGGAGGTTTCGCCATAAACGTACATCCCCACAGAGATGTTATCACTACCGTATTTATTTGTAACGGTAACGCTGATATTGTATTTACCTGCATCTCCCGTAGGCGTACCTACGATTTCGCCTGTCGTCGGGTTTAACGAAAGTCCTTCAGGCAGTGGAGCATAGCCTTCTCCCGATTTATTCGCACGAAAAGTGAACGGTTCTGTTCCAGTAGCCTCAATTTTGTAGTTGCTACCGTCTTTCGCCTTGTATTCTACGCCCTTTAATGCATTAGGGAGAGTGCCCATATGGTTTTTTCTATCAACGTCAATACCGCCCGTGCGGATAATTGTCGGCGCTGTTCCGTCTTCTCCTGCCGCATATGCTGCAAAAGTCGGGTTTGCAAGCACAATGCCCAGCATAAGCACAAAACACGTCGCAAGTCCCAAAATCAGCGTCAATATCTTTGATTTGTTTGCCTTTGTGTGCGTCATAATATTATCTCCTTATTTGGATTTTTGGGGGATATTTTGCATAAAACGCGACTTTACATCGCAAATATGCTGCATTAAGTCGTTTAGTATACGATAAACAAGTCTATGTCCGAAACAGTGCCGAAATCGAAACTCTTTGCCCCGATTGCTTTCATGGAATAGGCAAAACCGATGGCGTCTTTCGTGCCGATAAGTGCGTTTACCGCCGTCGTGCCGATCTGCATGTTCAGGTTTTCGGCAGTACCTATTTTCAGCACGGCGTTCAGGGTGTTGAACAAATCCGCCGTATCATCAGCCGAAAGATTGTTAAGCGTAAGCGATTTGTGCGTTACGGTATAGGCAAAGCCGTCTTCTTCCGTCTTATCCACGCGAACGGTGGACGAAACGTAAAGGTTGTCGGGGATATATTTTTTGAAGTATTTATACGGGAAACCGCCCATATCCGCTTTGAACGGCGTAAGGTCGATTTTCGCCACGACGTTGAAGTCCGCGCTGCCGTTTGCGGCGATTTCCGAAAAGTCAATCTGCACGACGGTTACGGACACTTCCTTATCGCCCAACTTGATTTTGCCGCCCGTCTGCCCGAAAAAGACCGTTTGGGCAATCGCCCCGACATGCTTTTCGGTGAGGAAAATCGGATCTGTCATACTTTTGCCCGCAAGTGAAGCAAAATTGACCGAATAGCCGTTGTAGCCTTTGTCCTTTTCATAGACGATAAGCCCGTCGATTTTATCATTGACTGCGCTTTTCATTTCGACAAAATCCTGCTCGCCGTAGGCATTCGGGCAAAGCGCGGTTTCATCCACGTCTTTTGTGAGCGTTTTCAGTTGTCCCGCGGTGCGGAAAAGGTCTATGCCGTACGTCGTGCGGACGTAGACGTATCCGCCGATAATGACAACCCCCAGTATTGCCACTATAACCACAAGAGTTATAATAAGATTTCTTATTGCTTTCATAACTTCTCTCCGTCGCCGACCGTTCGGACGGCTTATGTTTATTCAGTATATCGTAATAATATTTTTTCCATACTTTACGAGTTTTCTAAAAACTGTAAATCCATTTTACAATCGGGTTTTTCAACGCCGTTTTCTTCCAGCAGAATATAATATCTGTTAAACCTGCTTTCGGCAAAGCCCATATCGAGTTTTTCGTCGTAATCGAAATCCATTCTCATACTGCTTGCCGAATTGACCAATTCACCGCGCCCGTTGAAAACCGTTGCCTTGACGTTGCCGTTGATAAGCAGCCAGTGCGTGGGCTTTCCTTCTTCGATATCGAAGTACCACCAGTAGCGCGGATATCCCGCGTAGGAAGATATTCTGGTGTTTACGGCTTTTTCGGATATTTTGGGAACTCCGTACCGACTTGCCATCAGCTCCCTGTTCAATCTGTGCGAAGTGCCTATCACCGTACGCACGACGTAAACGTCAAGGGCGTCTTTTTCCGAAATCCACCCGCCGTTTTCGTCCGTATAGCCGTCAACGTTTTTAACGGAAACGAACTGTATGTATTCAAGCTTTGGGTGAACCTCGCCGATGAAATTCAAAAAATGACTTTCCGTCCACGCGACCTCTTTGCCGTCATCGTAGTTTTCGTATCTATCATAACCATAAATTTCGTAGCCGTGCCATTTCGCGATCGCGGGCCCGTTCGGCGAGCCTACGCGAAGTTCAGCGCGAAACTCCCAGTCTTCTCCGCCTCTCCCGATAAGATACCCCACGTTATCTCTTGCGCGCGCGTCGTACTTAAAGTTGTCGGGATTATAACAAAGTTTCAATGTCGTGTCTTCTTCGACGGCGTCCGCAATCTTAAACGCGTCGCCCTCTTTTTCAATCATATACGGATCGTTTTGGAAACTACTCGTTTCGTCGACGGGTTCGCCCTGCAACGATTGATACCACACGCCCTTATAGTTGAGTTTCGTGCGGTGCATAACCTTGTTTGTCGTGATCACGAAGTATGAAAAACTTGTCGTTTCAAAAGAGATTTTGTCGCCGACGACCGCGGTTTCAAGTTCTTCCACGACGTCGCCTTTGACGTGATAAGTGACGTATTCGTCCGCCTCAAACGGCTTCGGCATGGTGATTTTGACCTTGCCGCTCGGCTGCACCTTTTCGCCGCCCTTGGTAAGGGTGATGTCAAAAACGGCAACCCTTGCGCTGTCGTACGGCTTGTCGATTGCCGAAATTGCAGCCCGTCCTTTCTCGCTGTCGGCTGCGTGGGCTTCTGCTTTAAGTTTTGAGCCGCCCTCAAAAGTCCCGCTTGCCGAAACGCCGCTTTCTGCGGTCAGTTCGTTGACGGTGGTCGCGGTATTGTCACCGCCGCCGCCCTTATTCCCGCACGCGACAAGTATCACGCCCAAAACAAGAACAAGGACAAGCGCAATAAGTTTTGATATCTTTTTCATAAAACACCTTAATTGTGAATAAGCGGGTTTTTACGCCCGCTTATCCGTTATTTTGATCAGATAATAACTTTTAAGTTATTTTGCTTCGATTTTGCCACTCACTATATCATCATATATCTGATCCAAAACTATGATGACTTTACCGTCGGAAGGAATTGCACAACCGCTTGCACTTGTTGTGTTTCCGACTTTGATTTCTGTAATCGTGGCTTCGCCCACTTTTACATAAGTAGCACTACTACCTACGATAACCTTTCTGTACACCTCAACCGTTTGTCCGACCTGGAAGTATCCCTTTACAACAGTCGTGCGAATCCAATTTTCTGCCGGTTGTACCATTTCGATCGAACCGGAAGTGGACTTTTCGGTTGTAGAATGCTCAACAACCGTAATCTCAACTGTCGTTACGGACGGGGATTTGGTAACGATTTTGTAGTTTTCCATAACAGGGTTCGTAATGTTTCCTATTTTAAGGAAGAAACAATCCGTCGTTACTTTCTTTTTCTGGTCAGGGATAAAATAGAAAACACTGTTGTTTCCTTCTTTGGTTTCAAACCCTGCTTTTTCGTTGTCAAGCCAAAGTTGGATTTTCTGACCTTCGATAAGATTTTCGTATTGTGCGAATAAAAACGTTTTGCCTCTATCATTCGACGGATTTTGTTGATTTCTAACGTAGCCAAGTTCAAGCACGAACTCATACGGCTTAATTGTGAAAGATTTGATATCGGAAACCACTGCTTCCCATTCGTCCGTTGCCGTGACGCCGATGCGGTATTCATACTCTCCCGCGTTCGTGAGAACGTTGGCGACGTTCAAATTTCTTTCCCATTCTCCGCCAACTTCACGGAACTCGACGTATTTCTCGCCGGAAGACATAGGTGTGATATGTTCTACGCCGCCTTCAATTGAAGGGGTGCTTAATTTGTCAACAAGGTTTTCATAGGTGAAGTTCGCCACTTGCTTGCCGTCGTACGTTTTACCATCAAAGTTCTTGACGGTAAGATTTCTCGGTTTCGCCTTCATAGTGAATTTGACGAACGCGTCTCCGAATTTGTAGTTGTCGCCTTCCGCATATTTAATGTGCACTCGGAACGTTCCCGTTTTAATGTTTATTACTTCTTCTTTTGTAAGGGGACGACTCCAAACGCCATTTTCAAGTTCTTGTTCCCAGAAGATAGTCTTTGCGCCGTAACCGGTGCCGATTTCAACGTAATTTGTTGTGGGATCGGGGATACTCTGTGCGCCGATAACAAGATTATTGAATGCGTCTGCATTGCTGATTGTAAAGTCGACGATGTCTGCTTTGATGATTTCCACGTTGACGTCTTCTCTTGCAAGGCTGTAATTGCCCGCGTCTTTTCCTGTGATTGCAAAGCTTTGAACTTCTGCTCCGACGTTGGCACTACTCATTGTAACGGTAATCATTGCTTCGTCGCCTGCAAGCAATTCGGCGGGTGCGCCCGTAAAAGTATTTGAATTATTGTATGTAGGCTCCCAAGCAACGCTGATTACCATGGGGGTGATTGCAAAGTCAAAAGTTTTTGTCGCGGATTTCCACTCTGCCGTGGCTGCTACGCTGACTTTCACGGTATATTCGCCGGCATTCTTCGGGGCGGTTACGGCGTACGCGTCGTCTTTCGCGCCTTTTGCCTTGAACATAAATGCGGGTTCGCGATTGCCTTCAATTACGAAATCGTCTTTCGCAATCGAAACAACTTCTCCGTCGTATTCCTTGCCAAGCGTTTTGCCTTCTGCAAGTTTGATTTCGTTGTCTTGTGCATCAAGTGCGTCGATGTCTTCGGTCTTTTCGTAACCGCATACCGTGCAGGTGAATTTCTTTTCGCCGACCACGCCATAGTCCGCCGGTTTGGTTTCTACGCCTTCGTCAAAGGTATGCGCGGCGAAATTGCCCTTTATTGCGTCATGCGTGGGAGCCGTTGCGTCACAGGTCGAATCGTGCCAGTGTCCCGACTCGTCTTTTGTCCATTCCGTGCCGTACGTGTGCGTTGCGGTGCCGGAAATTGTCCTTTCGGTTTCGTATCCGCATTCACATACGCCCTTTTCGACTTTGTCCGTATGAAAGCCTGCGGGTGTTTTTTCTGTCCACGTGAACACGTGCGGGGTTTTCTCCGTCGTGTCGGTGTGTTTCTGCGTGGTGCATTCGTGCCAGTGAGTTTTTTCGTCAAACTTCCACTCGCTTGAATATTTGTGCTTCTTGTTGCATGCCGAGAATATCGACAACGACAACGACAACACTAATACCAACGCCAGCACTGTTATGATTGATTTTCTTTTCATAGTCTTGCTCCTTTTGATTTAAGTGATTTATTCCAAATCGCCGAAATCGCGACTTAAAACCTTTATTATTTGCGTTTGTTCCTTTTACGCCGGTTTATTGGGCAACCTTTAAAATAAATTTATATGTGCCCAAACCCGGTTCAATATTAGTCTGTATAATGGTTGTTTTATCTGCGGACAACTCAAACGTTGAGCCGGCAATCAATCCGTACTTGTGAGCGGGAATTTCTTTTTCCATATCTTCTTGGCTGTCGTAGAACACGATGGCAGTACCTTTGATTTTATACAACACACCGAAGCTGCCTTGACCGCCTACTTCGCCCGGACCTTGATCATAGGTCACCGTCGCGGTATTTTTGTCAGCCGCAAACTCAACTGTGACCTTTGATGATGCAACGAATTGAACATACTCATCCTCCGTCATTTCCATTTCTGCAAGAAGCGCTTGCTTGACGGCTTCGGACTCCCACTCGACGATTGCATCAACTTTTTTGAATGTCTTGCCCTTAATGTCGGCAGTCGCCCATTTTGCGTAAAGCGTGAAAACTCTTGCCGGCATATATGAAAAACTGAATGCCGTGTCGGAAAGCGTCGTGCCGCCGTCCGTGCTTTCATACCAGCCTGCAAAAACAAAACCGTCTTTGGTGGGATCTGTCGGAGCTGTAATCGCCGCACCTGCATTTGCCTTAATGGGTTGCACCTCGCTGCCGCCCATGCTGTCAAAGGTGATTGTATACTTGGGGGCTTCGGGAAGTTTGTCGATACTTGCCGTCTTTTGTCTTTTACATACGGTACATGTGTACTGCATCTCGCCTTCTTCGGTTTTGGTAGGTTCTTTTGCCACCTTTCCGTTGTCCCATTTGTGTGGTTCGACATTGCTTTTTTCGGTTGTATGTTCGCAAGTGGCAGCATGCCAATGTTGTACTTCGTCGTTTTGCCATTCCGTTGCGAAAGTGTGAGTATGCTCTTCGTTTTCTTTTTCGTTCCCTTTATCGTTGCAAGCGGTAAATGCCAACATCGCCAAGGCAACCAACATCAATGCTACAAATAGAGCTGTAATCTTCTTTTTCATTTCTTCTCCTTTTCGTGTTTTTTTGTGACTATTATTTTTTTACGAATATTCCTTTTGTTGCGGCAACAAGTTCGGCAAAAGTTTTTTTCTTTATTACAAACCAGAAGATTGCCAATCCGCCAACGCCGACAACTGCTACGCTACCGATTACTATACCTGCAATCGCTCCGCCCGACAGTCCTTCGTTTTCGGTGACGCCATCGGAAAGTTCGTACACGGCAGTCAAGGTTATCGCTTCCGTCACGGTAAATGTGTACTCCGCATCAGTGCTGACAATATTGCCCTTTTCGTCTTGCCAGCCTTTGAATACTTTGCCCTTTTCGGGTGCATTGGCTTTTATTGTAACCTTTGTACCGACGGCAAGTTTTCCGCCGCCCGTTCCGCCTACGATGACAATTTCCGTCTTGACAACTTTCGCCAATGTAAGGTCGACGATTTCTTCGCCGTTTTCGTCAAAGTGTTTTCCGCAGAACGTGCAGTCTTTGTGTCCTTTCACGCCTTCCGTTTCCTCGGTTGCAGTCACTTCGTCTGCCCACGCTCCGAACTTGTGTGCTTTGGCAATCACAAGCGAGCTTTCGTTAGTGATAGGTTTGGTCGCTTCCTTATCCTCAAACTTAACTTCGCAACCGTCGCACCTGTAATACGGTTTTTTGCCTTCTTTCATGCAGGTGGCATCCTCACCCTGAACTAGCGTCGTATGGTGCGTGGTATGCGCGAGCGCACGCTCGATTACATAGCCACAGTCAAGGCATTTGACGGGATCGTCATCAGTCGCCTCTGTTCTGTCGGGACGGTGCGACGCTTCGTCCTTTATCACGTGGCAGTTTTTGCACTCGTGATAGTGCTTATCCTTGTCCGTTGACCATTCGGTTTTGAAATCGTGAACAACGGTTGACTCAAGCGATATTTCGATGTTGTAAGCAGAATCCTTGAAGTACTTTCCGCACTCCTTGCGTTGACACTCGAAATACAGGATATTGCCGTCTTTTCCTTGGGAACAAGGCGTTGCGTCGTGACGTATGCACAAATGCCCCTTGGGAATAATCGCGCTTGCATCGTTCCATGGCATAGTACGAGCGGCGTCAAAAAACGCTTTTCCGCAACCATCACAAACGTACTTGTCTTTTATGCCGTCTTCGGTGCAGGTCTCAGCCCTTCCGACCTCTTTCAGCGTCACGTTTTCGTGCGGACATTCGACTGCTCTCGGAGTTTGTATTCTAAGCGTAATCTCAGTCAAATCCGCACTTAAAGTTTGTGTCACAATTCTACTACCGAGTGGGATATTGATGTCGCATAGCCAATTTTCGTAGGACACGTTTACTTCCCTACTTTGGAACAACATACCTTGCGGTGCTTTTATCGTTAGTTCTATTTCCAAAGGGGTGTTAGGGAGAATCTTGTTGTTGTCCAATGGTCCGATATTATTAATTGTAAACTCGTATCCGTTTTTCTCGACGATATTCAACGTTTCGACAGGATTGTTTTCAAAGGGTTGAGAATAATCGATGTCGACGGATTGCACCACGCTGTCTATGCGAAGTAAAACAAGGACTACCAACTTTCCGTCGTTGTCTCTAATCCATTTATTCAACACTTCGCCGCGCGTCACCGAAACTTTAATATCGTCAACGTTTGCGGGAAATTCGCAGTTTGTTTGACGATCGAATACGTAACGCATTACGGTGTTTTCTTGGATACGTTCCGTTTCAAAGTTGTAATAACCCCAAGAATTGATGGAGCCGTCGCGGCACGGGGACGCCCAGTTCCAATAAATTCCCATATCTATGACGTTGCCTTTGATGATTCCGGGATAAAACAGCGGCTTGAAAATCATGCCTTTGTAATACTCGGGAATGTCGAGCACAATGTCTTTTATGTACTTGTCGGATTTACATTCCGTGCAAATTCCGTTTACGAAATTATGCTCCTTCAAATCTCCGTGTACGCACCCGCATACATCGCCGTTAGGATCCTTGTATTCGCAGGTTGCGCGCGTTTGACAAGTTGCCGTACCGCCTTCGGGGGAGTGTCGCAGTTTGACATTTTCATATTTACAATATTTGCAAAATCCAAGGTGCGTGTAAGTGCCGTCGTTGTTGCCATACGACTTAAATTCGTACTTATGCCCTGTCGGAGAAAGATACTCTACTCCGCATGCCTCACACTGCGCACCGCTCAAACACGTTTGAGTACCGCCGCTGTGTTTTTCCTTTTTCACATTGCCGTTTGCGTCCTTTTCCAATTCGCCGCAAGTGCATTTGTACACGTGACAGGTGTTGTCGGTTGCGTCGGGAGCGACAATATAGTTGTGTTTTGCAGCGGGGTTACCCAAGTCGCCGCATGTTTTGCACTTTGCATTGCAGCCGTCGTAGAATTCGTGGCTTGCGTACTGTGATTCCTTGTCGAAAGCGGGAGCTACGCCGGGACAATTTGTCGCCGTACATTTAGTGTATCCGTGATGCTCGTAGTCAATTTTGCCAAAGTCGCTCCATGTATGCTCATGTCCACCCGTTACTTCGGAAATTTCGACAGGAATATTACATGATTTTCCGTCTGCTCCCGTTGCCTTGATGTAAACGGTTGAGGCGTTCATGGAGTTGACTGCGGTTATGCTGTAATAACAGATAGACTTGCCGTAAACGTTTGAAGTGGCAACTTCCATGCCTATGGGACCGTTTTCAATTACGTAATTGTACGGATAGGGCGAGCCTACTAACCAAACGCCTGTGTCGGTGTACGGTGTGTGAATTTCTCCCGTCACCTGCTTTCCGACAACGGGATTTATGGTAAAGGTATTGCCGATGTACGCCATACCCTTGATAAGTACAAAGTCAAAGTCTATCGCTGTTGTAATTCTATTCTGTCCACCGACTGCCCAAACTTCGATATCCTTGCCCTTGCCTAATTCCGCACCGAAAACTCTAATATTACTCATCACAAGTTCAGCATCTTTCAAAATTGTATATCCCGTGTTAGGAGTAAACAAAATTCTGTAACAATACGCAATGTTTTCCTCGATAAGTTGATTTTCCACCCTACTCCACGGGAAAGTGGAAGAATTGTCTTGCCACAAAGTTTGTTTTTGACCGTTACGAGATACTATGGTAAGTTTTGCCGTGTAGTTTGCGCCTTCGGGTACTTTTAGCGTTTTTGTCGCCTCGTCCTCGAAGTCAAGCGCAGCTACAAGGCTATCGCCTACCTTCGTTTTTTTGAATCCGACTTCCAGCGTTTCGATGACATTGTCTGTCGCACGAGCCGTTTCGGTATGTGTGAGCAAAGTAACGCCTGTTACGACTGTTAAGCATACCGCCAGCACTAATACAAGCGTAAACATCAACTTTGCTTTGCATTGGTTTGTCATAGATTTTCTCTCCTTTTATTCGATACTATTTTTTCTGTTTCGTATATACATATCGTTTTGTCCCAAATGGCAACAAATAAGTCGACAAGTCGGAATTACCGTATTGCCTAACTACAAACATTTACACTCGCACATTTTTTACAATTGTTGCTAACTACTTTGTTTAGGTAAAAAATTTCTTTGTTCGGAATTTTTTTTGTTCTTGATTTTATCAAGAGTTTGTGATACAATTACCTAAATTAAGGTCTAAATTAAGGTAGTGATTGATTATCGTTTACCATACAATTGTAGTACGCCATAAGGCAAGCGCACTACCTGTACCCTTGCTTGTAGCTTTATTATACGGGTACGAAATGTCTTTGTCCCCTACCCAAACCCTCAAAAGGTAGGGAAAATTAAAATTTTTTTTAGTTTTTTTTGTACCGAGGGTAGGGAAAAAGGTAGGGAAACCCGCCTTTTCGCACAAAAAGGAGCATTTGGATGAAAAAAGTAATTGCGGTATTTTTTATTTTAGTTTTCTCACTCGCGATACTTGTGGGTTGCAACAATAACGATTCTCTACTCAATCCGAAACGTCCCGTAACCCTTACGATGTGGCACGTATACGGCGAACAAGCCGACTCACCCATGAATAGATTCGTGGAAGAATTCAACCGCACCGTAGGAAAGGAAAAGGGTATTATCGTCAATGTAACGCTGATGTCCAACGCTTCGCAAATCGGCGAAAAATTGCTAAACGCTCAACAAGGCAAGGCAGGCGTTCCCGCCATGCCCGATTTATTCTTTTGCCATGCAAGTAATGCCAAGGAACTCGGTACGGAAAATCTGATCGATTGGAAAAACCAATTTACCGCTACGGAACTCGACAGCTTTGTAGACAGTTTTGTTGCCGACGGTATTGTAGGGGATTCGTTGTCTGTACTGCCCGTTTCGAAGTCCACGCATCTCTTGTATTTGGCAGGAAGTTCCTTTGAGCGTTTTGCCAAAGCAAAAAACGTCTCCTACGACGATTTGAAAACTTGGGACGGCTTCCTTAATGTTGCCGAAAAGTACTACGACTACTCCGCAGGACAGCCGTTTTGCGCAATCGACTACCTTGTTCGTTCGATGGAATTGAACGCGATAAGCCAAGGCGCAACGGACTTTTACACCGACAACGGCTGGTACAAAGACAATAAAATTTTGCTTGATTCCTACAAAAAATTTGCCGAATCCATTGCAAAAGGACATATTGTCGTATCCGATTTGTACTCCAACACACAGGTAATGACAGGACAAACCGTTGCAGGTATTTCCTCTTCGGCAGCTGTACTGTACTACAACGACAAAATTACATACAAAGACAACACATGGGAATACACTAACTTGAAGGTGTTGCCCATTCCCCAGTCGACAGTCGGCCAAAAATACGCAACGCAAGCCGGAGTCGGACTGTGCGCATACAAGACAACCGATCAAAAAGCCGAAGCAGCGACAGTATTTGCAAAATGGTTTACCGATGAAAAAATCAACCACGATTTCGCCGCTCAAACCGGATATATTCCCGTCCGTAAAGGTGCGTTTGACTTGTTGTCCGATTATCCGTTCAAATCCGAATCCTTCAAAAATACATATTTGGCACTAAAAACGACAATGGAAAATTGCACTATCCTTGCCGAACCGTCAATTGACGGATTTTATCCCAACACATACGCGTTGTACAACGGTATACGCCAAATACAAAAACAGTTACCCCAAAAATACGCCAACGGCGAAACAACAGAATCCATCACTCAGGAACTTGTTGATTTGTTTTTGAACATCGGTAAATGACAACATGAGCATACTTTCCAGCCTTAAAAACCGAAAAACACCTATGCGACGCAAGCTGTTTTTGTACATGCTTGCGCTTGCCGCCATTGTATTGGCTTTTTTGGCATGCGGTTTATTCTTCTTCGGACACTTTGCCACGGCAAAACAAAACGCGGCAAACAACCTTTCATTTCAAATGAAAACGTTTGAAAGGCAGGTGAATAAGTATTTTGAAGATCTGACCAGAATGGGCACTTCTCTATCGGAAAGTATCGCTTACAAAACAGATACATTTCTTCAAGAAGAGGGCGTTGATTTTTACAGCTTGAACGACGATATGATACGCATATCCAAACTTCAAGACGTACTTTTCGATAAACTTGGCACGGAACTACTGAAAACCGATTGTTCCGGAGCGTTTTTGATGTTAAACGTAACGGTAAACTCCACTCTTGACGGAGCGGATAAATCCAAAACGGGACTATACTTCCAACGAGCGTCGCTTGACGAATCGGACGAAACATTACTGTTGTATCGTGGTATTTCGCAAATCGGTCGGGAACGTGGCGTAATGCCCCACCGCCAATGGCGATTGGAGTTTAACGTAGACGAACTGTCCGATTACGACAGATATTTGCAACGTAGCGACGCTGCAAGCAACATTGCGCCGTTTTTAACCGGGATTTCCATATTGACAGGCACGTCGGAAAGAACAATGCGTTTCATTATACCCATTGTAGGCGCAAACAATATCAACTACGGTATTTGCGGATTTGAAATTTCGGAAAATTTCTTCAAAAAAGATTTTGCTCAGCCTTCGCAGTTGGAACACCTTACCTCCATGATATTTCCGCAAAGCGACGTTTTAGACACAAAAAACGGATTTTCGGCAGGTGTTTACGACGGTTACTTTCTTCCACCGCAAGGGACGTTGACGGTGAAAGATCTCGGCGACGGCATTGTGTCGCTTGACGGCATCACTCCGTTGGTTGCCAAAATGCAAAACGTCAAAATTTGCGACGACGACTTTGTTTTGATTGCGGCGTACCCCAAGGAAGAGTACGACAGCGAAGTAGCCAACAATATTGTTTCCGTTGTGTTGCTGATTTCCTTACTTGTACTAACCACCATTACGGTTTGCGTGTTTTTTACAAGAAGATTTCTACGTCCGCTACTCAAAGGCATCGAACAAATACAGCGAATGGAACACAAAACAGCCGAATCGGAGTTTACCGAAATCGACGACTTGTTTGCATTCCTTGCCGAACAAGACAGGTTACACGACGAAGAAACGGCAAAACTACGCACTCAATGCGACGAACAAAACGACACTTTGGAACAAAAACAAGCCGACATCGATCGTCTTGCATACTCCCGCAAAAACGAAGTTTCTCCCGACGACTACGAAATGTTTAAGGAAGGACTAAAAACGCTTACCAAAACGGAAAAACAAGTATTCGAATTGTACCTTGACGGCAAAACCGCCGACGAAATTATGGTAATTTGCAACATTCAAAAAGGTACGCTCAAATACCACAACCACAATATTTTAGGTAAACTCGGCGTTTCTTCAAGAAAACAAATGCTAAGGTATGCCGCACTACTAAATCAAGAAAACGAAAAACGATTATAAATTTTCAACTAACAGTACAGCGTAAAATCTTTATTGTCACGGCTTTTACACAAAAAAAACTGTCGAGGGAAACACAAGGTTTCCTCGACAGTAGATGATAACAAATATGTAGTGATTACCACAAACTTTACATTAGGAGTGCGTATAGCTTGTGATGGGGGCAAGATACTTGCTTACGGAATCGTCTACAACCTTCAACAAAGCGTAACCGAATTCCTCTACCGCGTCCAACTCAGAGGGGTTTTCTCTTACATTTTTATTGTTATGTATATTGAAAAAACTGTTATACGGTCTTTCATAGCAAGCACCTGTTTTTGAGCATAG
>ERZ780157.2700-NODE-2700-length-16065-cov-3.111056_pt1 | contig 16065 bp, 11 predicted proteins | sample MGYA00511169_ERZ780157 | MGnify/ENA primary metagenome ERZ780157 (study PRJEB29588, sample SAMEA1965149) | human gut metagenome | biome: human gut; feature: human-associated habitat; material: faeces | place: Denmark | collected 2008/2010 ... | reverse complement strand
TCCTTGACGTAGCTGCCGTAGGTGATCATGATGCCCATGCTGACACTGAGCGAGAAGAAGAGCTGGCTCATCGCATCAAGCGCGATGTTCAAAAAGCGCTGAACGGTCAGCCCCGTGAAGTCGGGCGTGATGTAGACAAGGAAGCCCTCCATGCCCGTGCGCGTCGCGCCGCTCTCGTCCGTATAGCTGAGCGTGAGCGAGAAGATCGCAATGCCGATGATGAGAAGGAGCAGACCCGGCATGATGTAGCGGGAGTATTTTTCAATGCCCTTTTCAACGCCGCAGTACACGACCCACGCCGTCAGCGCCAAAAAGATCAGCATGAAGACGATGGGCGAGACGGGGGAGGTGATGAACGAGGTGAAGAACCCGTCCTGCGCGGCGGCATCGCCGCTTGAGACGAGGTAGAGGGTAAAATACTTCGTGATCCAGCCGCCGATGACGGAGTAATACGTCATGATGAGCGTGGGGACGAGGAAAGTGAGGTAGCCCAAGAACTTCCACTTTTTGTTGAGCGTTGCAAAGGCGTTGAGCGCATTCTGCTTTGTGCGGCGGCCGATGGCTACGTCGGTCGTCAGCAGGGTGAAGCCGAATGTCAGTACCAGCACGAGGTAGACGAGCAGAAACAGTCCACCGCCGTCCTTGGCGCAGAGATAGGGGAAGCGCCAGATATTGCCGACGCCCACTGCGCTGCCCGCCGCGGCCAGCACAAAGCCGAGCGAGCCGCTGAAACTACTGCTTTTTTTCATGTTCGATTCTCTCTTTTTTTCATGTAAATGGAATGACTAATGCCCCATTATAGCAGAAGAAACCGAATTGGCAAGGGGAGAGACGCTGAAAATGCAGGAATTCTTGCGAAAATGTGAAAAAATATCTCACCAGCGGCTTGCTGATGAGATATTTTATTCATACCAGGATTAGATTTTGTCATGGCCGGTGGCTTCGTCGGTGAAGACGGCCTCGAATTCCTCAGCGCTCATCGTCTCGTGCGCAAGCAGGAATTCCGCCACGGCGATGAGGTGCTTCTGATCGCGCGAGAGGATATCCTCGCAGCGCTCGTAGGCCGCGTCGATGATGGACTTGACCTCCTCGTCGATCTGTGCGGCGACCTGCTCGGAATACGGCTTGGCCTGCGCCATCGAGCGGCCGATGAAAATTTCATCGTGGCCGGATTCGAACGAGATCGAGCCGAGCCTGTCGCTCATGCCGTACACCGTGACCATCTTGCGCGCAATCTGCGAGGCGCGCTGGATGTCGTTCGACGCGCCGGTCGAAATGTCGCCGAGCATCAGCTTTTCCGCCACGCGCCCGCCAAGCAGCGAGACGATCTGCTCTTCCATATAGCGCTTGGACTGGTACGAGCGGTCCTCCGTGGGCAGCGAAATCGTCATGCCGCCCGCGCCGCCACGCGGGACGATCGTGATCTGGTGCACAGGGTCGTGCGTCGGCAGCGCGTGCATCACGATGGCGTGACCGGCCTCGTGATAGGCGGTCAGCTTGCGCTCGTGCTCGCTGACGACGCGGCTCTTCTTCTCGGGACCTGCGATGACCTTGATCTCCGCCTCGGAGAAATCAGCCATCGTGATGAGCTTGCTGCCGCGGCGCGCGGCGAGCAGCGCCGCCTCGTTCGAGAGGTTCTCGAGGTCTGCGCCTGTGAAGCCGGGCGTGCCCTTGGCGACGGTGGAGAGGTCCACATCCTCGGCAAGGGGCTTGTTTTTGACATGGATCTTCAGGATCTCCTCGCGGCCGCGGATGTCGGGAAGCCCCACGTAGACCTGACGGTCGAAGCGGCCCGGGCGCAGCAGCGCGGGGTCGAGGATGTCCGCGCGGTTGGTCGCCGCCATTACTATGATGTTGGTGTTGGACTCGAAACCGTCCATTTCCACCAACAATTGGTTGAGGGTTTGTTCCTTTTCATCGTGACCGCCGCCTAGTCCTGCGCCGCGTTGGCGACCTACTGCGTCGATTTCGTCGATGAAGATGATACAGGGCATGTTCTTCTTGGCTTGGTCAAACAAATCTCTTACGCGGCTTGCGCCCACGCCGACGAACATTTCTACAAAGTCACTACCGCTGATGGAGAAGAACGGCACGCCTGCCTCGCCTGCGACGGCTTTGGCAAACAACGTTTTACCCGTTCCCGGAGGACCTACAAGCAACACGCCGTGAGGAATACGTGCGCCGATGTCGTTGTACTTTTGCGGATTTTTGAGGAAGTCGATGATTTCCTGCAACTCTTCCTTTTCCTCGTCGGCACCTGCAACGTCGGCAAAACGTACCTTGATGTTTTTGATTGCGTGCGCACGACTGCGACCGAAATCCATGTTTTGGTTGTTTTGGCGAGCGAAGGAACGCATCAGGTACACGCCCAAGCCGATGACCAACGCAAGGGAAAGCAAAGGATAGAGAATATCCCAAATGTTGGAAGTGCTGTTGTTGAGCGTGTACTCCAACTTGGGGTTGGTTTTGTTGGCGGCGATTTGCTCCTGAATCCAGTTGTTTAGTTCGCTGACGTTGTTACCAACCGCCTCGGTGAAGACGAACTTTTGTCCTTTTTCGTTTTCGGCGGTTACTGTGTAGAGTTTGATGGTGATCCTTGGATAAGAGCCGATGGTCTCCTTGAACTCCGTACGGGTTATTTGCTTGGCTTGCCCGGAAATACTGAACCACAGTACCACAAACAAGACGACAAGCAATACGCCGCTGAGGATTGTCCAAAGCATACTTTTGCGTCGTTGTTGTTCCAAAGTATTCTCCTTACGCGCCCGAGGACGCTAAACATTTTTGTTCTTTTGTTGCCGCACCCGTCTTGCCGCAGGGCAAAACTCTCCGTGTGCAAACGTGTCCGAGGTAGTACCTAGCGACAATAATCGTGGCTGAGTAGGTCGTCAAGGACGGCGCAATCGGTAGCCGTATGTTGCGCAAGTACTCATATTTCGGCAGGGTACTACATTCAGATAAATTATAACACGTTTTGTGTTACACTGTCAATAAATTTACTTTGTAACACTGCACTTATTGTATATCATTTCGCTTTAACAATCCTTAAAAACGCCAAATTATTTCACTGTTTTGTTTAAGCCGTCGGTATTGCCGCCCCACTGCTTGCAATTATCGCGTCGGCAATGAAGTTTGCCACCTTGTTGACGAGGCGTTCCTTTTCGCTTGCCGTCGTGTAGAAGTCCGCCATGCCGCGCTCCGCCACTATGCCGACAATGCCAACGTCGCCCACGCGAGGCAGGTTTTTGTTGGTTGCCGCGCCCGGGGTGATGCCGCCGTCGGAGATTTGCACACTGCCGATTTGGTCGGCGGAACCGACCGCTGCGTCGATGACCACGATTTGGCTGTCGGGATGCAAACGCTTGATTAGCTTGTGGCAAAAGTCGAGGTTTTCCGCAGTGATGTTTTGTCGGCACATGCCGTACACGAAGCTAGGCGCGGTCATTTTGTCGTTTATCAGACTGCCGACGCGCGGACCGAGGCTGTCGGAAAAAACTTTGTCGGTGCCTATGCACATAAACACGGGTTTTGCGGCGGATGTGCGTGCGGAGATTTCCTCGGCGAGGCGGCGAGGGGAGTTGTCGTTGTAGATGCTGAGTTCGGTCATGGTGTCGCTCCTGTCGGTTGCGTGCGCGTGCGGCGCAATGCAAGCCGTAAATATTATTTTGATATATTGTTGCCGATATTTGGGGCAATTATTATGGAGTAAGTGTTGTTTGAGTGTCGAAATTTAGCGCAAAATGCGAATTGGCTTTGACTATGTAAGTGCACCAATCAAAACTTATGTCATTGCGAGGCACCTTACTGTTGTTGATTTTTAATGAAAAACAAACAAAATAGCCGTGCACGTTAGGTGCCGTGGCAATCTCGCGGAAGTGCCATTGTAGAAAAGTTTGTTGCAAAAAACGCCGAAGATGTCGTTTATGGAGAGTGGTTGGGCGAGGCATTGTTTCGTTGCGAGCGCCTGATGCTCGCTTCGCGCAGAGCAAAGAAGCGAGTATCCGCTTTCGAGTGTATGCGCCTACGCTCAGATGTCGCCACGATACAACACCTCGCCGCCCACTGCAAAGTAGGTGTAAAGGCGGTACTTGTAGGCTTCCTTCAAGTGTGTTGCACTTCGGCTGTATTTGCAATAAGTAGCAATGCTTTTGTAAGTAAACAATGATTGGCAATGTGAAACAATGTCATCCCGAGGAGAAACTGTCTTTGTTTCGACGTGGGGATCTGCTGGAAAGCACCCTTACGAATAATGTTTGTTTTAAGCGAATGGTCGTGACGTCGACATTGTCCGCCCACTTTTGGGGTGTGTTCCCACCCAACCCCCGACCACCACCCCTCAAGGTCAAAGACGTCGTAGTTACAAGTAAGCAATAATGTATAGTTTAAGTGTGCTGTGTATTGCCAACTTCCAACAATGTCAGTAATAAAATTACTGTAAGCAGTTTCTTCTCGGGATGACACGTAATTTATACGTTTGCAACATTAAACTTACTGCAAATAAACAGTAATACAATGCTCAAGATTGTTTATTTCCACGTGTAATTACGACGCCTTTGACCATGAGGGGTGGGCGAAATTCTTTGCCTTTCCCGAAGGGCTGGAACCGAGTTGTCGCCGCACAGCGACATCTGACCGAGGGTGCGGCTGGGAAGACTACCCTACACCGACTTGATGCCCGACGGGAAGCGAGTATCAAACGTTCGCGGTGGGATAATACCTCGACTGCCACTTGTTATAAGCTACATAATGCCTATTTATTACCTAAATCCGACTACAATTGTACCATCTTTTGGGCGTATTGTAAAGTTTCCGTACCTACTTGCTCCCAAGTTGAAAGCAAGCTTGCTTTGGTACATGCTGAGCACCGTTTTGTTTTGCGCGGCGTACGTTTGGTAGGCGTAGTCGGTGACATACACGTCTATATCGTCGCGAAGATAGGCAAATTGCTCCACTTGCGTTTTGTTGCCGCACACTTTGGCAACGGTCAGGTCGCCCGTTTGCAACACAACGGCACGAAGTCCGCCGTCGTAAACCGCAGTGCCGACGACATATTTGCCTACGGGCGTGTTGCGTGCGGCAAACACAAGTTCAATTCCGTTTTGCGCCAAGTACTTGGTCACTTCGTCGTTGCCGCTGTTGTCGGCGATTATCACACGGTCGCCACGCTCCGCCGATACGCAAGCCTTTAGCAATTTCAAATCGCACGAGGCAAAGTCGGTCACATACCAATCGATACGCTTGGCGTTGTACTTGCTTACAAACGAAACCGCGTGTGACAAGGAAAACTCGTCGCAAAAGTTTGTGGCAACGGCACACTCGCCCTCGTCGGACATTGCCACAACAATATTGTCGCCGTAGCCGTGCGCAACAAACGCTTGATTTGTAGTACGTTGCGGCAATGCGCAAAACACAAGCACTACTGCCAACACCACCGCAAATGCGCCGTTGACCCATGGCGCGTATTTCTTGGTCAAGCGCACGTAACCGCATGCCGCAAACAGCCACACGACAAGCACTATTGTACACAAAATCGACACACGTATGGAAAATTTCGTTACATCGTGCTTGGATGCGAAGTCGGCAATTTTGACCACGCCGCGCAACAAGTAGTCGGCAGGCACGTTGGCGTAATGTATCACCCACGGCAACAGACCGACAAGTCCTAACACAAAGGCAAGCGACACCATCGGTATTGCCACAATGTTGCACAGCACACCGATAAGGGTAGTTTCGCCGTACAAACGTAGCAAACAAAACGCAGTCGTCACCGTGCAGGATACGGACATTGCAACTGAGTCGACAAGCGACTTGACAAACTTGGGCATTTTGCACTTGGCAATAAGCCTAGACAAAGCAAAGTACAAAGTGGCGATGCCGTACACCGACAGAAAGGAAAGTTTGAAGCCGGCGTCGTATAAGTACAGCGGATTGACCAGCAACAGCACTATGCCTGCCCAAGACAACGAGCTAAGCAAATCCGCCTTGCCGAACAGCGCACGAGATATATACACGCAACAAAGCATGATTACTGCACGCATCACCGACGGCGAAAAGCCGCATATGTATGCGTAAAACAGCAACGGCACAAGCAAAATTGCCAACTCCCACAGCGGACGGAGCTTGAACAGCCGAAGCAACAACGCAAACAGCGCAGTCACCACGCCTACGTGCAAACCACTGACTGCAAGCAGGTGCACAATGCCGGACAAACGGAACATCTCGCTGACAGTAGGATCGAGCGCATTGCGGTCGCCCGTGATTAGCGCATACAAAATACCTGCCGACTGCGGCTCGGCATATCGATACGCCGTGTCAAAAACGTATTTACGCACTGTTTCGTCCGGTCTTAAAGTTCCCTTTTGATTGTCCTCCACCGAATCGACATCCAACGTGTAGTAGACCTTTTGACGGAGTGAAACGCTGTCTACGTGACTTTTGAATATGTATTGACTCCTCAACGTTCCGTGGAAAGTAACAATGTCACCGGTAGAAAAATCTTCGGGGTTGTACACCGCCACCTTGACAATACCGGGCAAACGGTAGTTGTCGGTTTGACAATCTTCCAAATACAAAACGTTGACTTTTTCGCCATTTCTGTTTAGGTCGGTAACCCTACCGCAAAGGGTGACGTGTTCTTCGACGATTTCCCGATGGACAGTATCGTCATACAACCTGTACGTGGACAGCACGCCGACCACGGCAAATACACATACCAACACCGCAACGTACCACTTACTGCGTTTGAAGATGACAGTAAGCACAATTGCAATGACTGAAGCGGCAACAAACACCCACAACCACGCAAGATTGCCGTACAATGCTTCCACTGCAGCAAACACGCCGAGCGACAGCGCAACGAAACAAAATAAAGAAAGTCGAAGGTTAATCGTCCGCACGGTAATCAACCTCCGACACATAAAACTTGTAGTAATTGTCTTGATAGTAGTCGCCGAGAGCCGCACGCAACTCCGCACGATTGTGCACTTTGCCATGCGCCTCGATGTAGTCGGCAACGGCGTTTATCACGTCGGCGGACACTCCGTTCCCATCAATGCGAGCCGCAACAAATGCGCCGTTTACGTTGACAGCGTAATACCTGCCGTCACCTTCGGCAAAGCCGATAATGATCGATTGCCCGTCACTTACCGCGACATGTCCGTCGGCAGGCAACACGCCGTTCAAGCACAGCCTAGCCTTTGTCAGTATCACCGTTTGCACGTCGGTACCAACTGCCACATCGTAGTAACCGGGGTCTTCCACTGCGCCGTCGACGTACACACGCACGGTGCGATTGTTTCCGCCGTTGATTGGCTTGTCCTTAACGGGCGACAAATCGTCGCGACAACCGACAAGGGACGTCGCAACCGCCAGTATAAGCAACAGCACAATCAGCCTTTTCATTTGCAATAAGTTCCTCTTTTGTATTTTTACGATGACGTATCAAACGAAATCTAGCGCAAGCGAGCGAGTAAAATCGCATTAAATATCACATTCACAAGCAAATCCGCACCACGGCAATTTGCGGTTATTCGTTATACCGAATTAGCTCTACGGGCGCACTGCCACATCCAATAATTTTGCTCGCAGTACAGCCAATAACTAGCCAAATTGTAACGAAATTCTTAATACGTTATTGTTTTTTGCGTACCGCTAGTCAATTAGGCGCAAGATTGCAAGGCGAGTTTTAATATAAAAAATCCTGCCATAGCCGTTTCTTTCGATGAGTTCAACCTGAGAAAACAGGATGGGTGATCTGTCTGACGTCATCAGTAACTTACCGAGGCAACATTACGCCTTTTGACTCCACACGGAAGCCGTAGTAATCCGACATCGACGTCCGAACGCAATCCCCTTTTACGAAGTGTAGTTGACGCAAAGTGAAAGAGTTGTCGAACAAGGCAGGATGTACTGTCACGGCACACGCCGCAACGACTATTCAATTTGAGGCTAACGACTATCCGACCATGCTAATAGCCTTTGTGACGGCAAACGACGCGCAAACAACGACGTATTTTGTTTTGTCGACATTGATGTTTTGCCAAACTATCACAAACGGGCAACACAAACAAAACTTTACACACAAACCGCACACGGAACACACGCAAGAGGTAAACAACTCCCCTTGTTGCCTTATTGTTTACTCCGGAGATTTCAGTTAGTCGCACCTCCGCAAACGATTTGTGCCGACAAACATAATCCCTAATATATATTGACATTATTTTATCACATTACACCACGTTTTTCAAGCGATTTGTACATTAGTTTTGATTTACAAGCAAATTTTATTATAAAAACAAATCCCAATACGAGCAAGCGCCGTCGACAACCGAACTTCTTGCAAACAAAAGAAATCACATTCTCGCACAAAATGTAAATAGTTACAAGTCGTCATTAGCAAGAAAACTACAACACTTACATTACGCCAAACTTTTTCCGCAAAAATGCTTGACATTAAAGTCGGCTTTAATGCTATTATTAAATATACAAAATATCAATGTATTTTCAGCATTAAGGCGCAAACTAATATCGACAATAATAAGGATGGCGACAACCGCCCGAGTGATAAACATGAAAACAATCAACAACCAAACTTTTACAGGCGAAAGAGCCCTATTTCAAAGCCGCGGAGTGCGCCTTGTAGACTGTACGATGACGGACGGCGAATCGCACATCAAGGAAAGCAGCGACGTAATTTGCGAAGGGTGTACCTTCGGCTGGAAGTATCCGCTGTGGTACGGCAAGAATTTGACCGTAATAAACAGCACTCTTTTGCCGCAAGCGCGCGCCGCAATTTGGTACAGCGACAATCTGACATTTACCGACGTGCAAATTGACGCGCCGAAAGCTTTTCGCAGGTGCAATGGCGTTACGATAACTAACGTGGAGTTTTCCGACGCCGCCGAAACCATGTGGGCGTGCAACGACGTTACCCTAAGCAATGTACATGTTGTAGGCAACTACTTTGGCATGAACTGCGGCAACATCACCGCCGACAACCTACGTATCGACGGCAACTACTGCTTTGACGGAGCGCACGACATTGTTGTGCGAAATTCCGTGCTTAACTCCAAGGACAGCTTTTGGAATTGCCGCAACGTGACGGTGTACGACACGGTGATAAACGGCGAATACTTGGCGTGGAACAGCAGCAACTTGACATTCGTCAACTGCACCATCAACAGCTTACAAGGGTTGTGCTACGTGGACGGACTGACCCTTGTCAACTGCAAACTTGCTGACACCAACCTGTGCTTCGAGTACTGCACAAACATCGACGCCGACGTCGTAAGCGACATTGTCAGCGTCAAAAACCCGATTTCGGGGCGCATTGTGGCAAACTCTGTAAAGGAATTGATACAGGACGATCCTGCAATAGATTTGACCAAGATTTCCGTCGAAACAAGGACGAAATAGACTGTTTTTGTAATAAAAATCACTATTTTTGCTTACACAAAGCTTGTTTGCAAAGCAAATGTACGCAGTGTGTTTGGCGACCGAAACGCCGTTACCAAATGGCAATAAAATCAAAACACAACCAAAAATAACGAGGCAAACATGTTTGATTTCGACAAAGTGACAAACCGCAGAGGGACAAACTCTTTGAAGTGGGACGTGGGCGAAAACGAGCTTCCGCTGTGGGTGGCGGACATGGACTTTCCTACTGCACCTGCCATCGTAAACGCAGTAAAGGCACGCGCCGAAAGCGGAATTTACGGCTACAACATAATACCGCCCGAGTGGAACCAAGCAATCAGCAATTGGTGGCAAACTCGCCACAGATACACAATCGACCCCGACAGCCTTATTTTTGCAACGGGCGTTGTACCGATTATTTCCTCCGTGGTGCGCAAACTGACCACACCAAACGAAAACGTAGTTGTACTTACGCCGGCATACAACATATTTTTCAACAGCATCGAAAACAACGGCAGGCGTGTGTTGGAGTGCCCGTTGCACTACGACGGGACACGCTACACGGTAGACTTTGCCGACCTAGCCGACAAGCTTGCCGACCCGCAAACGTCACTCATGATACTGTGCAATCCGCACAATCCCGGCGGCATGATTTGGTCGCGAGAGGAGCTTGCCAAGATAGGCACCCTTGCCAAACAAAACGGCGTAGTTGTCGTTTCCGACGAGATACACTGCGACTTGACCGACCCCGAAGTGGCGTACACGCCCTTCGCCGCCGTTTCCGACGAGTGCAAATACAACAGCGTAACGTGCATTTCCGCAACAAAAGCCTTTAACATTGCAGGGTTGCAGTGTGCGGCGGCGTATGCGGCAAATCCGTTTATCCACCACAAAGTTTGGCGTGCGCTAAACACCGACGAATGTGCCGAACCGAACACCTTTGCCATAGGCGCAACCATTGCCGCATTTACCGAGGGCGGCGAGTGGCTGGACCAATTGCGTGCCACCATTGCACGCAACAAACGCATAGCTACGGAGTTTATCGGCAAAAACTTGCCGCAAATCAAGGTCGTGGAAGGCAAGGCAACCTATTTGATGTGGCTGGACTGTTCGGCAATCACAGACAACTCGGAGCAACTTGCCGAAGACATCCGCGCCAAAACGGGCTTGTACCTTTCCGACGGGGTACAGTACCGCGGCAACGGACGTTACTTCCTGCGAATGAACGTAGCTTGTCCGCTGACAACGCTAAACGATGCGCTGAATCGTCTGAAAACCGCACTCGACGAAAAAATACGATAGTATACAAAAAAAAAACGTAAAAAAAGTCATACGTAAGTAAAAAAGCAATACGTATGACTTTTTTGATGACAAAACTAGTTTACGTGTACCACAAAACACAGTTGTTTGACATTTTGCGCGAATGGAAAAACCGCACACATATGCGCCGTTTACGCAAAGTGCGACGTTTTGGCACGTTGCAAAGATTACTCGATAACGGACTTTACGTAGTCGGCAAGGGCGGCGCTCAGTAGCTTGATGTCACGATTGGTCGTGTTGACCATGAGGTCATAACTAGCTTTGTCGCCCCACTTCTTGTTGCTGAAAAACGAGTAGTAGCCTGCGCGCGCACGGTCGATTTCCGCCATTTTGCGTTTCATGTCACGTTCGGAAAAGTTTTCCTCGGGCGACTTGCGAGCCATGCAACGAGCCAATTTGCTTGCCTCGTCGGCGTACACAAAAATGCTAAACGGGTTGTCGTCACGCAAAATGTAGTCGGCGCAACGGCCTACGATGATGCAGTCGGACTTGTCAGCGAGTTCCTTCAAAAGTTTGTGTTGCTCGGAAAACACCGTCATGCTTTGTTGAAAAACCGCGTCGGGCGCGGAAAAGAAACTTATACCCGTATGAATGGGGAAGGACGCCACAGGTCGACGCTCCGACACTTGACGGACGTACTCCTCCGACAGCTTGGTACGCTTGGAAATTTCCGTGATAATTTCTTGGTCGTAGTAGGCAAACCCAAGCCTGTCGGACAAACGTCTGCCGATTTCACGGCCGCCACTGCCAAACTCACGACCGATAGTAATAATTCTATTCATACATACCTCCGAAACAAAGATATAATCATGCGCCATTACCGAAGCGTTATTTTTAATCCATCTACCCATCACACACCACTTGTGAGGGCGTAGGCGAGTGCAGAGAGGGACAACTGGCGAAACGAATGCCGAGGTAGCGTACTAAGCGGTACGTGACGAGGCTGAGTAAGCACGTAGTCCCTATATGTGCTCGCATACGCCCTCACAAGTAGGCGGATTCTTTCAGCACACACACATCCCTCAACCCTCTGTACCTCTCGTCAAAGTCCAAACCGTAACCGATAACGAATTTGTCGGGGATTTCAAAACAAACGTATTTAACGTCGACATTTATTTGACGACGCGCCGGCTTACTCAAAAGAGTGGTAATTTCCACGCTTGCAGCACCGCGAGCGGACAACATTTCCTTCAAGCGTGACAGCGTAATACCCGTGTCGACAATGTCCTCCACGATCAGCACGTCGCGCCCATTGCAATCAACGGACAAATCCTTGACAATGGTCAAGCTTCCGCTACTGACCGTGCCGCCGCCGTAACTGGACACTGACATGAAGTCCACCTCGGCATTGTTGTCGATTTCGCGGAAAAGGTCGGCAAGATACACCCATGCACCCTTCAAAACGCCGATGACAAGCAAATCTTTGCCGCGGTAATCCTCGGTAATTTGTTTGCCAACTTCGGCAATACGCGCGCGAATTTGGTCTTCCGTCAACAGTACTTCCTTAATGTTGTTGTCGTGTTGCATATTTTTCAGTCCTCCGTAAATATGTATATTGTATCCTTTCCGTCGGTGATTTTTATTTCGTCGGAAATTTCCACTCCGCACACTACCAATACTTTGTTGCCCGTTGCAATCAACGGCAGCTTTGCGCGGTTGCGTTGCGGTATTTTTTTGTCTATCAAATATCTGTTTAACGGTTTTGTTCCGCCGCCAAACTTGGTAAAAACGTCGCCGCTACGTATCGTGCGCACAACGGCATCCGATGGGATTTTTGCCAAATCACACCTTAGCGCACCTTTTGTAGGTGTGTGTGTAACAACGACTTTGCCAAACGGCGTTTGCGTAACACCTACGCTAAACGGCACACAAAAGTCGCAGTTTATGTCATTTAACGTACCGCTTTTTGTTGTTAAAGGTGCGTTATCGGTACCTTTTGTATCAATTTCGTTTGCGACATCATCATTAGACATGCAAGTAAGCGTAATATGCGTGTAGTCGTTGTAGGCAACAAACCCAAACGGCAGGTCGAGCTTTGCGCCGCCATGCGACTTGGCAAGATCGACAATCGCCGCCACATGTACGCTTTCGATGTCGCGATACACGCCCATTTCGGCAAACACCTTGTACAAAACACGTTTTGCAATCGGCAAATGCTGTGTAAGCAAGGTAATAGGTATACGCGCGCTAGTATAATTAGCGCCAAAATCCACCGTCGAAATGTCGGCAAGCGAGCACAAATAGGCGTTGTCCTCGGCAATGTTTGCGGCGAAACGAGCAATAGCACACTCGGCGTCGGGATAGGCGGTTTTTAACCTCGGCATAACCTCGTTGCGGATGTAATTGCGCTTGTAGGCGATGTCGGCATTGGTGCTGTCGGTGACATACGGCACGTGATTTTTACATACGTATGCAAAAATTTCATCACGAGTCATATCAAGTAGCGGTCGCAGATACCGCCCGTTTTGTTCACGTATGCCCTCCGCACCGTTAGCTCCGCTACCACGTAAAATGTGCATAAGCACCGTTTCGGCATTGTCGCTCATGTGGTGAGCAAGGCAAATATAGTCTGCATCGACGTTGTCCAAAACGTTGTAGCGCAATATCCGCGCCGCCGTTTCGGTGGAAAGTTTGTGTTCGGCAGCATATGTCGGCACGTCTACACACTCGATTGCGCACTCCACACCGTTTTGTCGGCAGTAGTCGGCGACAAATTTGCAGTCGTCCGCCGCCTCGGGGCGTATGCCGTGATTGACCGTAACCACGCTGAAACGAAACTTCGGCTTGTGACAAACAAACAAATGCAACATGCACATGGAGTCCATTCCGCCACTGACAGCCAACACGTATTTTTTTGTAGGATCAAGTTTTTTCATATCGATACTTACGCACGGGCTTGCACTACTTTGTACAGCGTGACAAATTGCTCGGTGGACAATTCCTCGCCTCGACATCCGACATCCAAACCTACGACGGCAAGCACTTGTTCCGCCTCGTCACGTTGCATGCCGAAACCGACGATAAGGTTGTTGACCAACGTTTTGCGGCGCATGGCAAACGCCACCTTGACCACTTTGCGAAACAACGCACTATCGGATATGTCATACTTATTGCGCTTGATGTCGATACGCACCACCGCACTGTCCACGTTGGGTTGCGGATAAAACAATGTGCGAGGCAGCACACGAGTCGTAACAACGTCGGCGACGGCGTCCACTGCAACGGTAATTGCGCCGTAGTCCTTGGTGCGCGGTTTGGCGCATAGCCTGTCGGCAACTTCCTTTTGTATGGTAAGGGTCAACGACGTCACGCGCGTGCCCTTTTCCACAAATTCCATAAGTAGCGGCGTGGTGATGTAGTAGGGAATGTTGGCAACCACCCTGTACGGCATATTGTCGCACAGCGCTTCGATGTCTGACATTTTGTACTTCATTACGTCGCCGATGACAACGTCCACGTTGGAGCAATCTGCAAGCGTGATATCCAACACCTGCTTCAAGTTGCGGTCGATTTCAAACGCCACCACTTTGTCGGCATTTTTGGCAAGCACTCTCGTAAGCGTGCCGGCTCCTGCGCCGACTTCCACCACAGTACCGCCGTCGATACCTGCGTCGTTGCAAATGTCTTGCAGTAAGTATTCGTCGGTCAAAAAGTTTTGTCCGAACTGTTTGTTGAAGCGAAACCCTTTGTCCCGCAGTAGTTGTTTAATGTCCATTTTTGCTGTAATTTGTTGTATTTTGTATCAAATTTTACGATACGTATGCGTTTTTCGCCTACATCGACTGCCAATTGCAAACGCACAAAAGGCGTATTTTGAACACATTTCCCGATTGTCGACAGTTGCACTCTATCTACTATTCCGCAAGCACTTTTTTGTAAATTTCGGCAAGTTCCGTTGCGTTCATTTCCTTAGGTACGGGGTACAATGGGTTTGCTTCCTTGTCGGCGTGACGTGCAAGAGCGGCAATGTCATCACGCTTTAGGTCGACAAGTTTGTCCGGTATGCCCGTTTTTCGGTTGAGTTCGTCCAACGCCGCAATAAACTTTTTTGCCGCCGTGGCGTTGTCGTCTTCCGTTGCGGCAATGTGCGTAATGCGAGCAAGTTTGGCGAGCTTTTTGTAAGCGGACTTGCCGTAGGCTTCCAGCACTCTCGGCAACAACACTGCATTCGCCAATCCGTGAGCCGTGTTGTACGTGCCGCCCACCGCATGCGCCAACGCATGTACGTAGCCGACGTATGCCCTAGTAAACGCCAACCCTGCAAGATACGCCGCGCGTTGCATGTTTTGACGTGCTTGCAGATTTTTGCCTTCGGTAGTAGCGATTAGCAAATTATCAAATATCAACTTGGCAGCTTCTTCGGCATTTTTGCGAGTTTCGGCAGTATTTTCACGCCCGATGTATGACTCCACGGCATGAGTCAATGCGTCCATACCCGTAGTTGCAGTCAGAAAAGGCGGCAACCCGACTGTAAGAGTAGGATCTACTACGGCGTAATGCGGTATCAACGAAAAATCGTTTATTGCGTACTTGTCCCTTGTGTCACCGTCGGTAATAACGGCGCATACGGTGCACTCGCTACCTGTACCGGCAGTTGTAGGCACGGCAAAAAACGGCGGCAATTTACGACCGACCTTCAACAAACCCTTCATTTGATTGACGGTCTTCTTGGGACGTACTACCCTTGCGCCGATAGCTTTTGCACAGTCCATCGCAGAGCCGCCCCCGAACGCGACAATACCGTCGCATTTGTTGTCAAGATATACGGCAAGTCCTTCCTCTACCAATTTGACGGTGGGATTTGGCAAAACTCCGTCGTAAACCGCACAATCGACCTTGCCTACGGCAATGTCGAAAAACTTGTCAAGGGCATGACGTTCCAATGCGGCTTTGTCGCACACGACAAGAGGACGCAAAACACCTTTTTCGACTAATACGTCGGCAAGGTTGTCAAATGCACCCTCGCCCTCGATAAGTCGAGGTTTGCGCCAAGGCATAACGCTTTGTGCCACGTACATTACGCCTTGATATGTCCGACACCAAATTTTGCGAAAAAAGTTCATTACTTCATCCTCTTTGTACCGAAAAAATCAATACGTATTAAAATTTTTGCAACACCACGTAGTCACAAGCAATATCTGTAAACAACTGTTTCCACCGCCAGAGACTGCCTAAACCTGCCGCATTTCGTCGCAATTACACCGCCCAAACGCACCAAACAACGCTTCGTTTAATTCATTATACTACAAAACTCGTTTTATGACAAACAAATAGTGAGGGTTAATTTAGCTATCACTAACAACCCTAAAGGCGGTCTTTTCCGCGGCGTAG
>ERZ780157.2696-NODE-2696-length-16101-cov-2.689081_pt1 | contig 16101 bp, 8 predicted proteins | sample MGYA00511169_ERZ780157 | MGnify/ENA primary metagenome ERZ780157 (study PRJEB29588, sample SAMEA1965149) | human gut metagenome | biome: human gut; feature: human-associated habitat; material: faeces | place: Denmark | collected 2008/2010 ... | reverse complement strand
CGTATAAAGGCCCACTTTGTAACCTGCGGTTTGAAGTATGGCAAAGGTGGTGCTTCTTATACCACACCTACGTTGGGGACAGAAGGACAGCCTTATTCATACATCCGTTATCGTGCAGATGAGACTTCCGGCAATGCTGTGTACTTTGCGTTAGCTGAGTTGGAATTCTATACTGTCAGAACTGAGATTTACGATCCGGAAGGTATTTACCGACCCGAAGACAAGGAATAGCTGATATATAAGAATAACTGAAATTATTGCTTATTATTTATGGAAAGGAGGGGGCATGTCTCCCTCCCTTTCGTCTAAACAATAGAACTTCATGAACAAATTGATAACATCGATCCTCGTATGTTGTTTTGCTTTTAATTTATATGCCGAACAACTTCCCGCTAAACAATTCTCACATCCGGAACGTATTCGTTACGATCAGCATTGCTTCACGATAGAAGGTCGGGATATTTTTATCTTGAGTGCGGCTTTTCATTATTTTCGCGTTCCTCAGGAGTTGTGGCGGGATCGTTTCCGTAAAATAAAGGAGGCGGGATTCAACACTGTGGAGACTTATGTGCCGTGGAATTGGCATGAGCGCACTATGCCGCGTAATGTAAAGGACTATTCGCAATGTGACTTTGACGACCTGAAGGCGTGGCTCAAGATGGCTCACGAAGAGTTCGGACTGTATACCATTGTCCGCCCGGGACCTTTTATTTGTGCAGAATGGGCAGGAGGAGGTTATCCTAGATGGGTTGCCAAGTTTTGTCCGGCAAAATATGACACTAGCTTTTGGTTACGAAGTAACCATCCCGAACACATGAAATGGACCAAACATTGGTACGATGCTGTTTGTCCGGTTTTTGCCGAGGAGCAGCTTACACGTAAGAAATCCGGTGAGAAAGGAATTATCATGGTGCAACTCGAGAACGAATACATTTACTTTGGCATGGAGTCAGAGAAAAAAAAAGAGGTGCTGCGCGACATGGCAGCTTATTGCACGAACAATGGAATTGAGGTACCGCTGTTTACCTGTGTTACACCTGAGGTAAGAGGCTCGAAAGATGCCGTTATCAGTCAGTTGTTCGATATGGACAATCAATATGTATGGTGGAATATACAGGAGGCGAAAAGCCGCATTGAAGATTTAAAGAGACAACAGCCTAACGCGCCGGCTTTTGTGTGTGAATTGCAGGGTGGCTGGTTTTCCACGGTAGGTGGAGGATTGAGTGAGGACAGCTATTTGGATGGACGTCATGCGCGTGGAATGGCATTGATGGCAATGGCCGGAGGTTCTACCGGACTTAATTATTATATGTTTTTCGGAGGAACAAATCTAGCCGGTTGGGGCGCTCGCCGTATGACTACCAGCTACGATTACGGAGCTGCATTAAAAGAAAGTGGTGGTGTGGGTGAGAAATTCGCTGCCGTGAAAGGAGTCGGGGATTTCGTCAATCGTTTTGGTACTCAATTAGCGAGAAGTGAAGCGATAGAGTTTACTACATCGGACAACATCAAGGATTTGACCGTTGGAGTACGCCGGACAAAAGAGGGAACTTTGTTTATTTTTATATTTAATAAAGATAAGAAAAAAGCATTCCGTGATAACGTTCAATTTCATATAAAAGGTATGCCGGCATTCAATGTTTATTGCTCGGTTGAGCCATTGGACAGCAAGGTGCTGGTACTATCTCAGGCGAATGGACAATGTGAATGGTATCCGAAAGAACAGACTTTGCCGGAACGTCCTGTCAATATGCCTATGCCGATACGGATTGCACAGGCAGAACGTTGTGATGAAACCTTTCAGGGGAACTGGCGACCACTGCGTAAAGGTGTTTCTTTGCCAGAAATTGGTGTGAACGATTGTCGTTACTCCATGTATCGTAGTGTAGTAAAACTATCGAAGAAAGAGGTAGAGGAATATGGAACATTGGTTTGTGAGATGTTTACGGCTGATCCGCTTTATGTACAAGTGAATGGAAAAATAGCTAAAAGGGCTTCTACCGATGAACTGGATAATACATTTGTCATAGATGGGCTACTGCATGAGGGAAGCAATGAAATCGTAAGCATCTATGAAAATCGTGGACACGCTCATGGATATCGCCCGATGGAGGAATTGAGCGGAATGAAATCTGCCGGATTGGGCAAGAAGCAATCTTCTATCCTTCCTATCGAAAAATGGGAAGTGAAAAAGGTGGAAAATAATGTCAAAGATATCAAGTCACTGCTGTCTAACAATGAAGGCTGGGAAACCATCATGCTTGATCAAAGTACTATCGCCAATCTTGCTACATTGCAAATAGCCGGACTGGAGAAGCCGGAATGGCCTGCCGCATGGGTGTTGCAAGGGAAAGAAGGAACGGCTATTTATCGTACTTCTATTGATATGACACGTCAGATGTTGACCGAAGGGCAAACAATGATAGAATTCGCTTGCGTAGATGATGCGGGTACGCTTTTTGTAAACGGTAAGGAAGTGGCAAGCCACGATGCTTGGGACAAACCGTTTGTAGCCAATATGAAAGATTTTCTGCATGAAGGAGAGAATAATGTGGCTATTGTGGTGCGTAATAGTAGCGGTGCAGGAGGATTGTTAAAGGGAATCCGCTTGTTCAGTGAACTGAAAATACTGAAGCCTCTGAAGTGGGAAGTAGCGCTTGATCTTGGAGGAGTGACACAAGGATATTGTGGAGGGAAAACCGCCGGCGGTGACAATTGGAAGGTGGTGACATTGAAAACCGATGGTACATTGCATCGAAAAGGAAACAATATACAGCCTAAAGGTAAACAAGATGCCTTATTGACTTGGTATAAAGTAACATTTGATCTGCCCAAAACGGAAAAAGAATGCTGGATTCCTTGGAGAGCCATTATCAATGCTTCAGGTACAGGATATATGTGGTTGAATGGGCATAATATCGGACGTTATTGGGAAGAAGGTCCGCAACGGGAGTTCTTTTTACCGGAATGTTGGTTGAACATGGGAGGAACGAATACATTGGTGCTCGGACTTCGACAATCCGAAACTTGCGGGGCCGTGTTGGAAGGGATAGAAGTAGCTCCTTATTATGAGGATGCAGAGTTTATTAAATAATAATTCAATAGGTATATGAATATATATAAATCACTTTTTTTAGGATTGGTGTGTAGTGCAGGAATGCACTGCACCTTCGCTCAAACAACTGTTTGGAATCCGGATAATCAGAATGGAACATTTACGAACCCTATCATGTGGGGAGACTGGCCCGATCCGGATCTGATCCGGGTTGATGATAAGTTTTATCTCGTGTCTACCAGTATGCACTATGTACCGGGATGCCCTATTGCTGTATCGGAAGATTTGGTAAACTGGGAAATGGCAGGATATGCTTTGGATCGTTATGATGAGGATCCGAAATATGATATGCAGGGTGGCAATCTTTATCTGAATGGGGCGTGGGCAACTACGATACGGCATCATAACGGAAAATTTTACGTTGGTTTCTGTACACCCTATGGTTGGGGACGGGAAACCGGGCATTTCTCTATTTGTATAGCCGATGATGTGAAAGGACCTTGGGAACGTACTATATTTCCTGAATATTTATATGATCCGGGGTTATTCTTTGATGAAGATGGAAAGGTTTACGTAGTTCACGGGCAAGGTACACTATACCTGACAGAGCTGAACTCGGACGTGAAATCCGTTAAAGGGAAACCTGTGAAGATATGGCAGGGCGGTTTTAAAAATGCGCATGAGTTAGGAGGCGGTTTCGGCATGGAAGGATCTCATATGTACCGCATCAATGGAAAATATTATATTACTTGTCCTGCCGGGGGAACGGGAGGATGGCAAATCTGCTTGCGTTCGGATAATATCTATGGTCCCTATGAACACAAACTCATAATGAACGATTGGAGTTCATATCCCGAAAACGGACTTCATCAGGGTGGGATGGTACAGTTGAAAAATGGAGACTGGTGGTTTATGATTATGCAGGACAGAGGACCGATAGGACGTGTTCCGTGTCTTGTGCCCGTGAAATGGATAGACGGTTGGCCTATGCTGGGTGATGAAGGAAAAGATCTTATCACTTATCCTAAACCTGCTACCGGGAAAAAATCGAAGATAAAGAGTCCGGCTACTACCGATGAGTTCAATGCTTCTCAATTAGGTCTGCAATGGCAATGGAATCATAATCCGGATAATAGCAGATGGAGTTTGAAGGAACGTAAGGGATATATGCGTCTGTATGCTTCCCAAGCTTCTACATTGAAAGATGCTCGTAATACATTGACACAACGTGTTCAGGGACCGAGTTGCGAGGGTTCGGTAGAAATGGAAGTGACCGGACTTAAAGATGGCAATATTGCCGGATTCGGAATCTTCGAGTTTCCTTATGCCTATGTTGCGATACGACAAGAATCCGGTAGACGCAAAATTGTGATGTGTAATGACGGTAAGGATATCGAAACCGTAGAGCATTTCAATGGAGATAAACTGTGGATACGTGTACGTGCTACAGACAAAGAATTTAAGGCTTTGTTCTATTACAGTCTGGATGGTGTGAATTATAAACGCATTGGCAATGAATTGCAGATGGGATTGGGATTGCCGTGGACAGCCAATCGTTTTGCATTGTTCAACTTCAATACTACGCCGCAAGGAAATAACGGATATGCTGACTTTAATTGGTTTAGATTTACGAATAAGTAATGTATTTATACCATTCAATCTTCTTAAAACACATGCAATGACATGAAACGAATATCACTTTTTACTTTTTTCATCTTCTTAGGTATAGCCGGTTGTATGGCTCAAGTATCCGGTGAGAAGATCGAGAAAGTTTACGTTGCATTCAAAACTCACCTTGATGTGGGATTTACTGATCTTAGTTCCGTTGTGACCGAAAGGTATGTGCATGATTTTATTCCGAAAGCCATAGAAGTTAGTGAACGCTTGCGCGCTGACGGCTCTGGTGATCGGTATGTATGGACAACCGGCTCATGGCTTATTTGGAAATATCTTCGCACGGCATCTCCTGAGGCTGTGAAGCAGTTGGAGGAGGCCATTGGTCGTGGCGATATCGTATGGAATTCCGTTCCCTATACTGTGGAATCGGAGACAATGACGCGTGAACTGTTTGAAACCTGCTTGTTGCTTTCCAAACGTTTGGATAAGAAATACAACAAGCAGACTATTGCTGCAAAGATGACTGATGTGCCGGGACACACTCGTAGTATCATCGATCCGATGTATGACGCAGGCATTCGTCTTTTGCATGTGGGAATTAATTCAGCTTGTCCGTTACCTTCGGTGCCTACTTTCTGTCGGTGGCGCAGTCCTTCTGGCAATGACTTGTTGCTGGTTTATCAGAAAGATTATGGAGAAGATGAAGTATTGCCGGATGGAAAGACAGTTGTCAGTATTAATTTTACGGGCGACAACCACGGACCGCATAGCTATGAACGTGTGAAAAAGATTTATGCCGATTTGCGTAAGCGTTATCCTCAAGCTCAGCTTGTAGGTGCATCGTTCAATGATGTCGCCCGGGAACTGTTGCTGATAAAGAAGGATTTGCCGGTTGTTACTTCTGAGATTGGTGATACGTGGATATTTGGTTATGGTGGAGCACCGATACGTATGGCTAAATTTCGTGCTGTTTCGCGGTTGTATTCTCAATGGTTGAATGAAGGGAAAATCAAAAAAGATAGTGACGTTGCTTTGGACTTTGCAGCCGAATTAGGTCTGATAGCAGAACATACGCAAGGTGTGGATGTGAAAACACATCTTCGTCAATGGGACAAATATGATATGGATAAGTTTCTCAAAGGTCGTTCCGAAGGAGTATTCAGTATGGCTGAGGCTTCATGGAAAGAGATTGATAATTATATCGACAGTGCTATCGCTTTCCTTCCAGCTTCCTTGCAAAAAGAGGCACGTGAAGTAGTCGCAGAAGTGGATAAGGTTAAACTGGAGGATAACTCAAAGATGAAACCAATGGCACGGAAGCGTTGGGAACAACCGATAGCCGGTGGAATGACGTTGGCGGGATTGTCTTATCAAATGTTTGATGGAGATGATTATGATGATTTTCAAAATAGATATCTTCGTGCACGATATGAATGGGCATTGGATGACTTGGGTAAACGAGGTCTGAAAGAATCACATGCAGTGAGTGTAACGCTTTATGCACAGACAATGGCGCAATCGGTACGTAAAGAGAAAAAGGGGACACGTATTATCACTGAACTGAGGTTTCCTGAAAATGAGAAAGTGGACAAACGCGTATATCCCGAACGAATACAGGTGAACTGTTTTACGACAAAGAATGGAAAAAGGTCGGAAGTGGCATTGACCATTTATGGTAAACCGGCAGTACGTTTGCCCGAGTCTTATTGGTTGTCGTTCACGGTGCCCGGTATTGAATCGGTGATAGCCGAGAAGATGGGTGAACGGGTGAATCTGATGGATGTGGTGGAAAAAGGTAACCGGCAAATGCATGGGATAGACCGTTATGTCGATTTGATAACCTCTGGGGAAACGATACGTATCAGCAGTAAGGAAGCTTTCTTGCTCAACGTAGGAGAAGCTCAGGGGTTGAATTATTCAACCAACTATCCTGATAAACGTAAAGGGGTGCATTTTAATCTGAACAACAATTTGTGGGGAACGAATTTCTCCATGTGGAATGAAGGCTCGCTGACTTATCATTTTGTGATTGAGACATTGAGTCGCAAATAAAGGAAAGTACTTGAATAACCTTATTTTATAACTAAAATGATTTTAAACCATGAAAAAATATAGTATTATTATTTTGATATTATGTAGCTGGGCGATGAGTCTGTTTGCTATATCTTGTTCCGATCAGGAAAGCAAACCGCAACCTTTTTTGGAAATAAAGAAGGACACTGTGGTGTTTGCACAAGAGGCTGCAAATACTTCTATTGTAGTGAATACAAACATCGCTTGGCAAGCCAATGTGCCTTCATCCGGGAATTGGTGTACGGTTCAAGGAGCAGATGATTTGTTGTCTATTTCGGTAGAAAAGAATACGGGAAGAGACTTGCGTGAAACAGACATCGTTGTTAAAGGAGAAGGCCTTGAACAAAAAGTGCACGTGAAACAATTGGGAGAGCAACCGGATATTTTGTTGGAGAATGAGCGTCTCAACTTGAACTATACAGATACGGTAGTTACCGTCAAGGTGGTAAGTAACGTAGAATATGAAGTGGAAATTCCGCAAAACGCTGATTGGATTAAGGAAATGAAGCAACAAGTACAGGTACGGGCTATGGCGGAATCGGAACGTACTTTCAGCATTGAAAGAAATGAAGATGATACGGTGCGCTATATCTCTGTCGTATTCCGTTCTGTGGATCAGAAGGTCGAACGCTCATTGATGTTTCGCCAGGGACATCGGGATAAAGAATACAAGCCCGGTGATCCGTCTGAACTCGGCGATATATTCTTGCCTATCGCCAGTGGAAAGGCAAGTGAATTTAATTCGGATGATGAGAGTATTGAAAAGTCATTTGACGGGACTGCGTCCACTTGGTATCACTCACGGTGGTACGGTACAGTTTTGCCTGTGAAACTTGAGTACACTTTTGAAGCTCCTCAAGACGTGGATTATTTTGTATATAAACCTCGAGGTTCAGGTGATAATGGTAATTGGAAGAAGTTCGACTTATATGTTTCCACAGCGCAGAAAGAAAATTATGAAAAGATAGCATCGTATGATTTTGCTGGTAGTTCTTCTTCGTCGAAGATAAGCTTCGCTGAACCGCTGAAGGGGGTAAAGTCCTTCCGATTTGAGGTGAATGAAGCTGTCGGTGGAGTGGTGAGTTGTGGTGAAATGGAATTTTATAGGAATGCTGCTCCTGTAGCAGGACTTACGGAAGTATTTGCCGACGAACTCTGTTCCGAACTTCGTGCAGATGTGGATCAACGCAAGATAGACGGATTGGAAAATAGCTTTTTCAGAATGATAGCGCAAAGTTTGTATGACAAGACCTATGATTTGGAGTACCGTGTGCAAACTTATGAACCTTATCGTGAAATTAACGATTTGGCGGCAGAACTGAAAACTAGTGGGTATAATCCGTTTGAGAACCCCACAGGTATTTATTTTAAGGATGGCGAGGAGGCTGTCGTAATTTTAGGTAATACCAATGGAGAACAAGTGAATTTGAAAGTGTACGATTTCGATGCAATAAGACAAGGACAACGTACACCGGATCCGACTTCATATCCTTTAAGTGAGGGTATTAACAAGTTGAGGATTGCACATGGAGGATTGAGTTATATTGAGTATTATACTCCGAATTGGAAAACTGCACCAGCTCTTAAATTGCATATCGCTTCCGGTAAAGTGAACGGATATTACGACAAACATCGGGATGTATCGGCCGACTGGCGTGAAATTTTGAATAAAGCTACTTATGGTTGCATAGATATTAAAGGCGATCGTGTTAATCTGGTGTTTGGGGTGAACAGTATAAAGACTTATTGTGACAATTTAGGAAAATTGATACAGAACTATGACGATATAGTGGAATTGGAACATGAACTCATGGGATTAGATAAATGGGGGCGTCGGCCTAAAAACCATATGTTTGCTCGTGTAACCAAAGACGGATTGTTTGCTGATGGTTGGGGAGCCGGATGGTATGAAGGTTGTATGAACGAATTGGCCAGTACTACCAAATCTTTGCGTGAAGGAGTTTGGGCCATTGCGCATGAGTTCGGACATGTCAATCAAATCAGACCGGGATTGAAATGGGTATCAACCACTGAAGTGACTAATAATGTATATTCTGTATGTGCACGATATAAATTCTATCGGGAGAATATGCCGTTGGAACATGAAAGGTGTAACGATGGAAATGATAATAATGTCCGGGGAGGGCGTTTTAATTCTTATCTCAATTATGGCATCATTAAAGGAGAGCAGTGGCTCTGTCAAAAAGGTCAGGATAATATGGATCCTTCTAAGTATCCTTACGGAGGCGATCACTTTGTGAAACTCTGTCCGCTATGGCAGTTGCTGCTCTATTATCGTGAGATTGTGGGAGGAGAAAAACGCGATTGGTACGGTGATGTGGCTGAGATTGTACGCAATACGGATGAATCACAATTGACTAACGGGCAACTCCAGCTCAATTTCATGCGCAATACTATGGATGTTGTGAAAGAGGATTTGACCGACTTCTTTATCAAGGCAGGTATGCTGAAACCTATTGATAAGGAATTGGACGACTATGCACGTGGACAAATGACTATTACCCAAACAGATTGCGATGAGTTGGTGAAGTATGCTTCCAAGTATTCTAAACCGGCTACTCCTGTACTTTATTATTTATCAGCCAATAGTCAGAAGGCATTTAAGGACAAATTAGCAGTAGAAGGAACTTATAATGAAGGTGTCAAGGTAAGAAATAATGGTTGGATTGTCATCGATCACGATGTGTGGAAAAATGCTGTAGTCTTTGAAACCTATCAGGGAGATGAATTGAAATATGCTGCCATTGTGGGAACTGATTCTCCTGACCTGAGTGAAACAAAGGTTTGCTATCCCGAAGGTTCCACACGCATTGAAGCTGTTTCTTGGGATGGAAAGAGAAAATTAGTCTATGGAGAAAAATAATATTGAATTCAACGAGATATAAAATAGGACGATGAATCATAACAGACTTTATTTTTTACTATTGCTGTTTGCGTTTAGCCTCGGGATTCCGGGGCTTGCGCAGAAGCGTTGTATCAGTCAGGATTGGAATTTTTGTCGCATTTCTGATGAAACGTCGAAAGCGGAAATCAAGAATCAGGGAAGTGACTGGAGTTCACAATACAATGTGCAGCACATGGATATGAACGGGAATAGCGAATTGGCTGTTCCGCAAAATACTTTGGGAGCGGAACTGCGGCAGTTGGAGAACAAACAATGGGAACAAATTACTCTTCCGCATACGCCATTTGTAGAACCATTGACTGTGCTGCATCAGTGGCAAGGTATCTGTTATTACAAAAAAAAGATTACCATTACGCCGGAGGAGGCGAAGAAGCATATTTGGATAGAGTTTGAAGGCGCGATGCACTTGGCCGATGTGTGGATTAACGGTAAGCATGTCATGCAACATGCCGGAGGATACACCCCATTTGTGGTAGACGCAACCGGATTGTTGAAAACGGGTAAAGAAAATGAATTATTAGTCCGTTTGGACAACCGTAACAATTCGTTGATTCCTCCCGGAAAACCGTTGGAAACACTTGATTTTTGTTATTATGGGGGAATTTATCGGAATGTACACTTGATAGCGAAAGCTGATGTACATATTACTCATCCCATTCTTGACGGACATCCGGCAGGAGCAGGTATATTTATTACCTATCCGAAGGTGTCGCAGGAGCTATCGGTAGTGGATGCGAAAACTGAAATAAAGAATACTTCTGATAAGGAAAAAGTGGTGGAACTTAGACACACGCTTTATACTTGGAAAAAGCAGAAAGGAAAGGATAAAAAAGTACAGAACATTTCAGAAACACTCACATTGCACCCTGGCGTAACAATAGAAAACAACCAGCGCATGGAGGTGAAACATCCGGCTTTGTGGAGTCCGGATGAACCGAATTTGTATGTGTTGTCGACAGAAGTCGTAGAAAATGGGAAAGTGGTAGATAAGGAAGAAACTCGTATAGGAATACGTCATATAGAAATGAGTATTGAAAAAGGGTTTGTCATCAACGGAAAACCGCTTAGGTTGGTAGGTAGTAACCGACACATGGAATATCCGTATGTAGGTAATGCTATTTCCGATCAGGCACAATATCGTGATATGTATCAAATTCGTTCAAACGGATTCAACATTGTTCGTTTGGGACATTATCCGCAAGCTACTGCTGCATTGGATGCTTGCGATGAGTTGGGACTTCTTGCCATAGAACCGATACCCGGATGGCAGTTTTTCAATAAAAATCCGTTGTTCATATCGCTCACGCACCGGGATGTGCGTGACATGATTCGTCGTGATCGTAATCATCCATCCATTGTGATGTGGGAAACAACGCTTAATGAGTCATGGCCTCCGGCCGAGTGGAAAGACGGAGTAGTCAAGATTGCCCATGAGGAACTGCCGGGAGATCAATGTTTCACATCAGGCGATTCGTATGGTTATAAAGGATTTGATGTCTGTTACAATGACTGGGAAGAAGGCTTCAAACGTCCCAATAATAGTGGTAAACCGGGATTTATACGCGAATATTATGATTATGAGTTTGGCGGGCATTACAGCACAACACGTATCAGACGGGGAGACGGAGAAAAGGCTCAACTTCAGAACGCATGGAATGCGCAATGGTCGCACAACCGATACCGTATTTATTATCCAAAGACAATGGGGGATGCGGTATGGAGTATGTATGATTACAATCGGGGATGTTGCGATAATATTTGTTATAGTGGTGTGGCCGACATCTTTAGATTACCTAAATTCAGTCTTTCTTTTTTCAGAACACAGATTGCGGAAGGTAGCATGCTACCTTCGGGAAAGATGCCTTATGAGGTATTTATTCCGGCGTATAGGGACGAAATTTTATCCGATACAGTAATGGTGTACGGTAATGTGGATGAGGTAGAACTGGTTTTAAATGGTAAAACTATCAGACGGCAAACAGCTGACAAAGGCCCGGATAGTGACTATATTCCCGTACCGAATGGAGGCAATGGCAAGAATCTTCATTTCCCACCGTTCACGTTTTATGGAGTACCTAAGGAGAGAGGGGTATTGAAAGCTGTCGGTTATCATCAAGGGAAAAAAGTGGCAGAATATACGGTGAAGACTCCCGGGGTCCCGGAACGTCTGGATATTACTTATTTTGAGAGTGGCAAACCGGCTACAAAGAATGACTTGCTGATTGTATATGTCAGAATGCTGGACAAACAAGGAGTACTTTGTCCTGTTAACGGAATTCCTGTAGAATTGTCGGTACAAGGAGGAGAAATCGTAGGTCCTACTTCGTATCCACTAGAAGCAGGAGTCGCTTCATTTTTGGTGAGAACCGGTGAGATTTCGAAAATCAATATAAATGCTACGGGTAAAGGTTTTTCTACCCGTAAAAGTTTAAAGGTAGGGAAGGAATAAGTATGAGTTTTATGAAGGTTATTGCTACTTATGCAATGCTATATATGTGTGTCTTTGCACAAGCCAAAGAGGTGAAGTCTTTACAATCACCTCGGCAGTGGCATGTTTCTATTAGTGGAAATGATAGTGCCGATGGCTCTGCGACAGCTCCATTGCGGCATATTCAGACTGCGGCCGAACGGGCATACCCGGGAGATGTTGTCATCGTACACGAAGGTGTTTACAGGGAGAGAGTTGCTCCACCGCGGGGAGGAGAATCTAAAGAGCGACCGATAACCTATCAAGTGGCTGAAGGAGAAAAAGTGGAAATCAAAGGTTCCGAAGTCATTAAAAATTGGAGACGGCTGAACAATGAGACATGGGAAACGGTGATCCCTAATAGTTTGTTCGGCGACTTCAATCCGTACAATGATACGATACATGGTGATTGGTTGGCAAGAGGACAATGGTCGCATACCGGAGAAGTATATTTGAATGACCGTGCCCTTGCGGAAACGGAACGGTTGGAAGATGTGCTTCTGAATAAAGGTAATCGTCAGTTGTGGTATAGTAAAGTAGGAAATGACAGTACATGGATATGGGCCAATTTTCCGGGATGCGATCCGAACCGTGAACTGGTGGAGATTAATGTACGCCGGACGGTATTCTATCCGGAGAAACCGTTTGTCAACTACATTACAGTAAGAGGTTTTCACGTCAGTCAAGCTGCTACGCCATGGGCACCGCCCACTGCTGAACAAATAGGGGCTATCGGTACACATTGGAGTAAAGGATGGACTATAGAGGACAATGTGGTTACTCATTCAAAATGTGTGGGCATTACTTTAGGTAAATACGGAGATGAATGGGATAATAAGGCAGAAAGCGTAGAAGGATATGTCGGCACTGTCAAAAGGGCATTGGACAACCAATGGAACAGGGAGCATATCGGCAGTCATTCGGTACGCCACAATCGTGTTTCTTTCTGTGGACAAGCCGGTATCGCAGGTAGTTTGGGAGCAATCTTCAGTACCATTAGCGACAATGTGGTTCATGATATCGGAGGTTCTTCATTTTGGGGATACGAATTGGCCGGTATCAAACTGCATGCGGCTATAGACGCTGTGATAGAACACAATCACATTTATCGGACGGAGGGCGGCATTTGGCTGGACTGGATGACACAAGGTACAAGGGTGACACGTAATCTCCTTCACGACAACAGAGTACAGGATTTCTCCTTGGAAGTGAACCACGGCCCCATCATTGTGGATAATAATTTATTTTTGTCGCCCGAACTGGCGCAAGTCAAACTTTCACAAGGAGTTGCTTTTGTACACAATACAATTGCTTGGAAAATATGGCCTACAGGCGATGTGGATGAACGGCAAACTCCTTATATGTTTCCTCATGACACTCAAATTAAGGGATACCATGATTGTCCTTGCGGGAATGTGTGTTACTTCAATAATTTGCTCTTACGGGAAAATTTGAGTATGTACGAGAATAGCAAATTACCGACAAAGATGGAAGGGAATGTAGTAGATACACTGGTGCAATATAGAGTAGAAGAAATGGCTGATGGTTGGTATCTGGAGTTCATCCCTACGAAATCATTGAGCAAGGAATGTACTAAAGCATTGGTCTATTCGCAGCAATTGGGAGAAGCTGTTATTCCCCGACAGCGGATTGAGTTGCCGGATGGAAAGAAGGCTTTCGATAAAGACTATTTGGGGAGAAAGCGTAAAAAAAGAGGGAACTTACCCGGCGCTATTGAATTTAAAGGAGATTCCAGGGTGCGGGTTAAGGTATATGATACATGGAATTAATATCATCAGTAACTATGAAGAAGCATGTTTTAATCTGTGGATTAGGAATATTATTGGGATTTTTGCTAAATACAGGTGTCTTGGCTGCCGCTAATTCTTCTATCGGTCGTTGGACTATCTGGTCGAAGAACCCTGCATTGCAATGGGAGGACGCTTTCGTGACCGGCAATGGGAAGATTGGCAGTTTGATAGCGGGACGTCCGCAGGAAGAACGAATCACTTGTGTTCATGAAGAATTGTTTATCCGCGGATGGGACAGGCATAAAGTGACTGTTCCGCAAACTGCACAATTGATGCCATACGTTCGTCAACTAATGGAAAAAGGTAAATCGGATGAAGCGGCTTGGCTGTTGACGGATGAGGCAGAAAGACAATTGCGTGCAATGGGAGCTAATCAACGATGGCCGTTAATTCCGCATCCGGCTTTCGATCTTTGCATCCGTCAGTTGGACAAGTTGCCTCTTCCGGTAGCAGATTACCGGCGGCAATTGAACTTGGAGACGGGGGAAGCGACTGTTGTCTGGAAGCAAGGTGCAGGCAGTTTTACAGAATCGGTTTTTTCTTCAAGGAAAGACAATGTGAATGTCATTCGCCTGAAAGCAAGCAACAAAGGGAAAATAAATGTGGAACTTAGTCTGGAGGAAACTCCCGGACGGGAAGGAGAACACTTTGAACACGATTTGGATCATGCCTTTTCTGAGGTAAATCGGGAAGCTTCCGGGCATTGGCTCACTTATCATGCCGCATACGACAAAGATCCCGGCGGATATGATGGAAAAGGCCATCCGGATGGCCTGAAGGGAGAAGAAATCCCGATTTCTGCCCAGGTAGTTGCACTGGCTGATGTATACGATGCGCTGATCAGCGAACGTGTATATAAGAAAGCTTATTCTCATGAGAAAGCTGTTGAGATGATCCTGAATGGAGAGTGCGGTACCTTCAATCCGCTTCTTCTGGAATGCCTGAAAGATATTCAGAGCCGTCTGAAAGAAGAAATGATCTCAATGGCAGAAGAGCGTACGGAGACTGAAGATAAGGGAAGTGCTACCTCAGAATTTGACGGCTACGAAAAAACAAAAGAACAGTTCTTTAAATCCGTGTCTGAAGACATAAAAAAAGAATACATGGATAACGTCCCGACAATTGGGGGGGGGGAACAGACGTTCCTGAAAAATAAAAAAGAATCTGTATAGATCAGAAAAGCTGGTGTGAAACATTGCTCACACCAGCTCTTTGTTTTTGATAAGCATTTCTTTAATAATGCTCTGAGTATACGCACCCAGGTGACGCTGAGTATCCCGGTCAAGCTCAGATGGAATGATCGGTTTGCCATATTCAATTACCACATGTGTAGGAGACATCTTTGGAAAATTGGCTTCCCAGATGTTTGCGGAATTGCTGATCGCGATAGGAATGATCGGACTCTTTGCTCTGGTTGCGATCTTGAAACTACCGTCATGAAATGGCAGCATATCGGTTTCGTCTGCATTTTTGTTTCTGGTGCCCTCCGGGAAGATACATACGGAAATTCCGGATTTCACATAATCAGCAGCCTGAAGGATGGTTTTCAGTCCCTGTTTGATGTCTTCTCTGTCAAGGAAGAGGCAGTAGAGGTTACGCATCCAGTTGGAAAGCAGAGGGTAACGTTCCATTTCTTTTTTTGCAACATAACCGGTACGGATCGGGCAGCGGCTGTAGGTCAGTAGAATGTCAAAATAACTTCTGTGATTCGCCACATAGAGAACAGCCTGATCTTTCGGGACATTCTCTTCACCGATGACGGTGACCTTGGCACCTGTGATCCACAGGATAAATTTAAATATGGCCTGTACCATACGCAGAGAGCTGATATCCTTGGTCATTGGAGAGAACTTGCCGATGATCCATTCCACCAGAAGAACCGGGATCGTCAGCACCAGATAAGCGATGACAACGATACAGACAAGTATAAATCGAATCATGTCTTTTGTCCTTTCTATATTTTGATGCAGCTTCGCATCCTGATACCATTATACGAAGAATTTCCGATAGTTGCAATAAATCTTTACCGGATTACATAGAATAAATACTGAGTAATGCAGGCTGCTGATAAAAGAGGGGATTATGAAAAGATCAGTTTTTCTGCTAATTGCTGTAATAACGGCTTTTCTGCTTTCCGGCTGCCGTTTCGTCC
>ERZ780157.2690-NODE-2690-length-16128-cov-6.130716_pt1 | contig 16128 bp, 15 predicted proteins | sample MGYA00511169_ERZ780157 | MGnify/ENA primary metagenome ERZ780157 (study PRJEB29588, sample SAMEA1965149) | human gut metagenome | biome: human gut; feature: human-associated habitat; material: faeces | place: Denmark | collected 2008/2010 ... | reverse complement strand
GAGCGCCACCTTGCCAAGGTGGAGGTAGCGAGTTCGAGCCTCGTCGGCCGCTCCAGACAAACAAGCCACTGCAAAACATGATTCGTCGTGTGATGCAGCGGCTTTTTTGTACGTTGAAAACTTTTTTGGAATAGGAAAAGGAGGGAAAAACGCAGTGATATTCGGCAAGTACATCAACCGGTATTACCTCAAGCATGCTCCCGTGTTGCTGCTGGGCCTTGCCGCCCTGCTGACGGTGGATTACATCCAGCTTTTGATCCCCCAGCTCTACCGGCTGGTCATCAACGGTGTGAACCTTGGCCAGGTGGTGGTGAACGGTGAAACGCTGCTCTTTACCAAAGAGGTGCTGCTGCAGCACATCTGCCTGCCCATGATCTGGATCGTGGTGCTGATGGTCATTGGGCGCTTTTTGTGGCGCATCTGTTTCTTCGGCTCGGCGGTGCGGGTCGCGGCAGACCTGCGGGAGCGGATGTTCGACCACAGCCGCAGGCTGTCCCAGCAGTACTATCAGGTGAACAAGGTCGGCAACCTGATGAGCCTGTACACCAACGACCTGGACACCATTCAGGAGTGCTTTGGCGACGGCGTGCTGATGTTCTTCGACGCGCTGACCCTGGGTCTGCTGGCTCTTTATAAGATGTGGACCATGGACGTGCGGCTGACCCTGCTGGCCCTGATCCCGGCGCTTATCATGTTTGCCATCGGCACCCAGATGAGCAAGGTGATGACCCGGCGCTGGGAGGAGCGGCAGGAGGCATTCTCCGGCCTTTCCGATTTCGCGCAGGAGAACTTTTCCGGCATTGCGGTCATCAAGGCCTTTGTCAAGGAGTACAAGGAACTGCAGGCCTTCCGGAAGCTGAACAAGGAAAACGAGGAGATTAACGTGACCTACACGAAGATCGCCACCCTGCTGGAGGTGCTGGTGACTCTGTTCGTGGAGTCCGTGGTCTGCATCATTCTGGGTTACGGCGGTTATCTGGTCTATCAGGGCCGGTTCAACCCAGGCCAGCTGGTGGAGTACATCGGCTACTTTGAGGCCATCGTCTGGCCCATCATGGCTGTGTCCATGCTGATCGAAAAGACCAGCCGCGGCAGGGCCTCCCTGAACCGCATCACCGAGCTGCTGGATGCCCCCATCGACGTGGCCGACCGCCCCGGCGTGGCCGACCTGACCGACCCCAAAGGCGGCATCGAGTTCCGCCACCTGAACTTCCGCTACCCGGACGGCGAGTACGATGTGCTGCGGGATATCTCCTTTACCATTGCGCCCGGCGAGAGCGTGGGCATCGTGGGCAAGACCGGTGCGGGCAAGACCGCGCTGGTGGACCTGCTGCTGCGCACCTATAATGTGCCGGACGGAACCCTGTTCGTGGACGGCAGGGATGTGAATAGCCTTTCCATCCACTCGGTGCGCAATGCCTGTGCCTACGTTCCGCAGGATAATTTCCTGTTCTCGGATACCATCGCCCACAATATTGCCTTTGGTGTGGACGATGCCACCCCCGAGGACATCGAGCGGGCGGCAAGCATGGCCGATGTGCGGGATAATATCGTGGATTTCAAGGACGGCTACGAGACCGTTCTGGGCGAGCGCGGCGTGACGGTGTCCGGCGGCCAGAAGCAGCGCATCTCCATCGCCCGCGCCCTGCTCAAGGACGCGCCCATCCTGATCCTGGACGACTCCGTCTCGGCGGTGGATACCAGCACCGAGAAGATCATTCTGGACAACCTCAAGAACAGCCGGGCAGGCAAGACCACCCTGCTCATTGCCCACCGCATTTCCACGGTGGAGCGGCTGGACAAGATCGTATTCCTCGAGGAGGGCCGGGTGGAAGCCGTCGGCCCCCACGACCAGCTGTATGCTTCCTGCCCGGAGTACCGCCGGATGGTCGATCTGCAGCGGCTGGAGGATGAGACGAAGGGAGGCGAAAACGCATGATGCATCTGAATCCGTTGGTTCTGGTGGGCGCTGTCATCGGCATGATCACCGCCCTGCTGGTGGCAGCTTATGCCGCGGTCAAGGACAAAAAGACCGCCATGGGCTTTGAGCGCAACATGGAGGACGGCGAGATCATGCGCCGCCTTGCCCGCTATGCCCGGCCCTACCTGAGCAAATTCCTCATTGTGGGCGTGCTGATGCTCTTCTCCATTGCCTACGATATCATTTCACCCCTCATCGTGGGCCGCATCGAGGAGCTGGTGGCCGGGGATTTCTCCCTGAATGCTCTGGCTGCCGGTGTGGCCGTGTATGCGGGCGTGCTGGTGTTCTCCATGGGCAGCACTTACCTGCAGGCCGTGATCCTGCAGCGGGTGGGTCAGCGCATCATCTCCGATCTGCGCGAGGATCTGTTCAGCCACATTGAGTCGCTGGCACACGAGCAGCTCAACGAGATCCCGGTGGGCAAGCTGGTCACCCGTGTGACCAATGATACCAACGCCATCTCCATGATGTTCACAAACCTCCTGGTCCAGCTGACCAAGAACAGCTTTGTCATTCTGGGCATTCTGGTGGCCATGCTCTGCCTGAACTACGAGCTGACCCTGATGGTGCTCTGCTTTGTACCCTTCATCGTGATCTTCACGGTCATCTTCCGCAAGTTTTCCCGCCGCGCCAACCGCAAGCTCAAGAACGCGACCACCGATATCAATACCTATCTGTCCGAAAACCTGTCCGGCATCAAGGTCACCCAGATCTTTGGCCGGGAGGACGAGAAGATGGAGGACTTCCGCCAAAAGAGCCAGAAGCTGGCCCGGGCCAATCAGGAGCAGATCTTCGTGTTCAGCGTGTTCCGTCCGCTGGTGTATATGCTCTATGTCAGCTCGGTCCTGTGCCTGTTCTATCTGGGCGGCATGGGTCACCTGAACAACGTCAGCTTTCTGGGACAGACCATTTCCAGCGGCACCATCGTCACCTTTTATATGTACATCTCCAAGTTCTTCACCCCCATCCAGAATCTGGCCGAGCAGTTCAACTGGCTGCAGTCGGCGCTGGCATCGGCAGAAAAGGTGTTCTCCATCATGGACATCCAGCCCAAGATGCAGGATGCCCCCGATGCCATTGAGCTGGACGAGGTGAAGGGCGAGATCGAGTTCCGGGACGTGTGGTTCAGCTACGTTCCCGGCGAGTGGGTGCTGCAGGGCGTTTCCTTCCATGTGGATGCCCGCCAGACCGTGGCCTTTGTGGGCTCCACCGGCTCCGGCAAGAGCACCATCCTCTCCCTGATCTGCCGGAACTACGAGTTCCAGAAGGGCCAGATCCTGATCGACGGCATCGACATCCGCAAGATCAAGATCTCCTCCCTGCGCAGGCACTTCGGCCAGATGCTGCAGGATGTGTTCCTGTTCTCGGGCACCATCCGCTCCAACATCGTTCTGCGGGAAGAGAGCATCCCCGACAGCGAGATCATGGAGGTCTGCCGCTACGTCAACGCCGACAAGTTCATCAACAAGCTGGACCACGGGCTGGACGAAGAGGTGCGTGAGCGCGGCAACAACTTCTCCGCCGGGCAGCGGCAGCTGCTCAGTTTTGCCCGCACCATCATCCATAAGCCCAGCGTGATGATCCTGGACGAGGCTACCGCCAACATCGATACCGAGACCGAGCTGCTCATTCAGGATTCGCTGGAAAAGATGCGCACCGTGGGCACCATGCTCATTGTGGCCCACCGGCTGTCCACCATCCAGCATGCGGACAACATCATCGTGCTGTCCCACGGTAAAATTCTGGAGCAGGGCACCCACCAGCAGCTGCTGGCCCGGCATGGCCGCTACTACCAGCTGTACACCCTGCAATACCACAAGGCGCAGCTGAACGCAGCCGAATAAGCACAGACAGAAAGGCCGCTGACCTGAGATGGGTCAGCGGCCTTTTCCGTCTGCACCGGGGGTGGAGTCGTCCGCTTCCGGATCGTTGAGGGAACGCAATTAACACTTGCAAAACAGGTGCATCGCTCGTATAATAGAATATGGTAAAATAATAAAAAAGAGAAATGGAAAGGAGGGGCCACAGGATGCAGGGGATCGATGCGCTCGGCTATGAAGAAGTGATGACCTTTTTGCGCAGTACACCGGCGAACCTCTTTTTCAAGGATACGGAATGCCGTTATCTTTTTATTTCGGACGTTAGGACTTTCTTCCCCTACGGAGAAGGGCAGGAAGAGGATGTGCTGGGCAAGACAGATCTGGAGATCTGGGGCAGCGAGGAACAGGCCCGCTTTTATTATGAGCAGGACCAGAAGGTGCTTGCCACCGGCAAGGGAACCAGCTTTATCACCGAGGTGCCCCGGAAGGATGGGACGGCATACTATCAGATCAAAAAGAACCCCGTTGTGCTGGAGGGAAAGATCATCGGCATCGTGGGGCTTATTGGTGATATCACCGAACGGGTGCGGCTGGAAAAACAGGCCGAGAACTGGGCCGTTCACGATGAACTGACCGGTCTGTATAACCGCAACTACCTGAAGGTAAAGGGTGCCGAGCGGTTGAAGGAAGCCATCATGCCCATCACGATCATCATGGGCGACTGCAATTACCTGAAGCGTGTGAATGATGCCTACGGCCACGAGTATGGTGACATGCTGCTCAGGCGGGTGGGCCGGGTGATCCGGGAAAACCTGCCGCCGGAAAGCGTGGCCCTGCGGATGGGCGGCGATGAATTCCTCATTGCCTGCAACCATTTTTCTGCAGAAGAGGCCGAACAGCTGATCGAGAGGCTGCACGGGGAACTGGCCCGCCAGAGCGATGACCGCCTCAAGCTGGATGTTGCCTTTGGATACCACACCGTGACAGAAGGGCCCTTTGATTACATCGCAGTCTACCATGCTGCCGACCGGGATATGTACCGGAACAAGCGCAAAAACCGCTGAAAATCCGGATGAAATAACAGCCTCAGCCCGATCTCCAAGGGCTGAGGCTGTTTTGGTGATCTGTTACATCAGGGCGGTGAGCACCAGCGCGCAGAGAGGGAAAACGCCATCTGCGGCGGCTTACAGGATCACATTTTTGATGAGCAGGGAAACGCTGCCGTCCGGATCGTGGAGGAACTCCAGCTCGGAATCGGAGTTCAGCAGCTCGGTGGGAATCTTGACCTCGATGCCGTTGGCGGTGCGGATGCTCCGGCTCTCCATCCGGCGGATGCGGGCAGGGGTCACGGTGACAGGAGCAGCGGCCTCTTCCAGCACCTCGCTCTTTTCCACATAGTCATCAAAGGGCACAGCGGCCAGCGGGTATTCCTCGGCCAGCTGCTGGCGCACCTGTTCCACCGATACCTGATTGTCGTTGTCGGCAGCCTGGTTGGCAATGAGCATGGCCACCTGCGCGTCGGCATGGGGCTCGTCCTCATAGGCATCCTTCACAGCCTGTGCGGCGGCCTCCTGAATGGCCTGCAGCTTCTTTTTCTCGGGCTCGGCCTGAGTGTACTGGAACACAACAGAGGAGAGGTAGAACTCCTTGTGGCCGTCGATGTCGTATTTCTTTTCCAGCAGGCGCATGGAGTAGTCGGTCAGGTCCACCAGTGCGCCCTCCTCCACCTTGCCGCTCTGGGTGGGCAGGCAGGCCCGCTGCTGGATGATGGAGTTGACCGGGGCACCTTCCACGGTCTCGGTGTAGTGGGTGTAGCCGTTTTTATAGTTCAGCTTGAGGATGCCCAGCCAGGGCGCGCCGTCCCGGGTGAAATCCACCACGGCCAGGTCCGCCCCGGGGATGGTGGTGTGGGCGTGCATGTAATCGAACAGCACCCCTGCAATGCGGCAGGACAGATCAATGAAATCCTGATTGTGCTCCAGCTCGTTCCGGAAAGCCGAATCCGGCAGGGGGCGGCACTGGCGGATCTCATCGCTGGCCAGCAGCTTTTCGATATGATTCTGTAAGTAGGCGGTCTTTTCGGCAGTCAGCTCCATGCCGCCGCCGCTGAGCACCGGCGCGTCCAGCGTGGTGTCCAGCACATGCAAAATTGCCTGATGGATGATGATCTCCATGGGTCAAAACCTCATTTCCCGGGTGATTGTGATGTTCCTGCCCAGTATAGCACATCCGGAGCAAAAAGGCGAGAGGGAGCGCAAAGGCTTGTCAACCGCCGCCTGAGATGCTACAATGGGGCTGACCAAACATCCGGACAAGCCGAAAGGGGAGTGTGTTATGGAATTTCGGGACAAGCCGATGCAGAACCTCATCCGCATCAAGGAAAAGGAGATCTGCAAAAATGTGCAGGAGCTGCTGCTGGATGGTGAGCAGATCGTGGGCGCTTACAAGACCGTGCGCGATCAGGCCGTGTTCACCACCCACCGCATTTTTTTGGTGGATATGCAGGGGATGACTGGTACCCGGCAGGAGATCTTTGTGCTGCCCTACCGCAAGATCCTGCATTACGGCATCAAGACGGCAGGATTTGGTGACCCGCTGCAGACCTCGGAGCTGACGGTCTGCTTTGCGGATGAGCACGAGGCAAAGTTCGGCTTCATCGGGCAGGATGAGCTGCTGGCGGTGGCACGGGCCATCAGCCGGTGCATCCTGTAACAGAACAAACGTAAAACGCCCGTTCCGGCTTCTGACCCCGGAGCGGGCGTTTTACATTGCTGTAATATGCGAAAAAAGGAGAATGTCGAAGGGTCAGCAGGCGGTGCGCTCTCTGCGGCCGGCCTCGAGCATGTAGTGCAGGAAGCCGGAGACATCAGCAGGGTCGGTGACAGAGATGTCAAAGCCCTTGGAGGGAGCGTCCATCATCTGGAACAGCTCGGTGGCGGCGTTGTCCTTTTTCAGGTCACAGGTCTCGCCATTGGCCAGGTGCAGGAGCACACTGCCGCGGCTGGCGGCTACCTGCTGCATGAAACGGTCTTTATCAAGATACTGGATGCGAAGCATAGAAATACCTCCCACAAAGAAATGTTTTATTCTGGAAGAGTCCCCCGGGCCAGGCTGCCCGTGGGGAACGCTTCTCGGGAACCGGATCAAGCCGAGCCGGGGGTTGTTTTCCGCCCCCTGCGGTGTTATACTGTGCTTGCTGGTTCTGATGAAATAATACCACGAAACCGGCACGATAGATAGAACAAAAACACCCGATTTGTACAACAAAATCGGCATTGACAAAAAATATTCAAAGTATTGCGGAAAGGAATTGTTCAATATGGCGTTTCAGACAAGCTGTGTCTCTGCTGCCAATATCGTTACCGGGCTGACCTTCCAGCAGGATGTTGTGGCCGATGCCGAGGGGCGGGAAATGGTCCAGCATGGCAGCGCCCTGTTCCCCATTGCCTGCTACGCGGAGAACCTGAAAAGCTATTCGGTGGCCTGGCACTGGCACGAGGAGTTTGAGTACATACTGGCCATGAAAGGCCCCCTGACGGTGGACGTGAACAAAACCCGGGTGACCCTGCAGACGAATCAGGGCGTGTTCCTGAACTCCGGCATCCTCCACGCGGTGGAGCATGCGGAAAAAGGGGAGGCCCTGCTTCACTCGGGTGTGTTCCATCCCCGGCTGGTGGGTGGAATGGACACCATCTTCTGGCAGAAGCTCATCCGACCCATGCTCCAGCCGGATGCCCCGGCGTTTTTTCTGCTGGATGGGGCTGTGCCCTGGCAGGCGCAGGTGCTTGCCTGCCTGCGGGAAGCCTGGCAGGCGGTTGCCGTGGAGCCCTTTGATTACGAGAACCGGGTGCGGTATTATCTCTCTGCGGCGCTGCGGCTGCTGAGCACCCAGTGCGTGGGCGGCAAGACCAAGGTCTCCCAGCAGGAGCAGATCGCCGCCGAGCGGATGAAGCAGATGCTCCGCTTTGTGGAGGAGCACTATGCCGAGGAGCTGACCGTGGAACGCATCGCGGCCAGCGTGGCCCTGAGCGAGAGCGCCTGCCTGCGCAGCTTCCGGCAGATGCTGGGCATCACGCCCATCCAGTATGTCAAGCAGTTCCGGGTGGAAAAGGCCGCCGAGCTGCTCCGTTCCACCCGGCTCAAGACGGGCGAGATCGGGATGGAGTGCGGCTTTGCAGATGGCAGCTACTTCATCAAGACCTTCCGGGAGATCAAGCACTGCACACCCAAGGAATACCGCGCAAAATTCTGCTGAAATGTCTGAGATAGAAACAGGAGGAAATGATCCCCATGCAGCACAGTCTGACCCAAGGCCCCATTACAAAGAATATCCTGCTGTTTGCCCTGCCGCTGGGGGTTACCGGCATCTGGCTCAGTGTGCCCATCGGCTGGGCACTGGCAGATGCCATCGGCATTGGGTATCATTTGAAGGAGAGAACATAAAATATCCCCCGCTGCAAAGCGTGTTTTGGCACGTCTGCAGCGGGGGATATGTTTTTCTATTGGAGCTTGAGATGATCCGGATGGGGCTTATTCCCCCACGGCGGGGACGTTCTGCATCGTCCAGAGGAGCTTCTGGACATCCACGCTGCCCATATGGGTGGGCTCCTCACCCAGACGGAGGAAATCGGTCTGCTGGGCGGTAACAGTCTGCCACTGGGGCAGGTCTGCTCCGTTGGGGTCACCTGTCCTGGCAAAGTTGGTCAGGTAATCCACCATCTGAGCGCTGAGGGCGGTGTCCTTCTCAGTGAAGGGCCGCCAGCAGTGAGCCAGCGTGCCGAACCAGTACCACAGGTCGCTGGAATGCCAGGCACCACGGTCATCACCGGGGAGCTGGCGGTCGAAGAACCAGCCGTAGCTGTCGGCGTTCCGGGCGCACCAGTCCTGAGCCATCTGGTAGAGGTAGGGCGGAACGATATCCTCGCTGGTGAAGCCAATGAGGTAAGGAATATGGTGCTGTTCGTCGGCAGCCAGCGTCTCAGGGCCGGTCTTGACCTGGAAACGGCCATCCACCACAGGCTCGCAGCCCAGACCCTTGAACTGGGGCTGGGTGCGGACGGCATCCCAGGCTGTAAACAGTCTGGCGGGGGCGAGGGCACGGAACTCGGCCAGCGTGCTGCACCCGGCAGTTTCCATGACCTGCTTCCAGAACGGGTAGTGGGCTTCGGCGGGCTTGGCCGTCAGCATCTGGCTCACGCCGCCGCCGCTGCTCATCACGGCCTTGGAGAACAGCCCCCTGGTGATGGGGGAGAGGACGAGCTGCTGGACGCTCATGGCACCGGCGCTCTGGCCCATGATGGTGATGTTGTTGGGATCGCCGCCAAAGGCAGCGATATTGGCACGCACCCACTGCAGAGCCGCCAGCTGATCCAGAAAGGCATAGTTACCGGTGGATCCGGCCTCCTCAGCCAGCTCGGGCAGGCAGACAAAGCCCATGGGACCGAGCCGGTAGTTGATGGTCACAGCCACGCAGCCTTTGGTGGGCCAGACGGGGCCGTCGAAGTGTTTCTCGTGGCCGCAGCCGCCGGTAAAGCCGCCGCCGTGAATGTAGAAGATGACCGGCAGTCTGTCCTCGGGAGCTGCATCGGCAGGGGCCCAGATGTTCAGGAACAGGCAGTCCTCGCTGTAGGTGTACGTTTCGCCCTTACGGAACTCGTTGTAGTAGAAGGCTTTTCCGGGTGCGGCGGCTTCGTCATAGAAGGCGCGGGGCTGGTAACAGCAGGCACCGTATTGGGCGGCATCGTAGACACCGTCCCAGTGGGTGACGGGGACGGGGAACTCCCACCGCCCGGCGGTGGCGTAGCGGATGCCCTTGTAGGCGGCAATGCCCGGCCACTGGCAAGCCGTGCCGGAGATCACGCCGCAGGGTGTGGTGCGCTCAAAGCTCATGGGGGAAACCTCCTTGTCTTACTCCGCCGCTTTCAGGCCCCGGATGTCCTCGCCCGCAAACAGGCAGGGGACAAAGGAGGAAAGGCGGCTGGAGATCTTTTCGGTGTATCGCTTTTCCAGCAGGGAGCCATCCGCAATGTTGGTGGTGACGATGGTGGGCAGACCGGCTCCCAGGCGGTTGTTCAGCAGGCTGTAAAAAGTGGTGATGAAGTAGGGGGTGACGAACTCGGTGCCCAGATCATCCAGGATCAGCAGGTCGGCGGCTGAGGCGGTGCGCAGCAGGGTCTCGGCATCCTCGGAGGAGTCGAAGCGGGCGTTTTCCAGCTTGCCGAAGAAGTCCGGACTGGAAACGTAGATCACGTCAAAATCCTTTTGCAGCACGATGCCCGCAATGGCAAGGGCGGCGTGGGTCTTGCCCAGCCCCGCGTTGCCGAAAAGCATCAGGCTCTCGCTGTTGTGGTCGAATTCCTCAGCGTAGCTGCGCAGATCCTCCAGCAGGCCGCCCATGTAGGTGCGGACAGGCTCACCCAGCTTCTCGTCCATAGTGTTGGGGTAGTACCGCAGCTCCATGGTGTCAAAACTGGAAATGGACAGGCTGGACAGCGCCTCGATCTCCTCCCGCCGCAGACCCTGCATCAGCTTGTGAACGCAGGTGCAGGTGCGGCCCTGCACGCTGCCGGTATCCTGGCACAGCTTGCAGGTGAATTTGGGCTCCAGCGCATCCGCAGGGCGGCCGCTGGCGGCCAGCAGGGCGGTGAGCTCCTGCCGGGCTTTGCTCAGTGCGGCGGCGGCTTCGGTGCGGTCTTTTCCGGCAGCGCCTGCCAGCGCGCAGCGGATGCCCCGCACCCGCACCTCGTCCTCAGCGTGGCGCAGGGCCGGGATGGCGGCCTCCGCCTCCAGCCGGGCATCCTCGGCATTGGCGCGGGCAGTCTGCCGCCGCAGAGCCACCGTGCGCAGGGCGGTTTGATAAAGTTCCTGTTTGGTACGCATAAAAGCTCCTTATTCTGCAGGCGTGTCCGTTTTTTTGCGGAGCGGACGGCGGCGGGCAGCGTTCTTGAGAAAATCGTTTCCGCTGGGTTCGGCGCGGTCCACCCGGAGGTTCCGGCTGGCACCCATCCCGGCCACCGGGCCCCGCACATCGTGGACGGTGCGCAGGCCCTTGGCATTCCAGGTCTTGAGGATGCTGTTCCAGTACCAGAGATCCCGCTTGGGTCCGGCCTGTACGGCGGCCTCCTGCACCATGGCATCATCGTAGCCGTAGACCTCGTACCAGCGGGCAATGGCCTTGCGCCCGCCAAGGGTCAGCTCGGTGTCGGCAATGCCCAGCAGGCCGCTGACGTACTGCTCCCGCTGGGCGCGCAGGGCCAGCAGCTGGAGGTGTGCGTCGGCCTGTTCGCCGGTCTCCACACCCTCGGCCCGCCAGACCTTCAATTCGTGGCTGACGGCACCCATCGTCCGCTTGCCCCGGCTGGCCACATAGGCCACGCAGAGCATGACGGTCTCGGGTGCAAAGGCCTCCTGCACATAGAAGTTTACCAGCTTTTCCATTTCGGGGTGGGTCAGTGGGCGGGCAAAGCTGGTCTGGGCGCAGTCGATGAGGGAGGAGATCATGGGGTCGGTTCGGCTGGCCGCTGCAATCTCGCTCCAGGTCATGGGGGCAGGGGCTGTGGGCTCCTCGCCCGGGGCGGCGTTCTCCTCGTACCGTTCCAGCAGACCCGCACCGGCCCAGAAGGACAGGGCACTCTCGGCGGTCATCTTACTGCGAAGCTTTAAGTCGGCGCAGAGCTTCTCCGGGTCAGTGATGCCGGTGGCCAGCACATACAGAGCCACCCGGACGTTATATTCCTCCGCAATGCCCAGCTTGGAAAAGACCAGCTGCGGCACCGGGATGGTGTCACCCTTGAATTCTTTCAGTCGGTAGATCATGGTGCACCTCAGTGTTGTGTTTCGGCATCCGGTTCCGGTGCGGGCGGTGTCCAGGGCTCACAGTCCAGGATGGACGGGTGGGCGCTCCAGCGTTCCGGTTCGGCGTTGTAGGCATCGTTCAGATATTGGGCGACTGCGGTGCGGCCCTCCTCGGTCATCGGGAAGATCTCCCGCCGCCGCAGGGCCGGATCGGTCTTGTCCAGCGTCCACGGCTCGGGCCAGAGATCCACCGTGAGGATGGCCTCTTCTTTTTTGGCCTCCTCGCCGCCGTCCGGGTCGGGGACGGAGCGCTTGCCCGGGGTGATGAGGTAGCGCATCCCGTCCTCGTTGCCGCTGAATGAGTTTTTGTTCTGCAGATAGTGCAGCATGGGCACAAAGATCATGTAGAATTCCTTCCATTGTGATAATCTATCTTTCATTATAAAGCAACTGGCGCAAAAAGCAAGTTTTTTCCGCCTGCCGCGTTCCGACAGAAAAAACTGTTGACAAAACCGCCGCACTTTGCTACACTAATGGAGCAGTCCTGCAGGGTTAGCTCATCCGGTAGAGCGACTGCTTCCCAAGCAGTAGGCGGCGGGTTCGAGTCCCGTATCCTGCTCCAGAAAATAGCGCTCCAACGTGTAGTAAAGAACATGTTGGGGCGCTTTGCATTTTGATGCACTTTTGGCGGGCGGCTTGTGCTTTGCCGGAAAATATGGTTCAATAGAGGAAAACAGGCGGGAACGCACAGTGAACAAGACAAAACGAGGTGGAAACAATGAATCTGAAAGAAGCATTCCGCTATCAGAACAAGCTGCAGGCTCTTTTGGACGAGGCCCAGGGGATTCTGGACTGCGATTCCAACGTGACGAATGTGGCCAACACCTATCTGCGCCACAAGGTCATGGCAGAGGCTGAGGACGAGACGATCCTGGACCTGCCCCAGACTGAATATGCCCAGCAGATCACCGATATTGCCCGGTTCATGCTCTATCTGCTGGAGGAGAAGGGCCGCCTGTTCGCTGCCATCCGCAAGGCAAAGGATGCGCTGGACATGGATATGGACAGCGAGGTCAGCCTGAACGCTGCGCGGCAGAGCGTGGCGCGCACCTTCAAGCGAATGAATGACCTGCGCAGCTCCGAGCAGCTGCTTTCCGGCGGCGGCACCGGCTACCGTTTCAATGCAGAGGGCAACCAGATCGCCTACCGCTGTGATGTGAAGCGGGTGACCACCATCAACTATGACCGCAAGGTCATCCACGCCGCTTTGGGCAAGCTGAACCGGCAGGCGGACGAGACATCCAACCGGATCGACCTGTGCCTTGTGACCTCCCTGGTGGACTATGCAGTTCCCTTTGATGTGAACGTCAGCTTTGCCGAAGCATTTGAGACCTATCTGGAAAGCACCAATGCCTGAATAAACGCTCCACCGGCCATTTTGGGTGCGGCAAGCGCCGGGAACGCGGCTGCCGGTTCAGGTGCAGATGAACGATAACGCTGCACAGTTCCGCAAGGAAGTTTCGGTCCGGTTCACCTTACGAGCCAGCATAATTGAAAAAATCTTGCGTTCGGCTTTTCCGCCACCGCCAGACGTTTCTTCGCCGAAACCGTCCTTTGCCATTCCTCACATTCCTGCTACCGTGCTGACATCTCCATGGGCAGGCAGGCAAGCCACCCTTTCTGAATTTGTCCCGCAGACTGCTGCGGGAGCATTTTTCCGCCTGCGGGGCGGATGCACTGCATCCCCCATTTTGCAGGCAGAGCAAATGGCAGAAGCTGCCCTGGATGCTTGCCGTATCCAAAATGGCCGGTGCAAAACCGGAGGGAGTCGTTCGTATTCCAGACAAAGCAACTGAATTTAGACAAAGACGAGGTATGATCATGTCAACCAAACCGATTCGTTCCGCTGCCGCAAATTGCATTGACCTGAGTGCAGCAGCACTTCATATCATTGCCATGGCGCTGATGCTGATGGATCACCTGTGGGCGACCCTTCTGCCGGCGCAGGACTGGCTGACCTGTGCCGGGCGGCTGGCGTTCCCTATCTTTGCATTTATGACAGTGGAAGGCTACTTTCATACCCGAAATCTGAAGCGTTATGCACTGCGGCTGCTGTTGTTTGCACTGCTTTCGGAAGTGCCCTTTGATCTGATGTATGGCGGGACATGGTTCTACCCGGTGCATCAGAACGTGATCTGGACGCTGCTGCTGGGGCTTCTGGGGGTGCATCTGATGGAAACGGTGCGCAAAAAGCAAAAGCTCTGGGTCTCGCTGCCGGTGTGCGCCGCAGTGGTAGCAGCAGGGGCGCTGCTGGGAACGCTGGGCATGACAGATTACTACGGTGCCGGTGTGCTGACCGTGTTCGCTTTTTACATTTTCCGGGGCCGGAAATGGTGGTGCCTGCTGGGACAGGTGCTGACCCTGTACTGGATCAACGTGGTGCTTCTGGGCGGGCTGATGTACCCCATCCGGCTGTTCGGCATGGAGTTTGAGCTGTGTCAGCAGGGGCTTGCGCTGCTGGCGCTGGTGCCCATCTGGCTGTATCGCGGGCGGCAGGGCTGCCACAGCAAACCGTTCCAGTATGCCTGCTACGCCTTTTACCCGGTACACATGCTGCTGCTTGTGCTGGCGCTGAATTTCGTGAACCGATAAGAACGTAACTGTATCCCCGCGGGCTATGGGTGTCCGCAATCTGATGGTATCCCGGGGGAATCTATTCTGCACTTTCCTGAGTCTGCTCTGTGGGCTTGATGGTCTTGACCCGCAAGGTGAAATACAGAAGATGGCAGACCCACACCACTGCAATGCAGATCCTGCCGATGGGAGCATTTTTCATACAAAGAAAACCGATCGCCATGACAGCGGTGACCATTGCAATGATCTTGCATTTTGTTCCTGCTGTCATGGCTTTTTTCTGAACAAAGCTATCCAGATGCTTTTGTACCGTGGTATACTGAATGGAACACCCGCAGGAGGTAAAATGCCCCATGAAAAAAGATAAATCGTTCCGCCCGGACCGGGTTCTCTCCTATTTCAGGGTGGAGTGGCTTTCGCTGCTCCTTGTGACCCTTTCGGGCCTTGTCTATAACATCGGTCTGCTGGCCGCGCCGTGGTTCGAGGGCCGGTTGGCCCAGTGCCTGGCGGATGTCCTGGGCGGCAGTGAGACTGCTGCCCAAATGGCGCTGCTGGTGCTGGCCTACATTGTAGTCACACTGCTGGTGCAGGCGGCGCGCTTCATCAAACGTTTTTATGTGCGCCGCTTCGCCAACAACATCAACCGCCGGATGAAGGGCATCCTGTACGCCAATCTGGTGCGGCAGAGCCGGGCCGCGTTGGAAAAAGAGGGGGCCGGTGAGCTGATGACCAAGGCCATCGCCGATGTGGACGACTGCGTGGAGGGAATGCGCAGGTTCACCACGGAGGTGTTCGACACCGGTGTGGCGCTGGCGGGCTATGCGGTCATGCTGCTGGTGTACGACTGGCGGCTGGCGATCCTGGGCCTGCTTTTTACTCCCGTGTCCTATGTCTGCGCGGCAGGGATGAAAAAGCCGGTGCAGCGCGCCGGTGCGGCCTATAAAAAGGCCGCCGGTGCCCTGAGCAGTGCCACGCTGGACCATGCCCGGAATGCCGTGACCTACCGCATCTACGGCTGCGAGGAGGCCCGGATGGAAAAATACGAGGAGGCCCTGAGCCTTTACGAAAAGACTGCCGTGCGGAACAACGTGTGGCAGTCCGCTCTGCCGCCGCTTTATCTGGCGGCATCCGAGGCAGGGACCCTCTTCATCCTGTGGTTCGGCGCAAAGAATGTGCTGGGCACCGGCTGGAACCACTGGGATATCGCCGCCTTCACCACCTTCCTCTCCTGTTTCACCAAGCTGGTGGTCAAATCCTCCAAGGTGGCCAAGCTCTTCAACGCGGTGCAAAAGGCAGAGGTCTCCTGGAAGCGCATCAGACCCCTGATGAAAACGCCCGAGCAGCTGGATGCCCTGCAGATCCCGTCGGCACAGGATGTGACGCTGAAAGAACTCGCCTTCTCCTATGGCGAAGAGCCTGTCTTTTCCGGCCTGAGCCTGACGGCCCACCCCGGCGATATCATCGGCATCACCGGCCCGGTCGCCTGCGGAAAATCCACCTTTGGCCGCGTATTTCTCTGCGAAGCGCCCTATCAAGGCTCGGCCTGCTTTGGCGGCAGGGAGTTTTCCGCCCTGACCCCGCGCCAGATCGCCGCCACGGTCGGGTATCTGGGCCATGACCCGGAACTGAGCGCCGACACCGTGCAGAATAATGTCCTCTGCGGCAGCGAACAGGATGTCATGCCGTGGCTTGCAGCCGCTGCCCTGAAGGAGGAAGTGCTGGCCATGGAAAAGGGCACGGAGACGGTCATCGGCAGCGGCGGCCCCCGCCTTTCCGGCGGGCAGGCACAGCGTCTGGCATTGGCCCGGACGCTGGCCCATCCCCGCCCGGTGCTGGTGCTGGATGACCCCTTCTCGGCACTGGACCGCAGCACCGAGGATACGATCTTTGCCGAGCTGC
>ERZ780157.2689-NODE-2689-length-16130-cov-3.210202_pt1 | contig 16130 bp, 32 predicted proteins | sample MGYA00511169_ERZ780157 | MGnify/ENA primary metagenome ERZ780157 (study PRJEB29588, sample SAMEA1965149) | human gut metagenome | biome: human gut; feature: human-associated habitat; material: faeces | place: Denmark | collected 2008/2010 ... | reverse complement strand
AGAGTTATACTGTTTTTGTAAGAAGAATATGGTTCTGAGAATTGTAGTTTGCAGAAAAGAGGACAAACATACAGGAACAGATCGATGTCCGATCCGGCGTACACGTCCTCGTGGAAATACTTGCGCAAGCACTTGAAATTCTTCGTCGCCTTGGGAGGCGGCGGAAGCAAACACGCCAGCACCGAGCCGCCCGCGATGAACACGTGGTCCCAGTTGATCAAATCCAGCAGACGCTCCGAGAAGATGCGCCAGTTCGTCTCAAATCCCTTCCGGTCCACGATGGATTGCACGCCCTGCTTCTTTCGCTTGTCCTCCAGCGCAAACACCTTCGGAATCGCCTTCTCTTCCGAAGAGAGCGAGCGGCAGGCGAAGATTTCCTCGTTTCCGAACACCGGAACCAACAGCGGATACTTCTCCTTCAAAACGGGCAAATCCATCAACGCCGCCTTTTTCGCGTACACTTTGCGCAGTGTGTGCTCCTCCGCGTTCACCTTTTCGCGAAGAGCCTTCATCTCCTGGTAATCGCGCGCCTTCTTGAATTCTGCAATGTACCCGTCCGCAGTGATCGAAGGCGTGTAGCTCTGAATGTCCTTCTCCACCTCCACCTTGGCAGGATCGATACCCATCTTCTTCATCGTCTCCTGCGTGCGGGACATGGCGGGGACGGTCGGGAGAGCCGACGTGTACGCCACCTTCACATCGGAAGACTCATCCTTCGGGTAGGAGTAGGCGGGGGTCACAGTGACCGATTTTGAAATTGTAGGGTCCATTCTTCTTTCCTTCCTTTGCGTTTGGGAAAAGAAATATGACGAGGAATGAGTACGCTCTTCCGCATCAAGAAACCACTGAACATCTCTCCGATTTTGGCGGGAAGGGAAAAGCGGTGTTTCCATGAGGAAAGGGTGATGTTGGAATGGATACGGCGTAAATTCGCTGTGGGGAGTGTAAAGGGAGGATGAGGATGGTATTGGGGAGGAATCAGTGAATGCGTGATTGAAACAGTGGTAGTGGTTTTCTGTGGGAGGAAGAGGAGAGTCTCTCAGAGGGAAGGAGAAGAGTGTGGATTCGCTTCCTCTGTGCATCTATTCTCATCTATAGCCACATACACACCCTCAGAGCAGCACAGAGCACTCCATACAACCCAAACCCACTCACATGAGTCTCAAAGCAGCGATTGGCGCACGAAATCCCGTGCGACCGTCACATCTCAGGCATTTTGTAAGCAACGAAACGACAGATGCAGACAACTGCTGTAGAAATGTTCTAAAAACGGAATGAGGAATAGAATAAATATATGGATCAGATCAAACGAAAGATGAGGAACTTGTGGCTTCGTTGGGGGCTTGCGTGATGCGTAGTGATTTCAGACGTTACCTAAAAGCGAATCGCATGAACTTCCTCATTTGGGCCGGTCTCGTCTTTGCGATCCTCATCATCTTCCACTTCCTGTCGGACGGCGATTTCTCCTTCCTGCTGGTGCGGATTCGGGTGGAACGATTTACGTTATAGACTCTCGGAAGCGTCATCAGCTGTTTTGGCTTCTGTCTCATTCTCTTCAGAGCCATCACGTCAAAGTCGGCGAGCGGCATCTCGATCAAGTCGCTGGAGTGCTACGCAGTCGTCTTCCTGTGCCGCACCATCGCTGTCTGCAACAGCACGAGCTACTTGCCTTTCGACAGGTCTGCGTGTGTCTCTGCGCGTTAGCAATAGAAGCGGCGACTGGTTCTACCAGACCGTTGAGGGATTGTCCTTCGTGGTGGTGCTGCTCAACATCTACCTGATCATGTTCCCCCTGAAGTACACGCACGACTCGCACCACGACACCTTCGGCCAGGGCTACTTCCTCCCCAAGCAGTACACCGCTCTCTTCCTCATCGTTCCCGCGGTGATCCTCGCCCTCATCGTCCGTCCGCACCGCGCCGACTCCTACTGCGACCTGCTGTGGGCCATCGCCATGTACCTGGAGGGCGTCGCCATCTACCCGCAGCTGTACATGTTCCAGAAGAACCGCGTGGGCTGTGGCGTGCTGGCGTGACCCGTAGAACGGCATGATCGAGTCGTACACGTCGCACTTCGTCTTCTCGATGGCTGCCTCCAAGTTCCTGAACCTCCTCTTCTGGATGGGCAGCTGGAAGGAGCTGAACGGAGGCTGGGGCTTCCTCAGCCAGCACTTCGCGGGTCCGCTCGTGATCACGTCGCAGATTCTGCAGCTCGTGCTGATGGCCAGCTTCATCTTTTATTATGTCCGTGCTGCTGTGCAAGACGCTCCCATGGTGTTGCCCACGAGTATGATGGATCGGAGAGATTGGGTTGTTTGTTAGTGAGATGTGCGTTTTGTGGGTTCTCATTGGGTTTGAGTGAGTCAGTTTGTGAGAGAGTGAAGTATTTGAGGTGGTCTGTCGATGAGAAAGTGAAAGCGTGTGTGACAAAGATGAGAAATGGAAAGGGTGTGTAACAAAGAAACGAGAAACAATTGGAAAGAGACCCAATGTCTACACATAACGAAGGCATGACAAGACGACTCTTCTTCGTGACGTCATCCTTATAGAGGAACGCATTCGGAAGAACCACAGTTGCAACTTTGGGCATATCTAACCGTCAATCTCACACGAGAAGCATGCTCTCAAGCACGATGTGATGCGGGTGGGAGAAGGTGCCGTCAGAGTAGTTGCCCTCCGTTGTGATCGACGTCAGTTTGGGCAAGTCTACATGTTCAATCTCACTCCGTTTCGTACTGCGCATGATCAACTCGGTCGAATCCTCTTCCCTGAAACAGAATGCCGCACTGCCACAGCGTATGGTAGTCAGTTTTGGTAGTCCTATTCAATGAGAGCGAAACACAACAACCACTCTCAAACACAGTGCGAGAACAGTCGTGGAAGCATCTATACCCAAACACGAGTGACTTCAGATTCGTTAAGTCTATTCCTCACGTAAGAGGAACAACAACACTCTTCAACTCCAGTGAAGAACAATGGAAACTGCCACTCCACTCCTTCAGGTCACCCATCTCAATCACCTCCAGTGCCCTCACATCCTCAATCTCACACACAGAATAGTCTGAAAAGGAGTAACGACCAATCCTCAACTCCTTCAGCTTCGGGCAATTCTTCAAATAGAAATGACGGCTTGAGTCATTGGCAAAGCCGTCCTTCTTCCTCGTAAAACACCTCATTCCAACCACCACACTCTCCAGCTCATTCACGCCTGTCAGTCGCACTTCATTCACATTCACAAAACAGTCATCTCCGACTACAATTCGTTTCAAGCACTTGAAGGAACCGAAACTCAACTCTGTCATACTCTCCTCATTGCAAGTATTTGCTGCCACTGTGATCTCTCTCACATCCTTGTACATGGAGTGCCATTCCAGTTCACTGTGAATCACCACATCCTCTATATACTCTTCCAACACGAGGTGTCTCAACGAATCCTCTTCTCCTCCTTCAACATACCATCCACCAAACAGATCCACAGCACTCTTCACCCCTCCATTCGACCACTCACACTCCTTCTTTGCAATGCCAGTATTCACGTCAATCTCATTTCCCATTCCATGTCGCACGTACTTCCTCTTCGGTTCATCATACGCGTAACTACCCATGTACATGGGCCGACGATTCCTCACACTCACATTCTCCTCCACGTCATTCACGTCATACTCGATCATTGTACTCTCACTCTCAAACTCCTGAAAGATCTGAAACAACTCATCATTCTTCCACACTCCATGAATTAGAACGCGACCACTCTCCTCATCGTATTCATATCCCTCGCCTTCTCTTTTCAACGATTTCTTTTCATATCCCCCTCGATACACAACGTGATTCTTCTTCCCTCTCCGAATGATCATTCGCACACTCCCCTGACTATTCTCAACGCATCGAAACTCATCCTGGTACAGCAAACCCCTCCAACTCTCCATCCGTAACACCTTCCCCTTCTCATACACCGTAAAACCACCTACTCGCTTTCCGCGCTCCTCTCTCCAACTCAATTCAAGCACTCCTTTCCGGAATAAACGACACTCGCCGCTATTCATATCTTTCACCATATACTCATCGCGATGCTCTCCTTGGAATTCAGTTATCTCAACCTCCTCATTTTCCACTCTCTTTCTTACACAAGTCTCGGAAATGTATCCATCAAGCAGCAGTGCCTTTGTCCTCTCCTCAACACTTTGTCCTATTCCTGAATAATCATATCGATACATCACTGTTGTAATCTAGCATGCGCTAAACGAAACACTGAACGCGCTTAACTCTTTCACAAGCACAGCACACATCTCTTCAAATACAACACTCAAATGATCAAACAAACACCGCTACGCAACCATCTCCTGCTGGATCCTATCGAAGGTATTCAGACTGAACACATACGAGTCGGCCGTCGGATCGCGCTCCACCAAGCGACTGCCTTCTCCATCGTCCGTTGACAAGGGCAAAAACCTTCGTTGTCTCCGATTGTACACCACAATGACGTTCACCACCAGGAGAATCAAGATAAGAACTAGCACACACAAAATGACGAGCAGAATCCACTTCCAAACGCTCCACGCGTCCTCGCACGTCGTCGCACTGATGCGCGCCGCAAACAGGTCCTCCTTCAAAAACGTCGCCCGATCGCGCTGGAAGTACAATCGCAAGTAGAAGGACTCTCCCTGCAAATCGCTCAACAGCTTGTTGTAGTCATAGTCCCACACGCTCGACGCACAGTAGTTGTCGCTACACGTCACCCGGAACTCGAATCCCCACACTATGTTGAACTCGACGTTGGACTCGTACTTGTCCTTGCACTTCGTTGTGTTCCCCATTCTCCGCTCGTCAAACGTCAGGTAGATGGAAGACAGCTCCACAGTCGCTGGAACGAGAATGCCGTTGTCCAACTTCTCCCACGCGTCGTACTTCTTCGACCTGTACACCCTCCGCGTCTTCATGCGCAGGTTCTTGCAACCATCATCGTCAAACCGCATGGTGACAATCTCGACACGCTTGAAGATCTTGTACTGCTCTCCGTAGTAATAGTAGTAGTCCTTCGTCCCTACGGCCTAATCCCCAACGCACCGCTTCCTACGATTCGCACAACTCACCTCGTACACGCCGCACACTACACATCACGTTGCACCACATCCCCCACCCTGACTATCGAACTTGGCGTTGCTCCACGGACTCTGCAAAACCGAGGCTTCCGCAATGCATAAGAGACACCATAAAGTGACAAGATAGAACAATGGGTCTCTCTGCATCCAAGAATCGCAAATGGCTGAAAGCACAAGCAAAGTGTGTGACAACAAAACCCGATCACGAAGAAAGATCGTCTAAAACGAAAAGACCAAACGCGCCCTCTCGGTACAACCGGATAAAACGACGAGCACATGCCAACGGGTCCTTCTTGAACCGCGCCTCCATCGCCTGGATGAGGACAGGAAGCGAGTCCGTTGGCTCCTTCAACCCCACCTTCTCCACGTAGCTGAAGTTGCTCCTCCTGTTCAGCGTGAACAGCAAATAGTCCGCAATCTCGTCCTCTCCCACAACGCTGTCCTTCACAGAACCTATGCATTAGTTATATCAAGTGCAGAGTACCTATGAGTGAGTTACCTCAAATGCACACCACCTATGAGTCATTCCCTCTAAACACAAACGACCACACAACGCCAACTTCATCCCCACCTCCGGATCGGAAATTTCGGGAAGGAAGATGCCGGGAGTGTCAATCATGTAGATATCCGGGCGAACATGCACCTTGGTGGATGCCACGCGTTTCGTCACTCCAGGAATGGCGCCTACATGCGGACTCGCATCTACACATTGCGGGTGAAAAGCACACCCCACTCTTTCGGAACGAAGAGGACGACTTCTGAATCGACCCAATGATACTGCTCTTCCCCACATTCGGAATGCCCATCACGGCAAAGTAACTGCCAATGGATGCAAACCGACTCTGCCGGATGGACAGCAACGAAGGGATAATCGCGTTCATGTTCGTTCCCGACTTCACCGACGTCAGCAGCACCTTCTGATTTCTCTGTTTGAAATACTCCAGCTCGCGCAGCTGCTCCTGCTTGGAAATGAGATCACAACGATGCAGCAGAACGAGGCGCGGCTTGTTCATGAGCGACTTCTCAATCTCGCGATTCACGGAAGAGAGCGGAATCTAGGATGAAACAGAGCAGGAACAACCACTCGCGCGTCACGCACCTCCACCATGATATCGACGTTCCGGCACAGACGCTTCACCGTGTTCAGCGCTTTCGTCATGTGCCCGGGAAACCTATACGATCAACTCTCCGCCGGACGTCGTACCACACGATATCGCTCGTGAAGATGAAGCTGTCGCGAAAGGCATGCTGCATTGCGGGAACGGGCTTTCTCTGCAGAGACGTTCAACCACGACGATTCGAAGCGTTGGGGTGATGGGGTGGGCAACAAACAGGGCACTTACCCTTGAAAAACAGTCCTACCACTGCCGTAACCAACGAGACAAAAAGCTGGAAGATGCAAAACAGGAACGACACGTACAACAGGATGATGGCGATCACGATCACTTGCGCGTAGGGAGCCGTCTCCGGGTTGCTCTTCAGCGCGTTTTCCATGGTGTTCACGAGCTTCATCCTCTTGTCAAAGACTACGGAGTCACAGAGAACCGTCACTCCCACTCTTCTTCACTCGCTTCGGATCTCCGGATCGCAGCGCTCCATACCACTCCTTCACTACACGCTTCAGAAAGGAAGCGACCGGTTCCATGTAATCGGCAATAGGCTGCCAGTAGGGCTTCACTATTCCTCATTATGCATCTCAGGAACTACGCTGACCCAATCTTGAAGACACATAGCGACGGAAACGACGCCACTTCAATTCCGCCTCAACGACAGAATCAAACTGCTGCAGCCACGCGTACCACTCCAAATAGGCGATGTACAGTCTCTCCTTCAGGTAGAGAATCCAATCCCACGCCTTCAAGCCCCTACACCTCACTCGTCCCCTCCTTGACTACATGGACTTGCACGCCATAGCAATTCGCTGCAAGAGAGGAAGAACGGAATAGCCCATCCAGTGCGAAAGCGCCCCACCGAGGTTGAGACCTGTCTGCTTCTCCTCGAACTCCTTCTGCAGCCGGTGAATCTCCCACTTGTTCAAATCAATCGTCTTCTTCTCCGCCTTGATGTCCTTCTTCGTGGACTCGATCTTCTTCTTCAGCAGGCGAATTCGACTCTCCAAACTGTTGATTTTGTCGTTCTTCAGGCTTTCAATCTCGTTCACCGCTTCCTGCTTCTTGTTGAACTCGTCGTCGATTTCCTCCTACCGATCATGCGCCTCGCTGAAAGGACTCACAATGCGTTTATTGAGACTCTTGATTTCCTTTATCAGCACGCGACTGTCATCCACCTACAGGAAACACGCACGAAACGCTCCGTACTGTCTTTCGCTCCGTATTCGCGACGTCAACCTCGATTTCCTCTCCGCGAAGGAGAACGAGCAGAAGGACGGCGAAGAGCACGTCTATCGCATCAACCGCCGTTTCAACAACACTACATTTCGTTGCGGCCATCGGTGAGTGGAGTGATCGAAAAGAATGATGCCTACGGAACAAACAATCCATCCCAGTTTCATCCGTTTATCCTCCCGCTCCAGACTGATTGTCCTCACGTCCGTCACCGCACGCTCCACGTTGATGAAGTGCCGGTCCAGGTACTGCTTCGGCAAATACGTCTGGTTCTTGTTGTACCCGTACTGGTACCCGATGCTGTAGCCCAGGTCCTCCATGCTCTCGATCGGCGCATTGCGGATGTGAAGCGGGACGGGCGGGTTGTCGCCCTCCTGGATCAGCTTTCGCACGCGCTCGTATGCCAGCGCCACCTCGTTCGATTTCGAGGTCAGCGCGAGATACGCGGCGCATTCCGACAAGGCGAGGTTGCACTCGGGAACGCCGATGCTGTTGCACGCCTGGTAGCACGCGGAAGCGATGAGCAGCGCCTGCGGGTCGGCCAGTCCCACATCTTCCGATGCGATCACCAGCAGTCGTCTCGCGATATATCTACCCGTTACTCGAAGAGCGTATCGCTACAATGGATCCTCGCCGCCCTCGATCATCCGCCCCAGCCAGTAGAGCGCCGCCTGCACGTCGCTGCCTCTCTGCGCGTCATCACCGCCACACACCCCAACGATCGATTTCTGCAGCGCCGACGCCATGTTGTAGTGCTCCTCGCCGTTCTTGTCGTACCGCACGAACCGCTGCTGCACCGCCTGCTTCACGATCGCCTCCGTCACCGTTCTACGCGTTCACCTCTCCTCTCTCGCCCACTTGTCCTCCTTCGTCACCGTCACGCTGCAGCACGCGTCCAGCAGGTTCAGCGCCATGCGCGCATCGCCGTCCGCACATTCCGCCACGCGTCGCAGCACGTCGTCACTCACGACCGTCTATGCATCACTCCCACCTCCCTTCCTCACAGCGCTCGCCACCAGGTACGGGTCTGTCGCCAGCGCGCGACGCAGCACCGTCACGAGATCGGCGGTCGTCAGACCGTTCAGCGCGATCACGCGACACCGCGACAGCAACGCCTACCCATCACGCGTCCCTCCCGACCCCACCGAGTTGATGGAGAAGGACGGGTTCTCCGTCGTCGCGCCGATCAGAACCAGTTCGCCGCTTTCGATGAAGGGCAGGAAGATGTCCTGCTGCTTCTTGTTGAACCGGTGGATCTCGTCCATGAACAACACCGTCGGCTTCCCCGTCTGGCGAAACTCTCTTTTCGCCTTCTCGGCGACGGCGCGAATCTCCTGGATGCCCGCCGTGCAGCAGGAGAGCGAGCGCGAGGCGCAGGAGGTGTGTCGCATGATGATGGAGGCGATGGTGGTTTTGCCGCAGCCCGGCGGACCGAAGAGGATCAGCGAGGGTGGCGGATCTTGTTCCAGAAGCGTGCGGAGAACGGTGCCCGCGCCGAAGAGGTCCGTGTTTCCCTAGCGATCACGAGCATCGAGGAGGACGTACCACGACGCTGTCGAAGGAGGAGGGGCGCAGGCGTTCGGCGAGGGGTCGTCGGTCGTTCTTGACCTGGCGTTGAGGCGTTTTGGGAGATGGGTATTGTAGGGGGAGTGAAGGGGGTTGTGATGACCTTGGAGGGGGTGGATTCTGTGCTATATCAGAAGGAGATAGTGGGTGCTGTGCTGCGTTTGAAGGGAGTGATGGGGGTTGTGCTGCATCAGAAGGAGATGATCCAGCCTCCTGTTGCGCTGCACTCACACGCCCTTCTCCCTGAACTACACTCCATTCGCAATCCTTCTCATGACGCACAGCATCTCCCTCCTCCTGTTGCACTGATTCCCTCACCCCCTTCCCACTCATCTCGTTGGAAAAGTACTGACTGCGATTCGCGTCTGCAGCACTACTGGACAGATTCACGGGAGAAAAGGAAGAGAACTCCTTCTTGATCGGGGAGGGAGTTGTGGTCATTCCCGCATCGCTTCCTCTTTGCGAATTGAATTCGTTTGTATCCGGATTATTCCTCGACAAGCACTCCTCAATGTGTTTCTCCACAACGGATTGTTTGAACTAGAATTGATATGCAACGCATTCACCAGTACATATTGAAAACAGATAGGACACTGCAGCGTCAGTTCGTCGTCATGGACTTCAGCTCCCTCTCTTGGAGGCGTGGAGCTCTTCAGCTTGTTGAACGAGATGGTCGCTTGCTGTAGCTTGCGGCTACTCATGGTGTGGAAAAGAAATGAGGCATCTGGTTTTGGCGGCAAAGGGGGATTTGCATACCATTCGTGTTACCGTGATTCGATAATATAAGCGAATGGAAGAGGGGTCAAAACGGAACGGGGATACACATTGAACAAGAAACAATCACCATGTGCTTCCATAACACTCCACTCATAAAAGACGACACACTAACAACGAAAGACACAACGCCACGCCCACAATCCCCTTGCCCCAAATAAGAATTGGGTCCGATCCACAACCAAAAACGAGCGGGATTCAGGAAGGCCCCAATTCGTCCCATTTGTGTTTCCCCTTTTCCCTGTTGCGTGGTGAGGAAATAATCGCCAACGCAGCAATGAACCCTCTTCTTTTGGGAACGCTTGTCTTCCTCGTGCTGGGAACCGTGGCCACGTGCACCGTTTTGATTCTTTACAAGTCCAAGAAGATTTCCAGAATGTCCGCTGAGTATTTTCCGCTGGAATGGACTGACGTGATAGAGCTGGTGTGATTGTGTCCGTTCTTAGCGCTATTTGTATGTGGATGGTGTGGATTTGCATGTACATGATGCAGGTAGGATACGATGATGCCATTGCGTCACGCGTTAGATGAACCCGCTTCTTCTCCCGATTAAGAAGGCGTCAGAGTGATTTGTCAGATTGTTATTCTTTCCTGTTTCCAACAAATGCGCGGCCACATAAACAACGAAAACAAAGGAACTGTTACAATTTGGTGGAGGGCTCTTGCACAATCGCCCCGTTGGTGGTTGAAACCATCGAAGTCGGCAGAGAATCTACCCGGAATGCACCAATGATGCCTGCATACCACTACTGCTCGCTACGAGTACACTCTCAGGATACGGAGCCAGGAAGCGCTGCAACTCCGTGTTCAGGGAAAACGGTGTGGCCACGAGCGTGTCGATGTCCTTCGACGGAAGATTGATGAAGAGATGCATGATCCGCCTACATCTCACTCCCGTCTCCTCTCTCTCACACTGCCCTCTCGATACCCTCCGGAGACCCCGAAATCGTCGTTTCGCGCAGCAGCGCGTTGCGCGGAATCTCTTCCCTCTGTTGCATGCTAATCGTGCACAGTGTGCTCGCCTTGATGAAGTTCATCACCACGCCGCGCTTCCCGAGCACGTTCCCACAACGATCCGCGGGTAGTCCGATGACCATCCTTCCTTCTGACGGCGATCCCGCGATCACCGTGTACCACAGCGTCGGAGGGGCCGGCAGGACCGAAAACTGGGGGGTTGGGGGATGGGAATGGTGCGGTTGCGGCTCAAAGTGGGGCGCCTGCGGGTTCATGGGAGAGGTGAGGAGAGGTGGGGTGTAGGGTGAATAAGAAGTGTAGGGTGAGTAAGGTGAATAAGGTGAATAAGGAGATGGAGTGTAGGGTGAGTAGGAATGCAGATGAGAGTGATAGTGAGGAATGAAGGAAGAGGTGAGCTGCGGCGAGCAAGGATATGACCTGAATGTCCACCGGCAGGCGCCGCTCGACGGCGTTCATCTCCAGCTGTCCCAGCAGCGCGCGCATGCAGTCGAGAATGTTGGCGGCAGTGCCCGTGCAGGCGACCACGCACTCCAGGTCCACGGCGGTGTAACACGGCGAGTTCACCAGATGGATGTCCACGTGGTACTCGTCCTGCAGGCGCTGCAGGTTGCTCCCGCTCTTCCCGATGATCACGCCCACGATCTGCTTGTTGAACGCCAGCTTCAGGATCATCGCGCTCGGGTCCTACGCCTCACCGCGCCGCGAGAACGCTACGATCTTCTTGTCCGCCACCCACTCGCGAATCACCTCCGCGATCCGCCGCGACATCGCTACCACGTCCGCCGTCGCTCCGGACAGGTCCACGCCGTGCACGCTGAAGCCGGACACAGAGTCCTCGTCCGGCGCGGGGCGGCAGAGCACGGACGTGCAGTCCTTCAGCTCCGAACAGATCACCTCGCCCTTGGGGAAGAGGAGGGGAATCGCCTGGGCGGGGACGGCGACACGCACGCTTACGCTGCCCGGATAGGTTTCCAGCTCGCTGCCGCCCGTGATGCTCTTCACGCGATCCACGGCGACATCGACGTCCTCCTCCTTGCCGATGATGCTCACCGACCGGTTTCGTCGATCTGCCGGCGACTCGCTGTCTCGCGCGATGGATATCTACGCCTCACGCTCCCTTCCGAGCAGCACGATGGTGTGCGTTTCCTCGTTCAGTTTCCGAATCGCCTCGCCCCCCTTGCCGATTAGCTTGCCCGCGTTGGCCCAGGGAATGATGATGTGCTTGCACGTCTGGCCTTCCGGCACGTGGTCGAACTGCTTTGGAAGCTTCTTGATGATGCAATCCAACGCGTCGATAATCCCGTCGATCGAGCCCCGCAGCGTCACGAAATGCTCGTTGACTCCCCGGAACGGCTCGAAATTGTTGTCCACAACCACGTCCACGTGGCACACTCTCTAACCGTCACAAAAACGAGCAAAGGCCTACCCTCAGTTCGTCAATGCCGCAGCCGCCCTTGCCGATGATGAAACCCGTCGACTTGGAGTTGACGCACAACCGCAGGAAGGACACGCCCACCAACCGCTTCGATTCCTGGAGTTGGGCAGTTCCGTACTCCTCGAACGGGCGCTTGCGGTTCTTGTCCGCCGGCAGATTGTAGTTCAGCGGAATCATGACGCCACACGCAATAGTGCCTGCGGTTCGCAATGGGACAGCTGCGCGCAAATGTCGCCCTTCGGATCGTAGAATGGGACGCTCGGCTGGGTGTCTTTTCTTCCCGATTTTGCATACAATTGTGCAATTGGTGCTGAAAAAAGCAACTGCCTCATAAACATGTTCGGAACACCTCTTCGTCGTTTTGCTAGTACGGTCAATTCCGCTGTTTTCCAGAAGTATGGAAACCCCACCAGCGTACTGAAGTATCGATTGCTCGTCCGCGTGCTAACCGAGTAGGATGCAAGTCACCCAGCTGAAGGAGCTCTGCAGTAAAGACGTTCAGATCAAGATGGTTGCTTCTGCCGTGTCCGCCGCGGACCTCTGCGCCGTAGGCAGACGCGATTCGTGCAATTCCCATTAGGTGTCTGGAAAGAATCCCGTTGGTTACGCATTCCCCGCCGTCGCCGGAAGCGAGGGAGTGGGTATTGTGGAGAAAGTCGGAAGCAACGTTTCCTCCGTGAAGGAGAACCAAATGGTGATGCTGATCAAGCCCTTCCAAGGCATCCTCCTTTCGCTGCCGCTTATGAGTAGGAACGTGGACGGAGAGAGCCGTGGTGTCCGAGAACGCGCTCCTCGCCATCCCGAGCGGAGTCACCCCCGAGATCGCCTCTCACCTCCTCGGCGACGCCGGCACTGCATACAAACTTCTCACTTCCTTCACACAGCTCCAGGCGGGTGACGTCGTCCTCCAGAACGACGCCTGCTCCCTCATCGGCAGATGTGTCGTCCAGCTGTGCAAGGCGCGCGGCATCAAGACCATCAACATCGTAAAGGACTGGTGCGTGCAGAGTTGTGGCGTGACGCGTAGCCCCAAGTGCGAGGCGTGCGGCAAGAAGAAGCTAGAGGAGCTGGGCGGCGACATCGTGGTGAGCGAGAGCCAGCTGGACGGCACGGACATCAAGAAGACGCTGGGCGAGATGCCTCCCGTGAAGCTGGTGCTGAACGGTCGCGGCGGCTGCGCGATGAGCGAGCTGCTGAAGATGGTGAAGTGGGAGCGGGCGTGTGTGTTAAGCGCTAGGGGCGTGGACATCGTGACGTACAACGAGAGCAGCAACCGCCCGTTCACGCTGAGCGCCTCGCAGCTGATGACGCAGTCGCTGTCGCTCCGCGGCTTCAACATGAACAACTGGCTGAACTGCGCGAAGAAGGAGGAGGTGGCGGCGCTGGTTGCGGACCTGGCGTCGTCGGTGCAGAAGGGCGAGTTGAAGTTCAATACGAAGGAAATCAAGTTTGAAGAGATGATGTCGTACGTGGAGAAGGCTACGGAGGGTCATTGCGGCGGTACGCGTGTTGTTAAGCTCTAAATCTCCTGCTAGAATATGCTGAATCACAATTACGACGTGTTTGTGGGAAACAGAGGAAAAGAGAGATAGAACGGGGTTGATGCACGCTGTAGAAAAGAACTAGGGGTGAGTGGAGGGAGGCAGCCGCACCTTGACTCGACCATCTCGCGTCAGCACCAGCGCGTTGGAGCCGATCTCTTCCAGCGTGCACAGGTCGGTGTCGAGCGACAGCACGTGCTTGATGTGCTTCTTGACGATGCTGAGGGTGATGTCTTCAGCAGTTCTGCTTTCATTCGTGTTAGTTCTGTTTTCATTTGCATGAGTTCTGTTTTCATTTGCATGAGTTCCTCCGAGTTCATTCCCATCACTTCTTTCACTTTCATTCTCGTCACTGCTTTCAGTTTCACTCATACTCACCGCCCTCCTGATCCTCTCCACGTCGGCAACACTCATCTTCACACTGATGCGCCTCAAACCGTCGATCGTGCTCGGAAGACTGAAGACGAACAACAACGCGTTATCCGAGTGGTCACCGCCGGACAGTGCATTCGCGCCAGAGTTGAATTTGTAGGCGACGTCGCAGAAGCGGTTGAAGCGGAAGGGAGAAAAGCGACGGGGCGAGAGGTCGATGAACACGTCGTAGTACTGCTCGAACCAACTGAGGAACACCTTCCGCGTGTCCTTCCTTCCCTTCACCTACGGTTCACCGGACTGGAGAAAGAAGCACGAGAATGAACGACGGCTCCGACGGGTCCTGCAAATGCGCCAGCACGCAGCAACGCAACTCGATGCTCTTGCCCTCACACTGAAAGCGCAGATAGAAACCGAGCGTGTAATCAAAACCTACAGGGGAGACACCAGCGATTCCACTACCATCGATGTACGTCATATCATGCAGCAACACCAGCTGCAGTTGAATATCGTCAAGCGCGGTGGCATTTCGCTGAAAGTGCTGGCGAATGGCGGGAATCAGATTCTGAACAAACGCCTCATCTTTGCAGTTCTTCTGGAGCGGGGATATCCGGTACACTCTCCACGTCTTGGATAGCAAGCCTACAGTGCAGCGACGCCGCTTCCATTACAATTCGCAGACGCTAGGTCGTCCGGGAGAACCGTGCTCCTCGCTTCGGTGGCGCGACTGCTCATGGAGACTGAATTTGAAAACAAACACTCCACACTAATCCCTCTTCTTCGACGCGGCGCTCTGCAGACACACGCGGAACGCCTCCATCGCAGCGGCAGCGCTCTCGTTCACCACGTCCTGGCAAAGCAGACCGTCCGCTTCAAAGAAGCACGACACGGGCTTCTTCATCACGTACTCCACTCGCTTCTCGCCGACCGAAGAACTCAACTTGAGCATATAGCTATCCGTGACGGTGAGTGCATGCACCTACTCTTCGTCTCCAAAACGGCACGTGGACTCCGCTCGGAAGTCCTTCGCGTAGGAGTATTTGCTTCCCTAGGATGAATTCGGTAGGAGTGAAATCTACAGAGGGCAGACTGCCGATCAAAAAGGCGCCCTTCACGAAAAGGAAGTTCACTGCGTAGTCGATGCCGCTGAACAGATAGTAGCTACGGATGACGCGTCTTGCCTGCACACACATGACACTGAGCATAATCACCATCTCTTTTCCGTTGTAGTAGTCTTTGTAAAGGAAGTAGTTGGCAAAAGCGCAGCAGACACTACAGCGTCAGCGCACTACCGCACATCCACTTTATCGCGCGCAGAGAGTATATAAGGATGTCAAACACGAAGTTGGGCTTCACGTCGTTTTCGGACAAGGCCTACTCCATAACCGATTCCGCACCGCATGTACTTCGAAAAAGGCATTATCGATCGCTTGCTTCATCACCTTGTTGTCGCCGAGTTCCGTGATTCCTAATCCTCGCATTCCATCCGCATCTCCTACGCAGTTCCTCTTTGTGCTTGATGGTCATGTTTCGATTTCGCTTGTATTCAAAAAGAATGAATCATTACCGAAATGGGGGCGATTCCGAATCAGACTGAAAAGGCGGGTATTTCGGTTGTCCTCGAATTCGAGCCAATCATCGTTGTTTCGCGTTCCTTTTTCACCGATTCCACTGTGCAACGAGAGTAGACGCGGGAGCACGAACTGAGGGATGTAGATGGTCGATAACGAGGACTACGTGAAAGATGCGTTTGGACGCGATATTCCGTTGGTCTTTGCGGCGGCAGTCATTCTCGTAGAGTGAACAGACAACAGAACTCTTCAAATCGCCGGTCGTATGAGCGTGCTCCTCCTCGTTTTACTCTCGTAGGAGAAGCCGAAGCCGCTCGAACCAGCGCAGCTCCTCCTCGGACGCGTCCCTGTGGCTCTCGTTTGGTCTCCGTGACGAATAGAAGCGATTCTGATCGCGACTCCAGTCGTGACGCTTCCCCTCACCAGCATCGCTACCCTCTTGTTTGCTCCTGT
>ERZ780157.2687-NODE-2687-length-16136-cov-6.887134_pt1 | contig 16136 bp, 14 predicted proteins | sample MGYA00511169_ERZ780157 | MGnify/ENA primary metagenome ERZ780157 (study PRJEB29588, sample SAMEA1965149) | human gut metagenome | biome: human gut; feature: human-associated habitat; material: faeces | place: Denmark | collected 2008/2010 ... | reverse complement strand
AAGTTTCCCCTGTAAAAAACAAAATATCGCAAATCTTACGCTAACGGAGCTTATGCTCCAAAAGCGCCCCTTCCCCCACAGACACACCCACTCCTCTCTTACAATCTCACGATCCTCTCGCAGAGGTCGGCGTAGGGGATGCCGGCGGTTTTTGCGGCGAGGGGGAGGAGGCTGGTGGGGGTCATACCGGGGAGGGTATTTGCCTCGAGACACCAGAGCTCGCCCTCGGCGTCGAGCAGAAAGTCAAAGCGTGCATAGCCCGAGAGGCGGAGAGCCGCAAATCCGCGGAGCGCGAGCTCGGCGGCGCGAGCGGCGATTTCGGGGGGGATTTCTGCGGGGCAGACCTCACGCGTGGTGCCCTGATATTTGTTTTTGTAATCGTAAAAGCCCTCGGTGGGCAGAATTTCAACCGCAGGGAGCGCCTCACCGTCGAGGATACCAACCGTGAGCTCTCTGCCAAAGATCCTGCGCTCCACCAGCACGTGCGAGCCCCAGCGAGCCGCCTCGGCAAGCGCGGCGGTGAGCTCACCCTCGGTGTCTGCCATCGAAACACCAACGCTCGAGCCGCAATCACAGGGCTTGACCACGCAGGGGAGTCCCAGCTCGCGCAGAGCGGCGGGTGGCGTTTGGTTGGTTGCAAAATAGACCCAATCGGGGGTAGGGATGCCCGCATCGCGGAACAAGCGCTTGGCAATGTCCTTATCCATCGCGAGCAGACTGCCCGCGTAGCCCGAGCCCGTGTAGCGGATGCCGTGCGTGTCGAGCGTTGCCTGGAGCTGTCCGTTTTCGCCCATCGAGCCGTGCAGAGCGAGGAAAACGCGGTCTGCCGCAGCACAGAGGGCGAGGACGTTTGCACCGATCAGGGCGTCACCGTTCCCGCAGCGCGCTTTGAGCGCCTCGAGGTCGGGAACAAGCTCCGAGATGCTGCGTGTGGGGTAGGGGTTGGTAGAAAAAAGCGAAAGCGGATCGGTTGGGATGCTTGGCACGCCCTCGTAAACGTCGAGCAGGAGCACGCGATGACCGCGACCGATCAGCGCGTTTGCGATCAGCGTGCCCGAGGTGAGCGAGACCTCGCGTTCGGGCGAGAGTCCGCCCGCAAGAACAACGATATTCAATGTAGGAGTCTCCTTGGTCATTCGGAATTTTCTAAAAGGGTATGCCGCGCGTCAAGCGTTTGTGCGGCGAAGAAGGACGGCGCGGTTGCATCCGCCGAGATCGCGCAGCACCGCCTCGGTGCAAAAGCCGAGCGGCGGCAAGCGCCTTGAGCGCGTCTGCCTGGTCATATCCGATCTCCAGCAGCACAAAGCCGCCCGGGGCAAGGTGCGCGGGTGCAAGGTCGAGAATTCGACGGTAAAAGCAGAGCCCGTCCTCTCCTCCGTCGAGCGCCGCGATCGGCTCGGCGGCAAGCTCGGGCTCGAGCGTTTCGATCACGTCGGGGCGGATATAGGGGGGATTGGACAAAATGGCGTCAAATTTTGCGCCGACGGGCAGGGGAGTGGGGTCGAACAGGTCGGCAAGCTGCGGCGTGAATCGGTTGGATACCCCGTTGCGTGCGGCGTTTCGCTCGGCAAGCGCAAGCGTGCGCGGGAATTTCTCAAGCGCGAGGGCGGTGAGGTCGGGGCGCTCGGCAAGCGTGGAAACCGCAATGCATCCGCTCCCCGTGCAGAGGTCGGCAAAATGCGCGCCGCGCGGCAGAAGCCGCAGGGCAGTCTCGACGAGCAGCTCGGTGTCGGAGCGCGGAATGAGGCAGTCGGGGCTCACCTCGTAGGTCTGGCGGTAGAATTGCCATTCTCCGAGCAGATATTGCAGGGGGTAGCGCGCGGCACGGCGCTCCACCGCCTCGGCAAGCGCGGGGGAGGAATAGTCGACGTCGGGATTGGAGAGAATAGAGGCGCGGCTCACACCGCAAAAATGACCGAGCAGCAGCTCGGCATCCCATTCGGGGCTATCTACGCCGGCATCGCGCAGACGCCCACAAAGCTCTCGCCACGTCATATTGGTATCCCTCCCAACTTGCATTATTTTTATAATATACTACTATATTAGCATAAAAAGGCGAAAAAAGAAAGAGGTTCTGAAAAAAAACGAAAAAAATTTTGCAAATCCTATTGAAATTTCGGGAAAAAGTGGTATACTTATAATAGCAAAGACTCTCCTGCACCCCCGTGTGCAGGGAAACGGAGGAATATCATGGAAAAATCCAATGTTGTTGTAACGAAAAAGAAAAGCACGTTTTGGACGGTAGTGGGCATTCTGCTCGCAGTGGCAGCCGTCTGCGTTGTTGCGGCAAAGCTTTATCAGAAGTTTTTTAAGAAGAAGCAGACCGAGGAGCTCGCGCCCGAGGCAGACGAGGCTATCCTGCTCGACGAGGTGACCGAGGCTGACGATGCCTCCGAAGCCGACGACGATGCGCTTGAGGTTCCCGCCGATGCGGTGATCGTAAACGCCGAGGACATGGAGTGATTTTGTGCAAGAGCACGTGGTTTGGGACTGCCGAAGGGCAGTCCCATATTAAATGAAGGACCCCTGATCGAAAAAAGGAGAACGAAGATGGCAAAATACAGACGCGATCGGATCAACGAGGAGATCCAAAAGGAGATGACCTCGATTTTGCGCCGTGTCAAGGACCCGAGAGTGAGCGAGGCATTCATCAGCGTCACTGCGGCGGATTGCACGGCAGACCTCAAATATGCAAAAATTTATTATTCGGTGCTCAGTGGCGATGCAAAAGAGATCGCCAAGGGGCTCAAGGCGGCAAACGGCTTTATCCGCCGTGAGCTGGCGCGCTCGCTCAACCTGCGCATCACGCCCGAGCTGACCTTCCTCACCGATTCCTCGATTTCCTACGGCGCGCACATCGCGTCGATCCTGGAGGGACTTGAGATCACCCCCGAGGAGGACGAAGAAGGGGAGGATGACGGAGATGCGTGAGGATATGGCGGAGCTTTCCTTTGAGGACGTGATCGAGCGGCTGGTGCAGCCTGCCGACACGCTCATTCTCTTTCACAGAAATCCCGATGCCGATGCGGTGGGCTCTGCGTTTGCGCTGCGCGAAATCCTGGAGGGTCTGGGCTCGCGTGCATGGTGCGTTTGCGAGAGCGAGCTGCCCGAGCGCCTGCAGTTTATCACGGGCGGCGTGCAGGAGAGCGTGCTTCCCGACTCGGTTCCCGAGGATTTTGAGGACGTACGCATCATCAGCGTCGATTCCGCATCCCCCTCGCAGCTCGGCGAGCTGTGGGATATTTACGGTGGCGAGGTGGATATGATGCTCGACCACCACGAGATGGGATGGCCCTATACCGATTACTATATCCGCGAGGGCGGCGCGGCAACGGGAGAGATTTTGTTTGACCTTGCCAAGCGCCTTGCCACCGACGAGCTGATTACCATTACCGATGAGCTCTGCATTGCGATCTATGCGGCAATCAGCGCGGACACGGGCTGCTTCCGCTTTTCCAACGTCACCGCAAAAACGCACATGCGTGCCGCCGAGCTGACGATGCGCGGCATCGACTGCGCCGAGATCAACCGTCGCCTGTTCGACACCTATTCGCTCGAGCAGCTCCGTGCACGTGCGGCGGGTATTTCCAACCTGCATCTGTTTGCGGGCGGTAAGATCGCGGTGATTACCTTCCCCTATGCACTCAAGGTTGCGCTCGGACTTGAGGACGATCACCTCGACACGCTTGTGGACGTGGCGCGCTCGCTCAAGGGCGTGTGTGTGGCGGCGTCGATCCGTCAGCCCGGAACCGAGGGCAGCTTCCGCGTGTCGGTGCGCTCCTCCTGCAGCTATTCCGTCTCCGACCTCTGCGTGGGCTTTGGCGGCGGCGGACACACCAAGGCGGCAGGCTGCACCATTGAGGCTGCCGATGCCGACGAGGCGATGCAAAAGCTGGTGGCTGCAATTGACGTCAGTGCGCTCGATTGATCCCCAAAAAGAATTTTCCCAAAGCTGAATAAAAGACCTCCCGAGCGGTGAATGCTAATGGCATCACACCAAAAGGGAGGTCTTTTGTTATGCAAAGAAGATTACTTATTGCCACGCTCGCACTTTGTGCGATCCTGCTTTTCGTCGGTCTTTTCCCTGTCCACGGAGAGGACGAAATCTACGATACGGTGGTGCGCCTGCACGTGCTTGCCGATTCGGACGGAGAGGAGGACCAGGCACGCAAGCTCCGCGTGCGTGACGCCGTGCTTGCCGTCACCTCTCCGCTCCTTGCCGACTGCACCTCGCAGGATGAGGCACGCGCGGTGATCGAGGCAAACGTTGATGCAATCCGTGCTGCCGCCGAGGGCGTTCTTGCCGCCGAGGGCTGCTCCGACCGCGTGGAAATTCTGCTCGGCGAGGAGTCATACCCCACGCGCGATTACGACGGCATCTGCTTCCCCTCGGGGTCCTATCTCTCGTTGCGCGTTTGCATCGGAGAAGCGGCGGGACAAAATTGGTGGTGCTGTCTCTTTCCGCCCATCTGCCTCGGCTCCGCCTCGGTCTCGCCCGAGGACGCCGAGGATGCCTTCATCGCCGTTGGACTCACTCCTTCGCAGTATAAAATTATCACCGAGTCGGAAAAGCCCGTCTATCGGGTCCGCTTCAAAATTCTGGAGCTGCTGCAGAATTTGTGGTAAGAGCTCCTGCAAGGGGACTGACCCCCTCATAGCATTTGGTCGCCCCCTCCGAGGCTTTTTCCGCCCATCGCGTCAAAAAAGGTAAGCATCCCGGCAACAAAAAAGCCTGCCGTTGCCTGTTTGCTGCGAGGGGCACCTGCTCGAGGCGATGCGTTGAGAAAGCGGTCCCGGCAACACCGCAAGCGCAATCCGAACAGCACCTAAACAGTCCCAAGGACCGCCCGTTCCATCGGATGCGGCTCTGTATTGGGGCTGTTTTTTCGTTTTTCTGCAAAAAACTTGATTTTTTGGTCGAATTATGATATAATGAAATTTATTAGTTAAGTCCATGCAAATCATCCGGCGTGCGCGGGACGAGGGAAAGGTGAGCCCGAGGACCTCTCCGCACTTTTTCTCGGCGCAAGGACAAACGGGCAGTGACCCTTGAGTGAAATCTGATCTATTGAATCTGCGAAACACTGACAAGGAGAACAAGCATTGAACAAATCTCTCACACTCGGAATGGACATCGGTTCCACCACCGCCAAGCTGGCGCTCATGGATGGAAATCGGGTCATCTATCACAAATATCGCCGCCATCTTTCGCGCGCACGCCAAACCGTGCTCGAAATGATCGAGGAGCTCTGCCGCGAGCATCCGCTCGAGCAGGTGTGCGTCACCGTTTCGGGATCTGCCGGCATGGGGCTTGCGCAGAACGCGGGGCTGCCCTTCGTGCAGGAGGTCTACGCCACGGGTGAGGTGGTGGAGCGCCTTGCTCCCGACACGGGTGTTGTCATCGAGCTGGGCGGTGAGGATGCAAAGGTCATTTTCTTCCGCGGTGGCGTGGACGAGCGCATGAACGGCTCCTGCGCGGGCGGAACGGGCGCCTTCATCGACCAGATGGCGGTGCTGCTCGACATGACGGTTGACGAAATGGACGCGGCAAGCCTTTCGGCAACGCGCATCTATCCGATCGCCTCGCGCTGCGGCGTTTTTGCAAAGACCGACATTCAGCCCCTGCTCAATCAAGGCGCGAGCAAGGCAGACGTTGCCGCGAGCATCTTTCAGGCGGTGGTCAACCAAACGGTCACGGGGCTGATCCAGGGGCGCAGGATCGAGGGCAAGGTGATGTTCCTCGGTGGACCGCTCTACTATTGCCACGGTCTGCAAAAGCGTTTCTACGAGACCCTGCAGCTGACCGAGGAGACCGCGATCTTTCCCGACTACGCGCTCTATTCGGTTGCAATGGGTGCCGCAATGGCGGCGCAGGGCACCGAGCCGATCACAGTGCAGGCTTTGCTTGACGGCATCCGTGCCGAGTCGGGGGGACAGGTGCAGGGATCCGATCGTCTCGCTCCGCTCTTTGCCACCACCGAGGAATACGACGCCTTTTGTGCCAGACACAGCCGCGCGTCGGTTCCCAACACCGACATCAACACCTACCGAGGCAGAGCATGGCTCGGCATTGATTGCGGAAGCACCACAACCAAGCTCATTCTCATCGCCGCCGACCGCTCGATCCTCTATTCATTTTACAGCTCCAATCGCGGAAACCCCGTCACGCTCGTGCGTGAGCAGCTATCCGAGATCCGACGCCTTTGTGCCGATCGGATCGAGATCTGCGGCAGCGCGGTCACGGGATACGGCGAGGAGCTGATCCGCCATGCCTTCCACGTTGACGAGGGCATCGTGGAAACCATTGCACATTACACCGCCGCAAAGCATTTCTGCCCCGACGTCGATTTTATTCTCGACATCGGCGGACAGGACATCAAATGCTTCCGCATCCGCAACGGTGCGATCGACAGCATCATGCTCAACGAGGCGTGCTCCTCGGGCTGCGGCTCGTTCATCGAAACCTTTGCCAAGGCAATGGGGCACACCATTGAGAATTTCGCGCGTCTGGGGCTTCGCGCTCCCGCGCCCGTGAACCTCGGCTCGCGCTGCACCGTGTTTATGAATTCCTCGGTCAAGCAGTCCCAAAAGGACGGCGCCACCGTCGAGGATATTTCGGCAGGTCTCTCGATCAGCGTGGTCAAGAACGCGATCTATAAGGTCATCCGTGCCGTGTCCCCGAAGGAGCTCGGCAGCCGCATCGTGGTGCAGGGCGGAACCTTTTATAACGACGCCGTGCTTCGCGCCTTTGAAAAGGAGATCGGCTCGGACGTGATCCGTCCCTCGATCGCAGGCGTGATGGGGGCATACGGCGCGGCGATCCATTGCATGAGCGTGCAGACGAGCACCCTGCTCGATGCCGACGCTCTGCGCGATTTCAAGCATACGTCCACCACAACGGTCTGCAAGGGCTGCGCAAACCACTGCCATCTCACCGTCAACCGCTTTGCCGACGGCAAGCGCTATATCTCGGGCAACCAATGCTCCAAGGGGCTCGGTCAGGAGGCTTCCGAGAGTCTACCGAATCTCCACGCATGGAAGCGCGAATATCTCAATTCGCTCACGCCCGTGCGCGGACCGCGCGGCAAGCTCGGCATTCCGATGGCGCTCTCCACCTATGAGCTCGCACCGCTCTGGCACGCGCTTTTCACCGCGCTCGGCTTTGAGGTGCATTTCTCCAAGCAATCCAACCGACGCACCTATGAGAAGGGGCAGTTCACCATTCCCTCCGACACCGCCTGCTATCCCGCCAAGATCATGCACGGACACATGCTCGAGCTGATTATGGACGCAGGCATCGAAACGCTGTTCTACCCCGGGCTCACCTACAATATCGACGAGGGCGCGTCGGACAATCACTATAACTGTCCCGTCGTTGCCTACTACGCCGAGCTGCTCAACGCCAACATGGAGGCGCTTGAGCAGGTGCGCTTCCTCTATCCCTACCTCTCGCTCGATTCCGAAAAAGGCCTGACCGACACGCTTCTGCCCTGCCTGAAAAAGCTCGACCCCGCGATCAAGCGTCGCGAGGTAAAGCGGGCGGTTGCCGAGGGCTTTGCGGCGTACGAACGATATAAGGCGGCGATCCGTGCCGAGGGCGAGGCGGCGCTCGCCTATGCGCGCGCAAACGGCAAGCGGATCATGATCCTCGCGGGCAGACCCTACCACATTGATCCCGAGATCGGACACGGCATCGACAAGCTCGCATCGGGCTTGGGCTTTGTGGTGGTGAGTGAGGACGCGGTCTGCCATCTGGCACCGATCCAAGAGGTCAAGGTGCTCGACCAATGGACCTTCCACGCGCGGCTCTACCGTGCGGCGGCGTACGCCGCCGAGCATGCCGACACCGAGCTCGTTCAGCTCGTTTCGTTCGGCTGCGGGGTCGACGCGATCACAACCGACGAGGTGCGTGCGATCCTCGAGCGGAGCAACAAATACTACACGCAGATCAAGATCGACGAGATCACCAATCTCGGTGCCGTGCGCATCCGACTGCGCAGTCTGCTCGGCGCGCTTGAAGAAAGGGGACTGTGAAAATGCAGGATAAAAGCTTCATTCCCTTCACCGAGGAGATGAAAAAGGACTATACCATCCTTGTTCCAAACATGCTCCCCATGCATTTCAAGCTGATCGCGCGTATCCTTTCCACCTATGGGCTCAATGCCGAGCTGCTCACCACAACGGGACCGCAGATCGCCGAAACCGGTCTTAAATATACCCACAATGACACCTGCTATCCCGCGGTGGTTGTGATCGGACAGTTTATCGACGCCCTGCAATCGGGAAAATACGATCTGAATAAGACCGCGCTGATTATGTTCCAAACGGGCGGCGGATGCCGCGCCTCCAACTACATCTCGCTCATCCGCAAGGCACTCGTCAAGGCGGGCTATGGGCATATCCCCGTGATTTCCTTCAGCTTTTCGGGGCTTGAGCGTCACCCGGGCTTCAAGCTCACCGTTCCGATGGTGCTCAAGATGGCGTGCGCCGTGCTCTACGGCGACATCATTATGAACCTGGTCAATCAGGTGCGCCCCTATGAGGTTGAAAAGGGAGCAGCCGAGCGGCTTGCCGACGAATGGATCGAGCGGCTCGGACGTGAGCTGGGTGTGGGCGGTCGCCTGCGCTATGGGGACGTCAAGCGCAACTACGAGCGCATTGCCGCCGATTTCGCCGCAATTGAGGTTGCGAAGCGCGACGCGGTGAAGGTTGGCATCGTTGGCGAGATTTTCGTCAAATATTCGCCGCTTGCAAACAACGAGCTCGAGCGCTTTCTCATCAGCGAGGGCGCGGAGCCGGTGGTGCCGGGGCTCTTTGACTTCATTTTGTATTACGTTTACAACGAGATCATGGAATATAAGCTCTACCGCCGCCGCTGGGTGCGCTCCACGGCGTGCCGTTTGCTCTATCCGATCCTCTGCCGCATGAAGGACCGCATGTCCCAAACGATCGAGTCGCATGGCTTTGCGGCACTCACGCCCTTTTCTGACGTTGTGGATATGGCGGGCAGCGTGATCAGCCACGCGGTGAAGATGGGAGAGGGCTGGCTGCTCACGGCGGAGATGATCGAGCTGGCGCATTCGGGATGCAGTAACGTTGTTTGCACGCAGCCCTTCGGATGCTTGCCCAATCACATCTGCGGCAAGGGCATGATGAAGCCGATCAAGGAGCTCTGCCCCAACGCCAACATCGTGGCGATCGACTATGACGCAGGCGCGAGCCGCGTCAACCAGGAAAACCGCCTCAAGCTCATGCTTGCCAACGCAAGAAAGCAAAAAAGAGCGAACGTACCCGCCGACGCAGAAACGTCGGAGGACGCAGCACAGGTTACGGTTTCACAAAAAACGATACGAAACAGATAGAGAGGTTGCCTCAAATGCGATACGCATTTGAGGCAACCTCTCATTTTTTTGAAAAGGTGGACAAGGTTCTCGCCCGACGTTTCGTTTCAGAACGGGCGCAGATTCATGTCCTCTGTGCAGCTTGCAAAGAACTCTGCCAGAAGATCAATGCAGCCCTGCACGTCTGCAAGCGCCGCTACCTCGTTGGGGTTGTGCATATAGCGCAGCGGGATCGAGATCAGCGCAAAGGGCACGCCGATGCCGGTCTTGTGCATCACGTCGCCGTCGGTACCGGTGCGACCGCTTGCTGCCTCGGTCTGGACCTCAATGCCCAGCTTTTCAGCGCATGCGCGCAGGCATTCGTTGACCTTTTTGTGGATCGAGGGATTGTTGCAGAGCACGGGGCCCTTACCGAGAGATACGTCACCGGTCTCTGCCTCGCTGATGCCGCAGTTGTCCGAGGTGTAGGTCACGTCAACCGCAATCACGATGTTGGGGCGGACGCGCGACGCGGTAAAATACGCGCCGTTTCCCGTGGTTTCCTCGCCTGTTGTCGACACGGAATAGCAGCCCACGGTGGCGCCCTTTTCCTTTGCCTTTGCAAGCGCCTCCATCACGATAAAGGCGCCGAGGCGGTTGTCGAGCGCTCTGCCGCTGATGCGGTCGTTGAGAAGCTCGCGCACGTCGGTGTCAAAGGTTACCGTGTCTCCGAGCTCCACGTATTTCATCGCATCCTCGCGATCCTTCGCGCCGATGTCGATGCGCAGAGCGGACGCCTCCAGATCGCGATTCTTGGAGATCGAGCGGGAATTTGCAACCGCCCCGAAGAGGACGCCGTTTTTGGTGTAGACCCGAACCTTTTGCCCGAGGTAGGTGGTGGAGTAGATTCCACCGATGCGCGTTACCATTAGCGAGCCGTCGCCGCCGATTGCCGAAACCATCAACCCGATCTCATCGGCATGACCCGCAGCCAGCACGCGAAAGGGGGCGGTGGGATTGATCGCGGCGGTCACGTTGCCGAGCTCGTCCACCGTTACAAGCTCTGCCTTGTCCTGCATATAGTTGTAGATCTTCTTTTCCAGCTCTGCCTCATTGCCCGAAACCGAGCCTGTTCTCAAAAGCTCGAATAAAAATTCCTTGTTCATCCTGTACCTCCGTTTGCTCAACGTAATTCGATGGAATGATCCTTCGCTAAAAAAATTATACCACAGTTTGGCGCGCATTGCAACCGCTTTATGCTGCAAATCGGTCAGATTAAAAAATATTGGACGTTGGACGCAGAAAATCTTCCCGTGCAGGGCGGGGCATGCGATCAATTATGAATTGGACCCGGACGCCGCGATGATGTATTTTATCAACCGTGAGATTTACAATATGAAATACATTTGCTCCGTTCTCGGAAATTTCAGCGACGTGACAAACGGATTGGACTGCTTTGCTTTTCAACCCGACCCCGATCAGAAGAAGCCCAAGCGCTCAAAAAAGAAGGGCTGAACGTAAAAAAGACTGTCTCAATTTGCCGATTTGGGACAGTCTTTTTTCTCGTATTGAATGCCTGGTTGACGCGCGAGGTCTATGCAGAAATTGTCTGTTTTTGATTTCTTGATGCAATCCACAAAACAAACAGACTAATCACGTCCGCGTAGAAGAAGAATTGGCATATCAGTGCTGCAACAGAAAGCATTTTGTTGTTTTTTACGTTTTTCGCCAAAGCAAAAACCGAAATAAAATTGCTGGAAAGCAGAGCAATGTAATCGAACAAAATAAGCATCAGAATGAGCGGCAGCGTCATGAAAATCATAATCGCTGCAATCGCCCCGAAAATAAAAATCACGATGTATGCCGGGATATGAACAAGCTTCACGAGAAATGCCGCACGGATAAGACCACGGGGATCGTCTTTCCGTGACAGAATCATAAAAATGATGTTACAGACAGGCGTTGCCAATGCAAGAAGAGCAAAAAAGACTCCAAACACAGTGGAGTCTGTGTTTTCAGGAAAAAGCTTACCAAGCAACACACCCAAGGCGGGCAAATATGGAAAGATGATAACGGGTATAAGCAGTAGCTTCTTCATCACATCACCTCTTTTACATGCTGAGCGAAATCAGCCTGAAGTTTTTTCTATTATACCACAAATCCGTGAATATCGTACAAAAACAATCCAAGATTTTCGCCGTAAAGGTACACCTGTCCCTTGGCGATGATGGGAGCAAAAAGTGATCCGAGGTCTTTCGGGATTTCGCGCCAGGCTTGCAAACGAAGCTATGTAATTGATTAAATAATCTCATGATTAAATAATCTCAAATAATTTTAAAATTCCCATAATTGGAAGTCCTATAGAAAATAGAATTAAACATATTGTTCCGAATGCGCTAAAAATTTTGATTTCTGACAGATCTTTTTCTCGCGTTTCTTTACTTGTGTATTGTCTAAGATTAGGAGTATCATACCAAAATAACGGTTGCCACCCTTTTTTGTCTATGTAAACGTGAAATATGGCAGACGGAATAGAAATCATTCCCATAAATATCAGTCCCCAACCAACAATTACATTGTTAAATTGATTGAGTCCGCAAATTAATATGCTTAACAATAACAAAAAAACATAAGTTCCGTCAACCGTTTTGCGAATGCGCTCTCTCTTTTTTGCAAGCTCGTATTTTTTATCTCTCGGCCTAATTGCTTTATATCGCGCCAAAAAAACACCGCCTTTCTTTGTTCCATTATATCACAAAGCCGTGAGGATTTCAACCGTTTCGCGCCAAATCACGCCGAAGGAATGCACCCTCGGAGGATTCAGAACCTAAATTTGCCCCGTTGGGGCAAATTGCGAGTTTGCTCGGCGGCTGAACACCGCCGTTTCACAAGCGAAACCGCAAAGCTCGCCGCGGCGCGCGGTGCGCGCGCACGACTTCGTCGTGTCTCCTGCCCCTGCCAAAACAAAAAGGTCGCCAATCGGCGACCTTTTTGTTTTGCTTTAAACGAGTGAAAAGGTCAAAAATCGAGGTAAAACCGAAGAAAAGGTCAACTTTTACTTCTATATTTTCGTCTTTCTGTTTCATAATACTTCGTATGATAAAAGCAGTTTCTGATTTTAAAGAAACGATAAAGTCACCTCGCGGAAAGATTTTAATTATTCAATGCCCATTTCAAAGCATCCTGAATGTGAAGATCCCACCATTTCCAAGAATGATTTCCCTCTGAAGTTTCAAACACGTGAGAAAGACCCAATTCCGTAAGATGATTATCAAACAAGCGGTTAACACCAAGAAGATAGTCCTCCGTTCCGCACCACATATAAATATCGGGACATATCCTTCCTTCGTTCTTGATGCTTGAAGCCAGGGCAAAAAGATCGTGGCGGCTTCCCTCAAGCTCATCAGCGCTCTCCATCTCGAAGTCGAAAATAGCCTTCCATTCATTCAAAGGGTATTCCCGCCCTTTTCTCGTTATATCCATAGAGCCTGAAAGTGAAATACATTTACCGTACTGCTCGGGACAGGTCAGCGCAACCTTCATAGCACCGTAACCACCCATAGAAACTCCCGCCACTATATTGTCCTCGCGTTTTTCGCTCATTTGCTTAAAGGTATTGCGACAAAGCTCGGGCAATTCTTTCGCAACAAACGAAAAATAGTTGGCATCGTAAGCGGTGTCCGTATATCTGCTTCTGTCCACATTCGGCATGACCACCGCAATCCCGTTCTTCAAGGCATATCGCTCGATAGACGTCTGCCGAATCCAAGACGTGTGATCGCCTGAGAGTCCGTGAAACAGCCACAGGGTCTTGCATTTTTGGTTTTTTTCGTCTTCACAACGAGGAAGCAGGACATATACCTGCATATTCTTGCGCAATTCATGTGAATAAAAGCTCATCTCCAAGCACATATTGTTAAACATATTTGCCTCTCCTTTTAAATACATTTTCACCTGTCCGGCGTAGCAATATTTTCCAAATCACATTTGACTACATTATATCACACTTTCGCAGATAAATCAAGGCGTAAGCCTTGTGTCTTTAATGATGCATCGCCTACGGCGATATGATGTTTTTCGCTTCGCAAATATGATGTTGCTCCATTTCGTTCCGCAATGATGCGATGTTTGCCTCCAAATGTGGCGAAGCCGCGCATCATTAGGCGAAGCCGTCATCACTGGCGTAGCCAACATCATTTGCCGAAGGCAAACATCATTCAAAAAAGCCTAATTTGTCTTGGTAGACAAAAGTGCGTTTTTTGTTGGCAGGAGGATTCTGAACCTAAATTTGCCCCGTTGGGGCAAATTGCGAGTTTGCTCGGCGGCTGAACACCGCCGTTTCACAAGCGAAACCGCAAAGCTCGCCGCGGCGCGCGGTGCGCGCGCACGACTTCGTCGTGTCTCCTGCCCCTGCCAAAACAAAAAGGTCGCCAATCGGCGACCTTTTTGTTTTGTGATAGCACTACAAAATAGATCCATATAAGGCTACCGTACAAAAACAGTCCGTAATTTTTGCCGTTAGGGTACACTTATCCCTTGGTATTGACGGGAGTTGACAGTAACCGCTATCTTCCGGGCTGTCAGCACCATGCTTGCAAACGAATCTATGTATTATAATCTAACTGACAAATTGGAATTTGACAATTGGTGTTTTAATCGACCTTCTCAATTTTAAATACATTGATCGTATCGACATCAGGGCAACAGAAAACATTACTCTTTAGCTCTCCACCGTAGCGCAAAATATCGATCATAGGAAAAAGAACGTGTGCAGCCATTGGACATAGCTTTCCTCTTTCCGTATCAAAATCAAACGTATCTCCAACTTTATGTCCCCTGTGGCATGGACAAGTACCTTTTTGTTCTACCAAAGTTATTTTGATTTTCATAATTTGCCCTCGCTTATGTAACGCTCAATATCAACGCCGTAAAATTTTTCGTTTTTATCGAGGTTATCAATAATAATATTGCTTACCGTTTCCATTGCGTGTTGAGTAGCAGTATAGAGACACTCACCGTTCAGCACATCGCTTACAAGAACTGCGGAAAAGATATCACCCGTTCCGGGAAAACGAACGTCTATCAGTTCAAATCCGATTTTGAATTTTTCATCCTTTGTATGATCATATCCTATGACGCAGTTTTCACCCTCCACAGAAGCACTTGTGATGACAACCGATTTACAGCCAAGCTGACGTACTCGCTCAATCAGCTCATCTGATTCGCACAGACTTAAAGTATCTCCGCTATAAAACCAGTTTGTCAAGAAGCATGCTTCGGTAAAGTTAGGAATCAAAATATCTGCGTATGAGCTGAGTTTTCTCATAATCGCCACATTATTATCGGTCATTCCATTGTATAGCTTTCCTTCGTCACCCATGATCGGGTCTACAACGACCAACAACTTGTCCGTGTCTTGATTATTGATCAGGCGCTCCACAATGTCAATCTGTTTAGGGCTGACCATAAAACCCGTGGCAATACAATCAAACCGAAAACCAAGAGCCTGCCAAATATCAACGGTCTTTTCCATATATTCGGTGGTATCGAGAATATCGAACCTGCCGAAATCAAGAGTATTGGAGACCAAAGCGGTCGGCAAAGAAGCAACATCAATCCCTCTTGCGGAAAGGATCGGTATCATAGCAGACAAAGCAATTTTACCCACACCGGGCATATCGTTTACACAACAAATTTTTTTCACAACAAATTCACCACTTTACAATTATAATCTTCCTATTACAGGATATCTACCATTTCATTATTGAGTGCTTTGTTCATGCTTCTGACTGCGCAGAACTTACCACACATCGAGCAAGTATCCTCATGCTCGGGCTTACGCTCGTCACGAATACGCTTTGCTGTTTCGGGATCAAGAGCGCACGCCCATTGTTCCTCCCAATCGAGCTTGCGACGGGCGTCTCCCATACGGTCGTCGATATCCCTTGCGTGCGGTATCTTCTTTGCGATATCAGCTGCGTGAGCTGCAATCTTAGATGCGATAATGCCTTGCTTAACGTCATCTACGTTAGGAAGTGCCAAATGCTCAGCAGGCGTAACGTAGCAAAGGAAGGCTGCTCCCGATGCTGCTGCGATTGCTCCACCGATTGCAGATGTGATATGGTCGTATCCGGGAGCGATATCGGTAACGATAGGACCGAGCACGTAGAAGGGTGCTCCCATACAGATGGTCTGCTGAAGCTTCATATTGGCTTCGATCTGATCCATCGGCATATGTCCGGGACCTTCTACCATTACCTGCACATCACGCTCCCAAGCGCGCCCCGTAAGCTCCCCAAGGCGCACAAGCTCCTCAATCTGACACACGTCACTTCCGTCCGCAAGGCAACCAGGGCGGCAAGCGTCACCGAGAGAAATCGTCACGTCATACTCACGGCAGATCTCAAGAATCTCATCGTAATATTCGTAGAAGGGATTCTCCTCGCCTGTCATGCACATCCAAGCGAACACGAGAGAGCCGCCACGGGAAACGATGTTCGTCTTTCTCTTGTGCTTCTTGATCTGCTCAATGGTCTTACGGGTAATGCCGCAATGAAGGGTGACGAAGTCCACGCCGTCCTCTGCGTGAAGTCTTACCACATCGATAAAATCCTTTGCAGTGAGCGTTGCAAGATCGCGCTGATAGTGGATAACACTATCGTACACGGGAACCGTACCGATCATCGCAGGACATTCACTCGTCAGTTTTCTGCGGAAGGGCTGTGTATTGCCGTGAGAGGACAAGTCCATAATGGCTTCCGCGCCGAATTTAACAGCCAGATCGGCAAGCGTACGTGTACCCGATACATTAATCTG
>ERZ780157.2673-NODE-2673-length-16193-cov-3.072190_pt1 | contig 16193 bp, 15 predicted proteins | sample MGYA00511169_ERZ780157 | MGnify/ENA primary metagenome ERZ780157 (study PRJEB29588, sample SAMEA1965149) | human gut metagenome | biome: human gut; feature: human-associated habitat; material: faeces | place: Denmark | collected 2008/2010 ... | reverse complement strand
GATGGCGCTGTATCTGGTTCCTTCACTGCTTCTTGGTCTGCTTCTCAGAAAACCGATCATCAAGCTAAATAATGCCTTTATTGAGAAACTCGAAAGTACAAAACTTATTTAAAAATTCCTGGGATGAATGTTTCCGGGAAAGGAAAAGCCCCTTTACAGAAAGGGGTTTTTTCTGTACAATGGAACTATTGAAGAATAAGATATTTTGCGGAAATGAAAGCAATGACATGCTGCAAAATGGCAATGAAAGGAAGATATACAATGGCAAATCCAGTTGTAACAATTACAATGACAAACGGAGATGTGATGAAGGCAGAATTGTATCCTGAAATCGCTCCGAATACAGTGAATAACTTTATTTCCCTTGTTCAGAAGGGATTCTATGATGGTCTGATTTTCCACAGAGTCATTCCGGGATTTATGATCCAGGGCGGTGACCCGAAGGGTACAGGTATGGGCGGCCCGGGCTACAGCATCAAGGGCGAGTTTGATATGAACGGTGTAAAGAACAGCCTGAAGCATACAAGAGGTGTTTTGTCTATGGCTCGTTCCATGATGCCGAATTCAGCAGGTTCCCAGTTCTTTATTATGCATAAGAAAGCCACACATCTTGATGGCTCTTATGCTGCTTTCGGTAAAATTATTGAGGGCATGGATGTTGTAGATAAATTAGCCGAAGTTGCTACTGACTGGAGTGATATGCCGCTCACACCGGTTATTATGGAAAAAGTAACGGTAGAAACTTTTGGAGAAGATTATCCGGAGCCAAAAACGCTTTAACAAAAAAAAGAGAAACTGCAGACTCATCTCCCTTTTTTAAGAAATGAATTGCAGTTTCTTTTTTTATTTCACGATTTCTCCCATATAATAAAAGCCTTTGCTTTCCACTAATTTTACCGGTAAGATTTCTCCAATCAAGGAAGCATCGCCCGGAAAATGAACAACCGCATTATTAGATAAGCGTCCGGTTAAAAGTTCTTCATTCTGTGTGTTTATCTCTTCAACCAGAACCGGAACCGTCTCTCCCTCGATGCTCTTTGTAATCTCTGCGGAAATTCCCTGCACTTCATGCAGCAATCTGTCAAACCGCTCTTTTACTACTTCTTCCGGCACTTGATTTTCCATTGCAGCTGCCGGCGTACCGGTGCGCTTTGAATAAATAAAGGTGTAGGCACTGTCATAGCGAACTTTTCTTACTACATCTAATGTGTCTTCAAAATCTTCTTCTGTCTCTCCCGGAAATCCAACAATAATATCCGTCGTAAGCGATAGTTTTGGATTCTTTTCCCGAATTCTCTCCACCAAAGAAAGATAGGATTCTTTCGTGTACTTACGGTTCATTTTCTTTAAGATTTCCGTACTTCCCGACTGCAATGGCAAATGCAGATGGGTACATACTTTATCACATTCCGCCATCGCCTCAATCAGCTCATCCGACAAATCCTTCGGATGCGATGTCATAAACCGGATTCTCTTAAGTCCTTCAATTTCATTTACTTGACGCAATAGATTAGCAAACGTGACCGGATTTTCCAAAGTCTTTCCATAAGAATTTACATTTTGTCCAAGTAACATTACCTCTACCACGCCATCAGCCACAAGCCCCTTAATTTCAGAAATAATATCCTCCGGCTCTCTGCTTCTCTCTCGCCCGCGCACATATGGCACAATACAGTAACTGCAAAAGTTGTTACAGCCATACATAATATTGACACCGGTCTTAAATGGATATTTGCGTTTCCCCGGCAAATCTTCCACAATCTCTTTGGCTTCCTTCCACACATCCATCACCGGACGTGCTGACTGCACCTGTGTATACAATAACTCTGCCAGTTTATAAATGTTATGTGTACCAAATACCAAATCAACAAACGAATAGCTCTTGCGAATCCGCTCTACCTCATCCGCTTCCTGCATCATGCATCCACAAAGGGCAATCTTCATCGACGGATTTTTCTTTTTATGGTTTTTGAGATAACCAAGCCGTCCATAGATTTTTAAATTAGCATTTTCGCGAACAGTACACGTATTGTATAAAACAAAATCCGCAACCGGTTCCTCTACTTCTTTGTATCCAATATATTCAAGAATTGCTGTCATCTTCTCCGAGTCCTTTGCATTCATCTGACAGCCGAGCGTCTGAATTGACATGGTAAGAGGATGTCCGATTCGCTCTTTCTCTTCCTCTGCCCACTGCCTGCACTTTTTCATAAAATAATACTGTCTCTCCGGTTCTGACTGTGGAGCCTCTCCTTCGATGGAAAGTGCCTCCAGACGTTCATAATCAAACATATTGTTCCTCCATTAGTTCTGTTTTTTACCAAACGTAACAGAAAATGTCTTTTCCTGATAGGACGAACCGGAAGCAATTTTTACAGTGACTTTACCCTGTGTTCCTGCCTCACACTTTGAAAGTTTTTCCTGCAACTGGGAAAGTGTTTTCACGGTCGTTCCATTTAGTTTGGTAATAATATATCCTTTCTGCAATCCTGCTTTCTCTGCCGGTGAACCAGCTGAAACTTCTGAAATGTAAATTCCCTGCGGAATTCCATATGCCTGCTCGTATTCGCTTGTCACATCACGGCCGGTAATACCAAGATAAGCCTGATTGTTTGCTGCCACTTCTTTTTGATTCATTAACTCTTCTAAGATTGGCTCTGCAGTTGCCATCGGAATCGCAAATCCCATTCCCTCTACTTCCTCAGAAGCAAATTTGGAGGAATTGATAGCAATCACTTCGCCTTTGCTATTTACTAATGCACCGCCGCTGTTTCCCGGATTAATTGCTGCATCCGTCTGAATCAGCTTTACACTGGCGCTGTCTTCGGCGTCAATCTCACGGTCTTTTGCACTAATATAACCGACCGTAACACTCGTTCCATAGCCAAGGGCATTGCCAATTGCAATTGCCTGTTCGCCGACTTTCGTCTTTTTACTGTCGCCAATCGTAGCAATTTTTATATTCTTCTTTGTCGAATCCGACAATTTACTCATATCCACTTCTACAACAGCTAAATCCGTTGATGAATCCGTTCCTTTTACAGTAGCACTCACTTTGCTCTCATCGTTAAAAATAATGGTAACTGAAGTGGCTCCTTCGACAACATGATTGTTTGTCGCAATGTACATTTTGTTATCTTTTTGAGCAATGATAATACCGGATGCACTTCCGGTTCCTTCACTCGTCTGTGCGCCAAACGGCGTATTGGTTGTAGTCTGTGCCGTAACATCAATTGCCACAATCGACGGAAGCACCTGCTCCGAAATCGATGAAACATCGGATGTCGATGTACGCTGGTTTGTCGTCACCGTAGTCGTTGCCAGTTTCGCAGAGGCACTATCTTTCACCGTCTCATTCTGGCTAACTAACACATTCTTTCCAATCATTTCCGCTCCCTGAAAAGCGGTTCCAGCGGCTGTTCCAAATAACACAGCTGCTGCTAATATTTTAGCAAATTTTTTCATATTCGCACACATCCTTTCGTCTTTGTTGCTCTTATCATAATATGAAAATGTGTGCGGTTTTTGTTCGCTTTTTGTATGAATTGTGTGTTCTTTTTGACGAAAGTGTGTCTTTTATACCTCAAAGTTGCCAAGCACACGCATAAAGGCAGATTCCTCTTTCACACCGCGAAGTGCATTCTGCACAGCCGCATCGTCTAAGTTTCCCTCCACATCAACAAAGAAGCGGTATTCCCAGTTTCGTCCCGGAATCGGACGCGACTCAATTTGTGTCATGTTCAAATCGTTATAAAGAAAATGGGACAAAATTCGGTACAGTGTACCACTCTGATGCGGTAGTTCAATGCACAGTGCGAGTTTATTGCTCTCTTTTGTGTAAACTTCTTTTGGTCCGATAATAATAAATCTCGTACAGTTGTTCTTCTCCTGCTGAATGGAATCGGCAACAATTTCAAGTCCATATTCTTTGGCTGCACGCCGGCTTGCAATCGCCGCCTGCGTCTTATCTTTATCCTGCGCCACCTTCTTGGCTGCTGCTGCCGTTGAACCATATTCCACACCTTCAAAGAGAGGATGTTCCTTCATAAATTTACGGCTCTGCAACAATCCCTGCGGATGGGAAAATACCGTCTGAATATCTTCTAACTTTGTACCGGGAAGTGCTAAAAGGCACTGGTCAATTTTCATCACGTATTCGCCGACAATGGCATTTTTATAATTCAACAATAAATCATAATTCATGCTGATACCGCCCGTCGAAGAATTTTCAATTGGCAGGACACCGTAATCTGCCTGTCCGTTTTCAACAGCTTCCATTACGCCCTGAAAACTCTGACAGCTGATCCCCTGTACCGCCTCACCAAACACGTCTTCCATCGCCTGCTGTGTATGGGTGCCAGGCACGCCAAAATAATATACTTTTGCCTGTTCTTTATCAAACGCTTTTTCTGTTTTTTCAAAATCCGTAATATCATCCGTATGTGGCAGAACACCATACTGGTATTTGCGGCTGATGGACATAATCTGACTGAACAGCTCACGAACCGCACGCTCATTGAATTTACCATGACATATTTTCGAAAGACTGTCTAACTTCTGTTCCTCGCGTTCTTTGTCAAATACCGCTTTTCCGGTCTCCATCTTATATTTGGCGACCTCATTGGCAACCTTCATGCGTTCTTCAAACAGTTTGACAATCTGACTGTCAATCTCATCAATCTGCTTTCTTGAAACTTGTAAATCAATCATTTATGTTCCTCCAAATCCTCTAACAGCATACTGACACTCTTACCAAGCACCGGATGTTTTACATACGGAGCAATCTCAGAAAGCGGCTCTAAAACAAACTGTCTTTTATGCATTTCCGAATGTGGTATCGTAAGCGTCTCTGTGTGCATGACACAGTCTCCATACAAAAGAATATCCAAATCAATCGTTCTTGGTCCCCAGTGAATCTTTCTCTCACGTTTTCCCTTCTTCTCAATTTCATGACAGACAGAAAGTAATGCATCCGGCGTCAAAAGTGTCTCAAACCCAATTGCCGCGTTTAAAAATTTATCCTGATCCGTATAACCATATGGCTCCGTTTCAATGATTTCTGAAACCTTTATCTCACGGATTGTCTCTACTTTTTTTAATTCTTCAATCGCCGCCTCTAAATAAGCTTTTCGATCTCCCATATTGGATCCAATCGACAAATATGCCGTTTCCCATCCGCGCGTAATGTTTACACTCACCGTATCCAGAGGAAGTAAAATCGGTGCCCATGGTTTCTTAATCTCTACTTCCACTTTTTTTACAAGGGGAAACTTTAGCAAAATCTTTTTTGCCAGCTGCTCCGCTGCTGCCTCAATCAGACGGTACGTTTCCTTTTCCATCTGCTCTTTAACAAGATAAGAAACTTCTGCATAATTTACCGAATCCGCCAAATTATCACTTTCCCCTGCTGCCCTCGTATCCGTATAAAGAGCAAGAGAAACCAAAAACTTCTGCCCAAGTACATTTTCCTCTTTCATGACACCATGGTGTCCATAGATTTCTAAATCGCGGATTTTAATTACATCCATGACTAGTTCTCCCTTCTGATGGCATCTGTCATGCGAAGGGCACGTACATTTTTCTGCACATCATGCACACGGAAGAACTCGCAGCCTTTCATCGCTCCAATTACACTTGTCGCAATCGTTCCCTCTTCGCGCTCATCAACCGGCAAATCCAATGTAAGTCCAATCACACTTTTTCTCGATGTACCAAGCAATACCGGATATCCCATCGCTCTAATTTCTTCCAAGCGGTTGATAATGGTCAAATTCTGCTCTCTTGTCTTTGCGAAACCAACACCCGGATCAAGCATGATTTTCTCTTTCTTTACTCCATACTTCTCAGCAAGAGAAAGAGAGATTTCCAAATCTTTTTTTACGTCATCCATAAAGTCGTTATATTCCATCGTCTCACGGTTGTGCATTAAGCAGACACAGACATCATACTCAGCTGCCAGTTTGGCACAGCGCTCATCATAACGAAATCCCCAGATATCATTTAACAAATCTGCCCCGGCAGAAAGTGCCGCCTTTGCAACTGCACTTTTATAGGTGTCAATTGAAACCGGCACATCAAACCTTTTTTTCAATGCTTCAATAACCGGCACAACACGGCGGATTTCTTCTTCATCGCCAATCTGAACATGACCGGGTCTTGTCGATTCACCGCCGACATCTAAGATATCCGCTCCTTCTTCTACCATTTTGTCCGCCTGCTTAAGTGCACGCTCTATATCGTTATATTTTCCACCATCTGAAAAAGAGTCCGGTGTCACATTTAAAATGCCCATCACATAGGATTTCTCCCCCAAAGGGAACTCACGGTTTCCTATTTTCATCTTCTTTCATCCTCTCTCTATCCGGCAATCATCTGCATAAACATCTGTGCCAGGTTTTTATCTTTTTCAAATTCTCCTTTTAACGCATACGTCATTGTCTGTGTACCGGGCTTTTGCACCCCGCGCATCGTCATACACATATGCTCTGCCTCAATCATAACCATAACGCCTTTTGGCTGCAGCGACTGCATAACGGCATCTGCAATCTGCTCCGTCAGCTGTTCCTGTATTTGGGCACGTCTGGCAAATACTTCTACCGTTCTTGCCAACTTACTAAGTCCGACTACTTTACCATCCGGTATATACCCAATATGGACTTTGCCATAAAAAGGAAGAAAATGATGTTCACACACCGAATAAAATGTAATATCTTTTTCCACTACCATGTTTCCGGTATCCGCATGAAATGTACGTGACAAATGTTTTTCTGCATCCTGTTCATAGCCGCCAAATAACTGCTCACACATATTTGCAATTCGCTTTGGTGTCTCTGCTAACCCCTCTCTCGTACAATCTTCGCCAATGCCTTCCAAAAATAACTGTACTGCCTTTTCTATTTTCTTATGATCCATAACCGGCACCTCTCAATCTCCTTGCCATTCACTCCATAACCTTTCCCATTGTACCACACGAAACTGTCTTTTAACAAGGGCAGCAGCCAATATTTTTACTTGTTCTCACAAAAAACAATATCTGCCATTTCACCGTCCACTGCCTTCACCAAATCATCCGGTGAAAGAAGAATCTGGGAACCAAGTCTTCCCCCACTGACAATTACTGTATCCCATTCTCTCGCAGATTCATGAATAACGGTACGGTATTTCTTTTTCATGCCAATGGATGTACAGCCACCCCTGATATAACCGGTAACTGCCTGAATGTCTTTGACATGAACCATCGCAAGCGATTTTTCCCCGACAACATGTGCCGCCTTTTTTAAATCGACCTCTTTGTCTACCGGCAGAACAAAGACATAATATTCTTTGCTTTTTCCCTGCATAACAAGCGTCTTAAACGACTGTGCATACGGCTGTCCCAATTGGTCCGCAATGTGCATGCCATCCACAAACTCATCGCACTCATATGTCTTTACCTCAAACGGTATTTTAAGTTTTTCCAAAATACGCATCGCATTCGTTTTTACTTCTTTTTCTTTTTTTGCCATAATTTCCATCTCTTTTCTAATTTACTGCTAGTTCTTCCAGCGGAGCTCTCCTAATAGGGATAATGAGCCAAACATCACAATAGCATCCCCGCTCTCACACTTTATAATTGCCTTTTTTAAGCCCTTTTCCACAGAGTCTGCGGATTCTGCCGGCACATCCTTTTCTCTCTCCCATACCGCCTTTAAATCGGCTGCAGGCAGACCTCTTGTACCCGGTGCAGGCACCGCCACGATATCGGTTAAGAGCGGACTCATAATCGAAACAATTTTTTCATATTCCTTATCACGAAAGACTCCCATCACGCCATGTATCTTTCTGCCCTTTAATAACTCTTTTAATGAATCAGCTAATGCTCTTGCTCCGCTTTCGTTGTGAGCACCATCCACATAAATCAACGGGTCTGTACATACCCGCTCCAGCCGTCCGCGCCAGTACGCCTCTTTTACACCTACCATAATCCGCTCCGGCTCGAGTGGAAATTCTTCTTTGAGACTCCTGCAGACGCCAATCGCCAAACTGGCATTTTTCATCTGATAAATACCGGTCATTCCGGTGCGGTAATTTTCTCCACAGTAGGAAAAGACACATCCATTTTCATCCATCGAAAGAAGGCTCATATCCTCTTCTGACACTTCCGTTAATTCTGCCTGCTTTTTCCGGCACACAGAAGTAATCACAGCCCTTGCTGCAGGTTCTGTCTGAAAACTGATGACCTTTCCTTTTGCTTTGATGATACCGGCTTTCTCTCCGGCAATTTCTGCAATCGTATCACCTAACCACGCCATATGGTCAAGACCAACCGGCGTAATAACCGAGGCAAGCACATGAGAAACCACATTTGTGGCATCCTCACGCCCCCCCATACCGGCCTCTAAAATAACCACCCGGCACTGCCATCTGCAAAACGCCAAAAAGGAGACTGCCGTCTCCAATTCAAATGTGGTCGGATGCTGCCACCCATCTTTTACCATTTCTTCTGCTGCCTCAGCCACTTCGCCAATCAGCTCCGTAAGCAAATCTTTATCAATGTAGTGGACACCATCCATATCTTCATACTGAATACATTCTTCATAGCAAAATACTGCTGGCGATACATAACGTCCGGTCAGATAGCCGTTTACTCCAAAAATACTGCTTAAATACGCCGCCGTAGAACCTTTTCCATTGGTTCCTGCAATGTGGATAATCTTTAAGTCATCCTGCGGATTTCCCAAACGCCTGCATAATTCCCGCATGCAGGAAAGTCCCGGACGTATACCGGCTTTTGACGCCTCTTTAATATACTGTCTCGCCTCATCATAAGTCATCTTCATCGTGTTCTCATCCTTTGTCTTATTTAAATCTCATCTGACCTTTCTGCTTGTCAATAGCACCGTCTGCCACCGCATTATAAACACCTTTTTCACCGGATGCTTTTCCTGCCATGCGGCTCTGGCAGAGATTACAGTATTTGCCACTTCGGATTGGCACACCACAGGATAAGCAGAAGGCAACCTTATTCGTTGCATCCTCCACGACTTCCACTCGCCCGTCCCGCAGAAATTCCTGTATTTTATGCCGGCTCACACCGGTCTCTCTCGAAATTGTAATTGCATTGCTCGGACCATATGTGTTAATAAAACGCTTCACCTTTCCAAAATCTGTGAGGTACTCTTCCCCACAGGATTCGCAGACATAACAGCCACCGCCTTTATACATCATATGTCCGGAACATTTATCGCAAACGGTGACTGTTTCTTTTGCGAAAACATTTTTTCTCTCTTTCATACCAATCATCCTCTCCTAACGCTATATTTCCCTTTTGTATTTGATTACTAATACTATATCACAACTAACCCTTTTCGGCAAAGAAAAACTGCGAATTGAAAACGTTCTCTTTTTCCAACTCGCAGTTTATAAAAATATCTATGCTTTTATTTTACGGTTCCTGTGGCTCTTCCTCTTTCGAGAACATCCAAGTATCCACTAAAATGCCCTTTACACTAAACTTAAAGAAAACTTTATGCTTTCCTGTTACGGTTTTCGTAAGTTTGGTCTTAAAATACTGATAATCCTTATTCGCATTTACTGTGATTTCACCAACTTTTTTGTTACTTGCAATTTTGTCAATATAAACAGAGATTGTTCCCTCTGCTGCATCATTTGTTGCACTGGCAATGCTCATCATTACTGATTTTGCACCATCACTGCCAAAATCAACACCTTCTAATCCAACATAGTCACCTTTGTCAATGGAAGAAAGAACACGATTATTTCTTCCATCATTTTTCTCAGGTCCAACAATCGTTGATGTTCCATCTGACCATGCAAAAGTCTCTGCTTCCACTACATCATATGGGTTAAAACTTCCAACCTGAGACACTCCCTCATTTGTCATAGAAGAAGTCAAATCACCATTTTCATCCATGGTTACCAAATCCACACCAGTGGTACGATACCCCTGTGTAATTCCCAAATCGGCTGCCAGCTTCTGCGAATGATAGAACATATAAATTTTATCTCCTATTTGAAGCATGCAGTGGTGATTATTATTTTTATCATTACTTGGTAAACCGGTAAAATAAGATGTTGGGTTTTTCAAAACAACCTTTGCCTCGGACCATGGTCCCATCGGTGAATCCGAAACCATGTAAGCAATGTTCGCTATACCAAGTTCATTTGTCGTCGGCCGTTTCTTGGCACCATCCCAGTTTGTACAATAGCTATAATAATATTTACCGTTAAATTTATTAATTCCGGAATCCTCAAATGGTGCCGGTGCATCGATAACAACCGGATCCTCCTTAAGGCTTATCATGTCATCACCCAGTTTTACAACACGGATGCAGTTTGGATGCTCACGGTCTTCAGCTTCACCAATTCCACCAAAATACAGATATCCTTGTCCATCATCATCTACAAATACAGCCGGATCAAACAACCATGGTACTTCGCTTCCTCCACAGTTTGGTGTATTTCTACTGATCAGCTGCTTACCAATCGGGTCATGCCATGGTCCTGTCGGACTGTCTCCTTCTAACACGCCAATACCGCTTCCATTATCTGCAAAGTAAATAAAGAATTTATCTTTGCCGTCAATGTTTTTATAGCATACCGCAGGTGCCCAGCTATTCTTTGACCAAGTTGCCGGACCTTTCTTTCCTGCCACCTGAATAATACCCTCATCACGCCAGTTTACCATATCCTCAGAAGAATAACAGTTTAACGTATTGATATTGGAATAATTGTTATTTGGAATCTTGCCATCCTCACCAATTCTCATGGACTGGCTGTCATTTGTACCATATACATAAACGCGTCCATTATATTCAATTGCATACGGATCCGCCATAAATCGCTGCGCCGCAATCGGGTTATTATTTCCTACTTCTTTTATCGCTTCAGTCAAGCCGTCTGTGTTTACATTTTCCAAGTTTTCTGCTCCTAATTTAAATGAAATAGATTTAATATTAAAAGTAACTTCATCATCCGATTTTGTTCCAAGGAATAACCAGTCTGCTTTTCCTGACGGATTTTGTTCTGTCAAATCAATCGTAATCTTGTCACTGAATGCATTTGGATATACCCAGCTGTCCAGATTGTTATGGTCAATAAAGTATTCTCCCTCTTTATTTCCAAAACTCAAACGAAAACCTGCTGATGCACTTCCTTCAATCGTAATACTTTTAACTTTATTAAGGTTTAATGGACTTTCAAATGCAATCGCATAATATTTCCATCCTGCCTCTACTGTTACACTGCCATCACTGTTTAGTGTATAAGTAGCTCTTGTATCTGCATCTGTTGGTTTCACTTGATCACCTTCCATTTTCAAAATATTCGGATCCGGCGTTGGCGTCGGTACACTTGTTGGTGTAGCCGTCGGTTTTAAAGGTGTAGCCGTTGGCGCAGCATTTGTCGCCTGCGATGTCGACGGTGCTGCCGTATTTGGTTTTGTCTGTGGCTTTGAAGGCGTAACTGCTTTCACTGCCTTAACCGTCACTTTCACCTTTCCAATTACTTTTGTCTTTTTCTTCTTTTTCTCTTTTACCGTAATTACCGCATTACCCTTTTTCTTTGCTGTTACAACACCGGATTTACTAACCGAAGCAACTGCTTTTTTACTACTCTTAAACGTGTACTTTGCTTTCTTTACTTTTCCGGAAATTGCAATTTTCTTTTTCTTTCCTACTTTTAATGATATTTTCTTTGTTTTGAGTTTTGCCTTTTTTGCCGCCTTTGCTACATTGCTGTCAGGAAGTGATATTCCTGTACAAACAAGAGCAAGTGCTGTTGCAAGCGAAAGAACTCTTTTTGTTTTTTTCTGTAACATAAAAAATACCTCCTTCTTTTTTATCTGCTTAAATTGTAGCAAATAGAAGGAGATATTTCCATGATATGTCATGCACTGTTTTTGATATTTCCAGCACTTTTTATTTAATCACACGAACACGAATAACACCGTCAAGCGCCTCTAATTCTTTTACTACTTCGTCTGTTGAATCGGAGCAGATATCAAGAATTGTATACGCGAAGTTTCCACGGCTCTTATTTACCATGTTTTCGATATTGACACCATCTTTGGAGAACAATGTCGTAAACTGGCTCAACATATTCGGTACATTCTTATGCGCAATCGTGATACGTCCTGCTGTCTGGCATACACCGGCGTCGCAGTTTGGATAGTTCACAGAATTTTTGATGTTACCATTTTCCATGAAATCACGAATTTCACTGACTGCCATTTTCGCACAGTTGTCCTCAGACTCCTGTGTGGAAGCACCAAGATGAGGTGTTACGGTTGTATTTGGCAGCTTTACTGTTGTCGGATTTGGGAAATCAACAACGTATTTTGCTACTTTACCGGACTCCAGTGCCACTTTGATGTCGTCTTCGTTCACCAGTGTATCACGGGAGAAGTTAAGAAGAACAACACCGTCTTTCATCTTGTCAAATGCCTCTTTGTTAAACATTCCCTTGGTGGAATCCAAAAGCGGAACATGTACGGTAAGGTAATCACACATCTCATACAATTCCTCATTTGTTTTTACCATCGTTACATCGCGGGACATGTTAAGTGCATGCTCAACGGACAAATAAGGGTCACATCCGTAAACATCCATACCGAGACGGTTTGCCGCATTGGCAACTAATACACCAATTGCACCAAGACCGATAATGCCCAATTTCTTGCCTTTAATTTCTGTTCCGGCGAATGCTTTCTTTGCTTTTTCTCCGGATTTTGCAATATTCTCATCGTCTTTGTTATCCTGACACCATTTGATACCACCTGTGATATCACGGGCAGCCAATAAAAGGGAAGCAATCACTAACTCTTTTACACCATTTGCATTTGCACCCGGTGTATTAAAGACAACAATACCTTTTTCTGCGCATGCATCAAGCGGAATGTTATTTACACCGGCACCTGCACGGGCAACGGCTAACAAAGATTTCGGTAAATCCATGTCGTGCATACCGGCACTGCGAACCAAAATGGCTTCTGCTTCATTTGTATTTTCCGTAATCTCGTAGTTATCTCCCAACATATCCAGACCGCAGGCTGCAATCGGATTTAAGCAGTTTACTTTGATACTCATTATGCATTCTCCTCCTCAAACTTCTTCATAAACTCAACCAATTTCTCAACACCCTCTTTTGGCATTGCATTGTAAATGCTGGCACGCATACCACCAACGGTACGGTGTCCTTTCAAGTTTTCAAATCCAGCTGCTTTTGCTTCTGCAACAAATTTTGCATCCAAATCTTTATCTCCTGTTACAAATGGTACATTCATCAAAGAACGGTCTTCTTTGCGTACGGTTCCTTTGAACAGTTTGGAAGAATCTAAGAAATCATACAAAACTTTTGCTTTTTCGATGTTTCTCTTCTGCATCTCTTTCAAGCCGCCCATTTTCTTAATCCATTTAAATACTTTGCCGCAAATGTAAATACCGTAAGCAGGCGGTGTATTGTAAAGAGACTGTGCATCGGCATGAATCTTGTACTGAAGCATCGTAGGAACTTTCTCATCCACTTCATCCGGAATCAAATCCTCACGGATAATTACAATAACAACACCGGCAGGTCCGATGTTCTTCTGAACACCACCGTAGATAACGCCGTATTTGCTGACATCTACAGGTTCTGACAAAAAGCAGGAAGACACATCTGCTACCAATGTCTTTCCTTTGGTATTTGGCAGTGTTTTATATTTTGTACCATAAATTGTATTGTTCTCACAGATATAAACGTAATCACAATCCTCAGGTATATCAAGGTCTGAACAATCAGGTATGTACGAAAATGTCTTATCTGCCGATGATGCAAGTTCAATAGCCTCACCATAAATCTTAGCTTCCTGATATGCTTTCTTAGCCCACTGTCCTGTTACAATGTATCCTGCCTTCTTATTCTTCATAAGATTCATAGGAATCATTGCGAACTGCTGTGATGCGCCGCCCTGAAGAAAAAGTACCTTATAATTGTCAGGTATATTCATAATCTCTCTTAAATCTGCTTCTGCTTCCTTAATGATATTATCGTATACCTTGGATCTATGGCTCATTTCCATAACCGACATCCCGGATCCTCTGTAGTCAAGCATCTCATCTGCTGCTTCTCTTAATACTTCTTCCGGTAAAACGGCCGGGCCCGCTGAAAAATTGTAAATACGTCCCACTTTCGTGTGCCTCCTTTTGTCTTCTAAAACAATATAGTGTTTATTTTACGTCAAAAAAAATATTCAGTCAATAGACAATTGGCATTTGTGTATAAAAGTGTATATAAAAGTCTTTCATTCTGGTATGTTATAATTATTAAAATCTGGTACTTTAAATCAATCCACCCGAATGGTATTATCATAGTGTTTTCATGAAAACAGAAATACACATAAAAATTTTAAGGAAGTAAATAAAATGACAACAAAAAATTTATGCCTGGCTTCTGTTTTCACAGCCATAGTATGTCTTGTGACAAGATTTATCCAGATTCCGATACCACTCGGATATTTTAATATAGGAAACTGCATTATTTTGCTGTTCTGCTATGTAATGCCATGTCCTTACGGACTGTTCATAGGCGGCGTCGGTTCTGCAATCGCCGATTTATTATCAATGCCTGTATGGGCGTTTCCAACACTGATTATAAAAGTACTCATGCCACTTGCATTTTATGGTTTAATAAAATTATTTGATAAGTTCAGCCTTAAATATATTTTTGCGGCAATAATTTCAATGCTTATACCTTTTGCAGGTTATACTTTTGTAGGCGCTATCATAGCCGGAAGTCTCTATGCGGGATTCACCCAGATTCCGGGACTTGCCCTTGAATACGCAGCCAACGTTGTATTGTTTGCCGTACTCTGGTTTGCAGCAAAAAAGGCAGGACTGAGGAGAATTTATGAATCAGACCGATCACAATAGGCAAAATAAAATCGCCGTTATAAATGATTTTTCAGGATTTGGGAGATGCTCTATTGCAGTCTCCCTTCCTATAATTTCGCAGCTCAGAATACAATGCTGTGCCGTTCCCACATCTGTTTTTTCTAACCATACAGGTTTCAAAGAATATTTTTTTGAAGATTACACCCACAACATGGAAGAATATATAAGTAACTGGAAAAAACTTGATTTACGTTTTAAAGGTATCCTGTCAGGTTTTTTAGGCTCAAGAAAACAGATAGAAATTGTGCAGAATTTTATCCGTGATTTCCGCACGGATGATACAAAGGTCATAATAGACCCGGTTATGGGAGACAACGGTAAACCTTATCCAACCTATACGGATGATATGTGTATGGCAATGAAAGATCTTGTAAAATATGCCGATATCCTTACCCCGAATCTGACGGAAGCATGTATTCTCACAGATACTCCGTACACACCTGAAACATTCGTAAAAAAAGATTATGAAGCCCTGCTTATGAAGATTGCCGAATACGGTGCAAAAAAGATTGTAATAACAGGAATAGACAGCGGTATTTTTCTTACCAACTATATATATGACACCGACAAAGGTATTTATACAACAAGGCAAAAGAGGGTCGGTCATGTCCGTTCCGGCACCGGTGATGTGTTTTCAGCAATAATTGCGGCAGATGCGGTACATGACATTGATTTCAGGGAATCTGTAAAAAGAGCCTCTTCTTTTGTTAAAAAGTGTATCGAAGTTACGGAAACCTTTGACATTCCGCCTACTGACGGTGTATGCTTTGAAGAAGTTCTTCATACCTTAAAATGTAACTAATAATAACAGGAGTTGACCAATATGACTATACTATATGAAGTACATGATAATTTATATGTTAATCTTACCAACAAATGTCCATGTTCCTGCACTTTCTGTTTAAGACAGACCAGGGACCATATGGAAAATTCAGGTGTTTTGTGGCTTGAAAGAGAGCCATCTTACGAAGAGGTAATCGCAGAATTCAGCAAATTCGACCTTAACAAATACAAGGAAGTTGTATTCTGTGGCTTCGGTGAACCAACTGAAAGAATAGACGTATTGTTAAAAGTTGCCAGATACGTAAAGGACACCTTTAATAAGCCGACAAGAATTAATACAAACGGACTTGGCAATCTCGTATGCGGCAGGGACATTACCCCTGAGTTAAAAGGTCTTATTGATACTGTTTCAATAAGCCTTAATACACCTAACAAGGAAAGATACCATGAACTTGTAAGAAGCCGTTTCGGTGATATTTC
>ERZ780157.2668-NODE-2668-length-16212-cov-3.234016_pt1 | contig 16212 bp, 9 predicted proteins | sample MGYA00511169_ERZ780157 | MGnify/ENA primary metagenome ERZ780157 (study PRJEB29588, sample SAMEA1965149) | human gut metagenome | biome: human gut; feature: human-associated habitat; material: faeces | place: Denmark | collected 2008/2010 ... | reverse complement strand
TCAGCGCGGTGTGCTCCTCCTCCGAAATGGCTTCGGACTCGGTGGACACCACGTCGGGCAGTGTGTCGCTACAAATACCGCAAGAGGTCGGTTTTGTGGCAACGTTTGCTACCCTCAGCGGCAAGGCAAGCGGAGAGGCAGCCTACACCGTGCAAGACGGCAAGTACGTCTACGGCGGCGGCAAAACGCAAATTTCCGTCAACACAGTCAGCGGCAACCTCAATCTTCTGGCTTACGTCGGCTAGCGGCGGCTTTGGTTCGACCTGTCGCCTACGTTCCTCGTCGAGGCGGCAACAATTGCGATCGGGCAATTTGCGTTGGCTAAAACCTCAAATAAACACACTGTCAAATATCGCAGTGCCATGTCGCGATAAATAACATACGTCACCAAAATTTCGTGTAAATTTAATGCAAAAAACTGCATATTTTGTCCTTTTTACTGCAGTAACACGGTCAAAAAACTTGACAAAATTCCCTTATTTAATATAATGGTAGTGTATCTGTTGTCGTGCGGCAGTTTGCACGTCGGCAACATACCCAAAACAACATAAATTTGAAAATAGCAAAATAGTCGCAAGGCTATTACGCAAAACTATAGGGACTCCGTGCGGAGTCAGCCAGTTGCCAAATTACATTTGTAGTTTGGCATTTTTTTTTGTCTTTATCGGTTGTCGCGCCTAGTGACGGTAGCGGCAACAATTCGGCGCCACGGCAAATTGCGTGTGGCAAACAAAATCTTACAAGGAGGTACCTATTTTGAAAATCGGCAAACTAAACCAAAGCTTGCTTGTGTCGATACTTGCGCTTGTGTTGGTGGTAAGTTCGCTTACGGCGTACGCAGTGGTGTTGTTCTCCTTCCGAGTCAACGGCAACACAAACGGCAATACGGATACGATAGGTGGCTCCGTAATCTCCGCCGAAATGACCCAAACGACGTTGGATTTCACTACGCCCGGGGAAAAAATCGACCTGCCGCTGACGGTAAAAAGCACGGCAAAAACCAACGTGACCTACAACTTCGGCTTGTCCGTTGCAGCAACCGACGGTAGTAGCGTAACTTCCGACGAGCTAACTCGCCTGTCCTCGGCAATACTTGTCTACTTGGACGGCGACTTTTGCGGCACGCTGGCGTCCCTCACGGCAAACGGCGAGGCGAAACTCGGCACCAACTACCTTGTCGGTAGCGGCACGGAGCATACGCGCACGCACACGTGGCAGTTCGAGTTGCACATCGCAACGGAAGCCGCCTTGCTCGGCAAAAACATCGATGTAAAAATCGCAACCTACGTCAGTAGCGTGGACTACACCAAGTACATGTTCGTGTCCAATGCCGACGATTTCGTCAAAGCCGCCGACGACACAAACAGCGGTCTTGTCGACAAAACGCAAACCATTGTGCTTGCCGACGACGTTACCCTGTCGCAAGCGGTAGAGTTTGCCAACCCCGTCAACATCGAGCTAAACGGCAACACGCTTACCCTAGGCGCAAACATCACGCTTAGCGGCGAAGGCATGTACACGCTGTCTTCCTGCAACAAACTTGCCAATTCTCCCGCAATCAGCAATGGCAAAATCATTCTCAACAGCAAGGACGCAGCATTGGATATTGCCGATTTCACCTCCCTTGACGGCACAAACATCGGTGCGCAGTACTCGGCAAACACGCAAGTCTACGATTACTCTGCCGATCTTGTAGGCAACTTGCTTCGAGATCGTGTTTCTGCCAATCTTGCCAACGGTGTGCAAAGCGGTGAAACAATAGGCATGTTTGGCGCATTGGATTTCTACGCAAACATCGCAAACGTCACTTTGGACGGTGATTGCACCTACAACAACGGCAAAATAACCGCAAGCAATATTACCGCAACGTCGCAGACGTCGGTTGCCGTGGCGGTTGGCGCATATAACTTCACTTGCGGTTTGCGAGTGGTGGGCGGCGACAACGCAGCCACGCTTAGCGGCATATTGGCAGATGAATTGAAACATATCCCCAATACTATTGTCGGTGACGCCGTTACTTATGACGTATTCCTGCCCAAGTACATAGAGGGCAAAAACGTGCGTATCGAGTGGGCAAGCTCCGACCCCGACAGCATTTCCGCCGACGGCAAACTAGCCGACGTGCTTAAGGAAAACACAACCGTCACGCTGTACGCAACAATCTACGTCAACGACGGCGTGTACGCAACAACTACATTCACATTCAAGGTTACAAGCCAAACGCGCGAAACAAAGTTCAATTACCTTGTCGCGCAACTAAGCCCCATCAAGCTTACCAAGGTGTACAAGGGCGAAACCGACGCGTACTACTACTTGCCCGTTGTCGACAGCACAAACGCAAACGACTACCGCACGCAATTTACCATGTACAACAACGACAACAGTAGCGTTACATGGGCGGCGTTTAGGGATATCGGCTTGACAAACCTCACCTACACGGTCAAAAGCGGTTACAACTTCATTACATTCGACAGTACGGCGCAAGCGGTGTATCTCAACTCGGCAACATTCTACACCTTTGCGCAAATGACGGTGACGGGCGACTTCGGCGACGGCGAAACCTACACGGAAAACGTCAACGTCATCATCGAACTAGGTAGCAACTCCGAGCTGTACGAGCTTGTGTTCAGCTACGTGGAAAAGACAATCAACGACGTAGACATCTTGCAAAACATGCTCGATACGCGCGTCAAGTACGGTGCCAAGTACGAGTGCGGCGACTTCTACTTGCCTGCGGAGTACCAAGGCATTGCCATCACGTGTGCGCCTGCAACGGCAAACGGCTCGGGCATTAGTGCAATTACCAAGGAAACCGTCAACGGCGAAGAAATGTGGCGCGTGACGGTGGATCCGACCAAGTTTGCCTCTAGCGAAAGCAGTCAAGGCATCAAGGTAACCGTCAAAAAGGACGGCGACACCAGCGACGGACAAAACCGCGTGTTGTACGTGGTTGCCCCTGCGGTAATCAAACCCGACAGCGACGGCTTTGCCAACTACAGCGTGTTCAACTCCGTCAAGTACCAAACGGTGCAAAAGTACAGCTACACTGTCGACGACAAACTTGAGGAACGCCTTGCATTGTTGCCCGACGTGACAGTTAGTGCGGCGGACAAGGATTTGGCAGTAAGCAAGCGCACGGGGTTTGTGACAAACAGCGACGGCGCCGTGACCAACACAACTGCGGACTACATCTTGGCTGTGGATGCCGACAACGTGAAGGAACTGAAGTTTGCGGTTGGCAACGACAGCGGTGCAAGCAACTCCCACAACAAGGCGTACCAATTTGCGCAATTGTTGGCATGGGCGACGGGGGACGTCAAGGACGCAACATTGCCAGTTGCGGTGACGGGGTATTCCGTCGGCGGTACTACTGTGGTTACTTCCGACGGCAAAAGCTACATGAACACGACGGAAACGGCAGTGTTGAAGGCGTTTTTGATTAGTGATGTCGGATTTAACGAAGCGGAGTACGATTCGTTGTGGAAAAAAGCTACTACGAGTCCAAGCGGAAGAGTAATTGACGACTACACGGAAATTACGAGTTTGGCGGCAAGTATGAGTTTGTCTAATGGGATGAACTACTTCAAGTACACCGAGTTGTTGCAATGGGCGCTCAACGAAAAGGATTTTGACGGTATTGCGGCAGGTGGAAATAATCAAGATTCACCACCAAACTTGGGTACGATAGGCTTGAACAACATTGATATGAGTGGTGGGAAAGGTGTTACCTCGACCACATTAGATTGGACGTCAAATCCATCAAACTGGACTGTTTCTGCAATAAATTCCAGCGCGTGGGACAAGTACAAGCAATCAAAATACTACACCCAGTCAACAGTTTATGTTGAGGATCACACCGAATATATTTCAGATGCCGAAGCCCAATGTATAATGGCATTTTGGTTTGGTATCGATTCGACACAAACAAGCGCAAAAGCATATGCTCAAGCATTTTTGAATGCTTGTATTGTGCCGACATACTTGCACGAAGACGGCGCAGGCATACTTGTCAATGCAATTTACGACAAGTTGCGTGAAAATGAAACCGGTGGCTTTGCCGTTGGAATAACGGACGGCGTACCGCAAGTGTCAATCTTGGACTACTCCGTCGAGGGTGTAAACAATTATCTCGGCTTGACATCGTTTGTAGTGTCGGGTAGCGTAAGTAGCAACAAAGTGGTGTTGCCTGCGTTCATTACTACATCTTCCGTCAACGGTTGCTTCAACCGCGTAACCAAGTTGGATGCCGACCGCACGGAAACAAAACTCACCAAGTTTGTAATGAAGGCATGCACAAGCGGTTACACCGTGTTGGAACTTACAACCCTATCCCGTTTAACGGATGTGTCCCATATGGACTTTTCCTACAACAGCGGTATTTCCAGCATAGGTGACGTACTCAACCTCGACATAAAGAAAATATCTTACCTTGATGTGTACGGAGTAAACGTCAGTGGTAAGTATCTTGAGTACGTATTGGAAAACATCAAGGTAAACAATACGTCGGCTACGATTTATTACAACAACAATACCGTTCATACAGCGTACACAGCTACGACAACAAGCACTTCCGACGAATTACGTTTCCTCAAGGAATTGACAAATGTCGACAGTCCTTATTTGTTGCTTGCAAACAAAGTGAATGTGGGTAACGGCGACAAGACTGTGCAGTGGTATGTCAACGAAGGCAATCCTGCCTACCTTGTAAATGATGCCGGCGTAGACAAGTTTAGCGAGATTTCCACCAAGGAAGCAATGGGTAGGCTGATGAGCAATTACTACGCTTGTGCCGCGGATGTCACCGTAACTTACAACGGCACGACGTATGATTTGCGCAAAAACAATGTGTACCAAATATCCTATGAAGTGCAGGGAACAAGTTCTACCGGAAGTTTTGTGTTTACAAGTGTAGGTACGTTTGACCAAAGCGTAACGGAGATACCCGACGGGAACAGTATTGATTGGACCGGGGCTACTGAGTTGTCTGCAAATTACGTTGAGACGGTTTCAACTCCGACCGTTGAAGAACCTGTCTATACCGGAATAACCGTGAATAACTTAGAACAAAATGTAGGACAATACACGCTAATTGCATCAGATACTTCTTTGTTGGGCGGCGTTACAATTAGATTTGGAAACACAGATAGTGCGACGATACGGGAATTGTATAGCGTGACAAAATCGGTTACTTTGGAAAGCGTGTATCGCTTTTATCCTAACGGAACAAGATACATTGTAAAGCGTTATTTGAAAAACGATTCTGTTGTTGAAGCGGAGTATAACGAGGGTGACTATTTTGAATATCGAGTGACGGAATCGAGAATATATACATTGTACTTTGCTAGGACTTCGCTATGGAACAAAAATTTAACTCAAATATTTACCGCTACTGTTGACAATGTAAATACGAGTAGATACAACTCATTTACGTATAACAATACAACCTACACTTATCGTCAAAACGGACATGTATATTACACTTCGTCGGCAACTGCGACGATGGGAAATAATACAATTGCGGCAACCACAACCGATTCTGCTTATTCGCAAATGGTTAATTATCTCAGCACGCTAAGTCCGACATCGACGGAATATATCGATAATATCGTCAATTATAGCAGTGCGGTTGAAAGGTATGTGTTTACCTACACAAACCCAATAGCAGCAAGTGCCGACATTACAAATGCAATTGACAAAGCAACTGCGGCAATGGATGTCAACAATCGGGTGTTGTACAAATATACGGGTGCTACGGTTACCGACAATTACTACGAAAACGGCAACCCTGTCTCGAAAGAATACACTCGCAATCAAGGCTACCGATTGACATTTGCCGCAAGCGGCGGAACTATGCTCGGCGGATATTCGTTGACTAAGTACACCTTGCAAGAAACAGCGGACGCAGTCAATATGCAAGCCATTTTGACCGAAGCGAACCTACACGTAAACGACGGTTTGTTCGGCAACTACTACGGCAACTATTACTGCTACAATGGTACTACTCGTACCATAGGAAATGTTACCTATACAAAAGGGTATGTGTATCGGTTGTTGCTCAAAGCCGATCGAAGCGGTTTCTACTTCGAGCATGACAATTTGCCCGATGTCAAGAAAACATTTACTTCTTATGGCACTTCAAACGGCTTGGTTAGTGAATTGGTAAAAGCACTAAATAAAAGCAGTGGATGTTTGAGTAAAGGCGCAATTGTTTATTATACTGCAGATAATGGTGACAAAGACGCCTACTACGCAAAAGGGCTATATGAATTGACATATAACTCAAATACCAATATCTACTACTTCAAGTCCATGGGCGGTTTGGGTAATCAAAGTATGGATATTACCAAAAGCGGTACTACCGAAAACGCCGCAACATTCCTACTAAACAGCATTGTCGGACAAAACCTGTCGGCAAGCGGTATATCTAAGTTTACAAACATCCGCTACATCGGCACAACGTCAAGCAGTTTCTACAGCGGTACCGGAGGTAGTGAACAAGTGGAAATCGTCGCGCGCATTGTGGACGGCGACACGGTGTACGAGCGGTACTTCTTGGTGACGGTATCGGCATAGCACACCCAAATAAAGCTCAAGCAACAAACGCAAGCAACAACAAAACGTAAACGAATTACTAACAAACCCAACCCAAACAAACCAAAAATCTTACAAGGAGGTAAATATGAACGCAAACAGAATTACAACAAAAACAATTGCGGTAATCGTTGCCGTCGTAATGCTTGTGGCATGCGGCGCGGCTTCGGCGTATGCGCTGTTTACCTCCGAGTGGTTCAAGACAATCACGGGACAAATAAGCAACAACGGCAGTGTAACGACGGTGGAGGTTGCCTCCTACGCCGACTTGTACAAGTATGCAGGCGGCAACGCAGACGGTAGTTTGTTCAACGACGGCAGTGCAACTACAACCACGGCGCAACGCATTGTGCTTAAGTTTACCAAGAACATCACCCTAGAGGACAACTTGGTAGTCACCGCCGATTGTCACATCGACCTAAACGGCAAAACGCTGTATCTAAACGGCAATTACTTGGTGTTGTCCCATGCTTACTACGGCAGTACGATAGTCAAAAACGGCAAAATAGTGCTTGACAAGTACGTAGAAAAGACGGACGACGCCACGACAACGGAACTTGTGCTTGGCAAACTGTATTTTGTTACGCCAAACGCCGCCGCTAGTGTGGAAGATGTTTCCTTTGCATTGCGTAGCGGAACGGCAAAAACAGCCGCCGACTGCGTGGTTGACCTAGGCGCAAACCAAGCCGTGCTTGCCTACAATGCATTACGTATTGTCACCAACAAGCTTGCCAACGGCGTGGACGGACTTGTCAACACGCCCGACTTTGACACCCTTGCTGCCAAAACCGATACGGAATTTGCCGCAGATACGTTGCTGTACGCCAAGGCTTGCTACGCCGACGGCAACGATGAAACAAACCATGCGTGCGTATTTGCCTTTGCCGACCTCGACTTGCCCACACACGTGCTTGCCTACGACGGCTACACTGTGGAGTACACGTCAAGCAACACGGCGGTGCTTACCGACTTTGGCAAGGTTACGCCGAGCGCAAGCGGTATTGGCGCGGCAAACCTAACCGTCACCGTCAAGCACGATGGCACAACGGTGGGGCAAACAACGCTGTGTGTACACGTGGTGGACGTTACAAGAAGTAGCCAATTGGTGGCGTGCGGCAAGTCCCTTGTCAGTGCATACATGCAAGGCTTTTTTGTGACGGACGAGGGCTACGTGTTTAAGCGTTCTGCGCAATTGCCCAAGCAGCTTGGCACGGACAGCAACTACGCAACGGTGACCTACGAAACATACTCTAGCTACGCCGACAATGTGCTGTCCAACAAAGTTGACGGCACGATAAACGAAATTACGGGCAACGACAGGTATTGGATGTTCGAGCCGACCTCGGCAGTGCAGTACTTGCAAGTGACCGTTACCGCAGGCGACGTCAGCCAAACGATTGTGTACGCGGTCAAGGCGAGCGACGCAGGCTTGGTACGCACGCAAGCTTCCTATGCGCAGGACTTTGTGGTGGAAAACTACGGCGGCAAGATTAGCTTGAGCCGTACAGGCGACACGACCGCCACAACGCCAGACTTTACTACAAAAACTTTGGTTACGCCCAAAACTGGCAATGCGCACGAATCCATAGTTAGCATACTGTACTCGCTAATCAACGACACAAATAGTTTGTACACGTTGACAGGGTGCGGCAGTGCGCTTACGGCAGACTCCGACAACGGCTCGTTGAGCGTTGCGGAAGGCAAAAATCCGCTAAACTACATCCAAACGGTGCAACTAAACTGCAAGTTTACCTTTGATAACGGCGAAGTGGTGGAAATACAAATCCCCATCGAGTGCACATCCGACCAAAGCCAAAACATCAACCCGTTTTTGGTGCATTATAACAACTATGACCAAATGTTTTTCACCAATACGGCGTGCTACACGACAAAAACATTTGAAATGCCCTTTGCAACGGGTGACGGCGACAGCGACTACATCGTGTGCTACGACATGCTTGGCGTAGACAGCGACAAAAACGTCGTGTGGAACAGTCTACAAGGCATTGCCGTAAGCTTGTATTACAACCAAACCGACCACTTCTTGACGGCGACAACGGGCGGCTTTAAGGATTACACCAACTACGTAAATGCGCTCAACGCACATTTGGACGAAGTGGACGGGACTTCTCGCAATAAGGCGGTCAAAAAAATACTGGATTACGGCGACAGCAAGTGGGTTTTCCATGTTTATACAAGCCAAACTAACGGCAATACCGCTTTGCCCGACTACAACCAAAACTTCGAGTTTGTGTACAACTACCGATTGGTGGCAAGTAGTGGCGGAAACTTTACTCGTTACGACGATTCCTCCGATGTTCCTGTCGGTACGGCATTTACATTGCCCGGAATACTGATTTACAACGCAAACACGACTACCGCAAGCGACGGCATTATTACCGACATCAATATGTACACGTGGATGTACGAAACGTTCGGTACGGACAACGACGGCTATCAAAGCGGCAAAGTGGTGTTGACGGACTGGTTGAAGCAAAGCATTGCCGTGGACGTAACAAGCGGCAAGGGGCAAAGGTACTTGGCAAAAGCAAGTAGTCTCAACGGGTTGCAATACATTGTGGGCGCAACCTACGTCAACCTTAGCGGCATGAATTTGGCGGCAAGCAGTGCGGCGTATGAGGCTAACTTGGGGTATATATCCCAAATGGCGGCGGTGGAAACCCTTATTTTGCAAAACTGCAAATTGGCCACCGTGGGCAACATTAGCGCAAGCAACCCTGTGGATACTGTACTTGCCAAGCTGACGGCGCTCAAAAACATTACCACGCTGAAACTCGACAACAAATACAACAACACGACAAACGCCAACACGATACATTCGTTTGAGTTTTTGACAAGTATCGCTTCGCTAAATAGGGTGTACGTGTCCAACAATTTGAGTACAAGCACAATTGCAGGCGTGTTTTACGGCTCGCAGGGACTTGTAAACATGGAGTACTTCGACGAACTTGTCGGCGCAGGCGTGACCGTGTACAACGTCAACGCAGGCTCGGACGTTGCGTTTACCGAAACTACGGGCATAAACGACTACAAAACGTTGCAAGGTATCGAGTACCAAACCAAACTGACGGGCAACCAAAGCATTACCACCGTTTACGAGTGCTTTGTCGGCGCGACACCTACGGATTTCGGTCTGAAAACGTCATACACGGTTGGTACGAGTACCACGCCGATTACCGTTACAAACGCAAGCATTAGTTGGAGCTACGAGGGCACTGACCCGACAAAGTCGACGCGGTTTTACGTCAACTACACATTTACGTTGAGCGGCACTACGGTCACAATCCAAGTTGGCTTTGACGTGGTGCGCGTGGCGGCGACGACAACGCAGGAGGCAGGCATATGAGTTTACTTAAAAAACTGCTTTCCGACAAAAAAGTGATTTCGTCGGCGTTGTCTTTGTTGCTGTTGTTTGTTACCGTGGTGACGGTGTTTGTCGTTATGCTTCCGCGTACAAAGGCGTGGTTTGCCAAAAATAACCAAGCAAATGCCAACGGAATGTCCCTTTCGGCTAAGGAAGATTACTTGCGGTTTGCCGATACCTTCACTGCAAAAGCAGTCATGGGCGGCGTTACCGTGTCGCAAGGAACATTCAAACGCGCAGATGACGGCAAATATTATTTGCACGACGGTAATCAATTTTTGTTGACCGACGGCAAAAAGCAATCGTTTTTTTACGATTCGTTGTTCCCCGGTGAATACATCGAGTTTACAATGCGTTTTACTTGCGCGGAGGAACGCATAAACAGCGGCTACAAATTGTATTTTCAGGGGTTAAACAAAAGCGATACTTTTACTACCAAACCCACCAACGGCACCGAGGGGAAAACATACAGTATATTGGGTGTGTACCGTCTTAGAGTGGTGTCCTCGGCAGGTGGCACTGAAACGGAAATCGACAAGGGATTTTTGGATTCCTATGCCGACGACGTGACAAACGATACTTTTGCAATTACCGAAGGAATGTTAAACAAGTCCGATATGGACGCGGAAGGGTACATTACCTTAAAGTTTAGACTGTATATCGATTTGGAACAATACAACACATTACAAGGAACGTACTCCAACTTGCTTAGCGAAAAGAACGCGGTAATCGACAATATAGTGCTTGCGCCCAAGGAGGAAAACTAATGAAAAACAAATTTTCGTTGATTGTTTCCGTTGTGTTGCTTGTAGTGTTGTCTGCCGTGTGCGGTACGTCGGTATATGCTTGGCTTTGCGTGTCGGACAATGCGTCGCAAATGAAGTTTCAGTTGGCAAGGATAAACTCGGTAGTGTATTTTTACACGGCAAGGGACTTTGACTTTAACGGCATACCCGACTTGATCTCGGCGGACGATCATCCTGTCGCTAATGCCGATGAGGAACATGATTTATACTACGGCGAAAGGAGATATTTCAACTACGTAAACAAGCGTGAGGCCGTTACGGAAGGAACGCAAGGCGACCTTGCAAAGCCTGTGGATATCAACGATTTTGCCATACACGTTGCGCCAACCAAAATTTACACTGCGAAGTTGAGTCTTGTCAACAAAAGCGACTCGGCAAACGACGTTTCGATTACTTTGCCTGTGTCGACATTGTCCGACAAGCAAGCGCAGATGTACTCTACGCTGAAAATACGTGTTTGTCGCATGGTAAACACAACCGACGACATGAACGCATTGCCGACTGTGGAAGTAGGGGCGTGGCACTATTTGTGCGACAGCGCAACGTCAAGCGGAAGCGATATTAATTTTGCCGAAACCAAGGTTGCCGAAGATTTTTCGTTGAGTGGTATGGACGAACAATTGAAGGTGGAAAACAAGGATAAGGTCGTAAATACCGCCGACTTGTGGCTGCAAGTAAGCATGGCAACCTACGATGAGTTGTCCGCCAAGGAAAAGTTTGTCGCGTTGGGTGTTTCCGAGTCCGACTACCAATCGTTGCAAGGCTTGACATCGGCGTTCAACTTGGCTTTTACCGTGCTGTTCCAAGTCAATCTCGACACTTTGACGGGCAACTAAGGACACCTGTATTTTAGCCGAATATGTAAGCAAAAAAATAGACCGTTGCAATTTTTTCGTTACATGCAACGGTCTTTTTTGTTGTTTGTTTAGTTGTAATTTGCTGTTTTAGGGCATTGTGTAGTACACATCGCAAATGTTCTTGACTGCTTGCAAAAACCTATCTAGATAGTTCGTGATCCACGCTTCGCCGTTTACGTAGTATTTGGCGGAGTATACCTTGCCGTCAAAGCTCATGTTGTTGTGCTTGACAATTTTGTATACGGCGCGGCTACGTTTTGACATGTCTACGCCAAGCACTTCCGTGTAGTCGGTAACGGTGTGGCAATCGGTGATTACTACTGCGCCGTCGACGTCTTGGTATATGCACAAAGCAATGCTTTCGTCGTAGCAGGGCAAAAAGTCCTCGGTGGCGATTATTACCCGTCCGTCGTGTTGGCGGTAGTGGCAGTTGTTGCCAAAGTGTTTGCGTACAATATCGAGTAATGTCAATGGTTGCCTCCGTGCGATAAGGTATTTTGTGCGTGCGTTTGTGCGGTTTAGCTGTCGTGTTTACTCAAAAAAACGTTAGTACCGACGAGGTTGCAGTTTAGTCTTGGTTCAAAAGTTTTTTTTGAGCCGTCCCAAAACTAAAACTCGAAGTCTATTGCTTGGCGTTCGATTCGTATGGATTTACAAAGGTCGGAAACTTTGATGTGTTCGGGGTGATTTTTGTATGTTTCAAGGTCTTCCATACTGCGAAATTCTGTGATGAGTACAGCGTCGAATTTGTTGTCGGGGTTGATATTTACGCCCGTTTCCACGCTGACAAGTTGCGGTATGATGTCCTTGAGCTTCATCAAACCGTCCAAAAACTTTTTGACGTTTTCCTCTTCGCCTTGCTTAAATTGCCACATTACTATGTGCTTGATCATGGTGTAACTCCTTATTGCGCAAGTATTTGTAGGTTTGCCGCTTGTTTAACGGCGTAACCTACAATAGCATGTCTATTGTACCATATTGTCTAAGTTTTGACAAACAAATCGGCGAAAAGTGTTTTATATGTGATAGATTTGCAACAACATTATGCTATTAAATGTTGTCGATTTGTGATTAGTGATTGACAACGCGATAAAAAAGCAATATAATATAAAAAATACTAAAAGTCTACCTTGCCGAGGTTAAAGGTCTTTGGCAAACGGTAGTGCGGAACTTTCGTTTTTGTTGTATACGCGCATGAGGGATACGGAGGAAGACATGGACGCGATTACGCTTTGCGAACAAATTAAATATTTACGAAAAGCGGCAAAGATTACGCAAACCGAACTTGCGGATAAACTCGGTGTTCACTTGCAAACCGTTTCCAAGTGGGAACGCGGTATTTCGGTGCCCGATATTTCCCAACTCGGCGAAATTGCTTCACTGTGCGGCGTCACGTTGGAAAAGTTGTTGCAAATGCCCGAGGACGGCAAGATTTACAGCGGCAAATTCGATATGCAAAATATGTGCAACAAGATTGCCGAACTTCGCCGAAATAACGGTGAAAGTCAAGCCGAACTTGCCGACGCATGTAATTTGTCCGCCGATTCCGTTTCTCGTTGGGAACGCGGCGTATCTTGTCCGGACGTATTCGAATTGTGCCAACTTGCCGAGCATTACGGCAAGACGGTTTCGGCGGTGTATTACGGAGTAAACGAACAAGGGGAAGTGGTTTTGCCCATCAAGGTGAAGCCTTCGCCTCGCAATTACCGTTTGTGGGCTGTCGCTATGGCGTGTGCAGTTGTGATTGTCGCTCTTGCAGTGTTTGGAGTGTTTGCCGCCGTCAATGCCAATACGTCATACACGGTTACGGTCGGCGATGTTACTCAAAAGGTTGCTTCCAACCAACTCTACACCCCCGACGATGTGGAAAAACAAGGCTACATACTCGTCGGTTGGACGGACGAAAACGGAAACGAAGTTTATTTTCCATGCTCTGTGCGGCGCAACACTACTTTTTGCCCCGTGTACGAGGTGACGGAGTACGACGTCGATTACTGGCTTAACGGCGGTGAGTTTCAATCTACGCCCGATTACACGGTAAATGTCGAAAGCGACGAAACAGATTTGCCGAAACCCTACAAGGAGGGCACCGAGTTTGTCGGTTGGTACGACACCGCCGATTACAGTGGCGAACCCGTACAAAAGTTAAAATGTATTTTTACCACGATAAGGCTTTACGCCAAGTGGCAAGACGGGGAATGTACAGTCAAGTATTTTCTCAACGGCGGCGCAATCAAGGGGCCGAATCCCGAAACTGTCAGCACTAAGGATACTGTAACGCTCAATGCGCCGATGCGTGTGGGCTACGTGTTTTTGGGTTGGTTCGACAGCCCTGACGGCGGCAAAGAGTACACCGAAGTCGGCGGAGAAAAAGCGTCCAACCTTACGCTGTACGCACGTTGGCAACGTATAGACTGCATGTACAAGATTACATACGAGACGGACGGCGGAATCAACTCTTCGCGCAATGTTTTGGAGTTGTACCCAGATGAACTTGTGGCGCTGTATCCCGCGTCAAAGGTCGGTTACGAATTTGAGGGATGGTACGACAATCCCGAGTTTGAAGGGAAAAACTACACCTATTTGTACAACGTCATGCAAGACATTACGCTGTACGCAAAATACTCTCCGAAAACGTACGTTGTCGTATACCAGTTGGACGGTGGCAAGTATCTGTCCGACAAAGCCAACCCCAACCGTATCGAATACGGACAAACGGTGGAATTGTTGCCTTTACGAAAGTACGGCTACGACTTTGTCGGTTGGTATGACGCACAGTTCGGCGGCAACAAGGTGGAGCGGTTGGACAAAACCAACATTGACCACATTACAACGCTTTACGCCGTGTTTACCGAACAAACTTTTGACGTAACATTGGACGCTAACGGCGGCACGCTACCCAACGGCAATGGAAACATGCACACATACAGGTTGCGGTTCTACGAGGAGTTTGAATTACCTACTCCCGTCAAAAAGAATTGCACGTTTGTCGGGTGGAGCGACGAAGGCGGCAACATCGTCACGCGTGTGACATTCCAAAATATCGGCAACCTCACTCTTTATGCAAGATGGGTGGGCGATGACGCAACCTATCGGGTTACTTACGACCTTGACGGCGGCAAGTGGCAAGGCACGCCCGGTCCGTCGGAAATTGCCGTAAGCGAATACGTTGTCTTTGACGAGCCTGTGCGAAGCGGCTTTGTCTTCCTCGGTTGGTATAGCGATGACGGAACGTGCTACACGGTAAGCCCTGCAGGAAATACAAGTGACATACATTTGACGGCTCGATGGCAAGCGGTGGGTACGACGGTTTCCGCGGACAAAATAACTTATACTTCCGACGGAACTTCGGCGGAAATAATCAGCGTGAATTACAAGGAAGGCGACAGTATTGTGTTGCCCGACTATATCGACGGATTGCCCGTCAAAAAGCTCGGCAGTGCTTTTAAGTACGCAAATCTGAAGCGAGTGGTGTTGCCCGACACGTTGGAAGAAATCGGCTACCAAGCGTTTTACGGCGCAAGCGTTTTCGATGAAATCGTGATACCTCGCAACGTGTTGACAATCGGAAACGATGCATTTTGCAACTTCTGCGGCAAGGTGACGTTTGACGAAAACTGCCGCATAAAGGTTATCAGCGAGAAAGCATTTAACTGCGCAAAATTGGACAACGTAGTAGTGTTGCCGAAGACCGTCACAAGGCTGGAAGACGGTGCGTTTTATTGGACGGCATTGCGCGGATTGGTACTCAACGAAGGCTTGACATACATCGGCGATAACAGTATCGACATACTTGGCGGAATGTACGTTTACTTGCCGTCCACGGTAAAAAGTTGTACCAATGCGGGGACGGATGTTTATGTCAGCTCGGCAAACGGTTACGGACTGAAAGGCCTTGTCGCTAACCCGCATACGGTTCGGTTGCATGTGGGTGGCGCTGTGACTATGCTTACGGGCGAGTGCATTGTTTTACCCGACCAAACGCAACAAGGCAAACGCTTCTTGGGTTGGAAAAACAACCGGGGGGAGTTTGTGCAACAAGTGTACTGCCCGACAAGCGACATCGACTTATACGCCGTATTTGTGGATGTCACCGACAATGACGGGATTACAGCGGCAACTCCTTTGAAACTACGCGACGGCGAAAGTGTAAAGGTAAGGCTGACGGGCATGGACAAACTGTACTTCAAGATAGATACGGCTGTAAAAGGCGACTTCATCGTCAACATGAAGGTTGGCGGAGTTGCAGTGCCCGATTGCGTGATTTACCAAGTATACTACTCGTCCTTTGCAAACTTCTCCAATGTAAACAAGCTGTTTACTTACACTCCGCAAACGGTGCTGTCGTTGATTCCGTTCTATAGCGGAGGCGCAACATTTGTCCGGCCGTTTGAGGTGGAACTGACGGTGATTGCGGTATAGCGGACGTATACAAAATCGCCGACAAAACAACTGAATAATACAAAAAAACGGGCGTGTGGCAAATTTGTCGCACGCCCTTGATTTTTGCAAAAAAAGAATAATATTTTGATATGATTTTGTTATAAATCGTGTCGGTAGAATGCCGATTAAG
>ERZ780157.2663-NODE-2663-length-16250-cov-3.185983_pt1 | contig 16250 bp, 32 predicted proteins | sample MGYA00511169_ERZ780157 | MGnify/ENA primary metagenome ERZ780157 (study PRJEB29588, sample SAMEA1965149) | human gut metagenome | biome: human gut; feature: human-associated habitat; material: faeces | place: Denmark | collected 2008/2010 ... | reverse complement strand
AAAACTAAAAGAGAACTTATTCGATGTCACTCTCGCGCACTTCCTCCAGCGCGTCGTCCTTGTTGATGCCGTGATTCAGAAGCGCGTCGATGAACGAATTCGCTGCACTGCTTCTGCTGTAATTGTAGGCGGCCTTTCCCGTCGCCTGCACACGCTGCATCGCCCTCTTGAAGTCCCTGATCTACTCCTCACCGCTCCCGCATACGACTACGCTCAGAAAACGCACCTTGCAGTTCATGTCAATGTCGCACAGTCGGTAGCCCTCCCTCCTCTTCTCGTCGATCATCTCGCGGATGGGGTAAACGGACGCCGTCTTGCACAGCTCCTTCAAGTCACTTCCGCTATACGCGTCCGTGATTGCGGCGAGCTGCTCGATGCAGTCCCTCTCAGCCAGAGGCGTGTCTTTCAGAATCAGGCGAAGAATCGCCGCTCTCTGCCTCTCGTTCTACACATCACACAACATCCCGTTTCCCACGGGCAGATCCACCAAGAACGTGCAGGGCAGACGACGGAGGAACGCCTTGTCAATATCCCACGGACGGTTCCTATCCCTCACGAGAATCACCGAGCATTACGTGGCACCCACCACCACGATTCCGTACTTGTTGTCCACGTCTTCGGACAACATACCGTCCCACAGCTGGAGGAACTCGGACTTCATTTGCGCATTCGCTTCCTGATTGTCGTGACCGCGCGAACTCAGGAAGATATCCACCTCGTCGATGAAGAGGATGCACGGAGCCAGCTTGCGACACATCGAAAACAAGGCGCGGATGAGCTTCTGACTCTCTCCGAAGTACATGTTCATCAGCGTCGATCTACGTCTCACGATGGCACAGAACGCTCACAATTGCAGGTTGATGAACGGAATGCCGGATTCCTTCGCCAACGCCTTCGCCAACATCGTCTTTCCCGTGCCGGGCGGTCCTACGCATCAGTTGGATCCCAGTCTCACACCGTAGAGAAGCACGCCCTTCGGAAGGGTGAAGAGAGACTGCGAAGCGAACAGCTGCGGCTGGCTCAGCGGAAGGATGATCATGTCCTGCAGCTCCTGCTTGATATTGTCGATGCCAGCAATGTCGTCAAAGCCCGTGTGGATATCGTCGGGATCGATCACATCCTGCATCACAATCGCTTCGTACTAGAACGTCACTGCCAATGTCTTGCGTCACATACGTTGTTGGCAATCTCCAAAACCTTCCCGGTTCTCTCCTCGAACTTCTTCTGCCAGTTGGAATACTGCTTTCTCGCCGCGTCAACGTCCTTTGTGTCATGTCATACACGTTATGGATACCTTCTTGCTCACATCGAGCGCATCAATCATCTTCTTTGCCAGGTACGCGGACAATGCGCCTCCCGCGACGGCGATCACGGCCGACACGATTAGATCAGCTACGTTGTTTTCCGACATGTTTTGTACGTGTGCGGAGCGGTTGTTCCGCTTTTGCCATTTCGCTTTTCGTGGGGAATCGGGTCGTGAATGGGGGCAGAAATCGGCTCTAAAAGTGGCAACAGTCGATCGTGGTTGTTCATTCTTCATTCAGAGAAGCAGAATTGTTTTGTCGTTCTTTGCTGTGGAGGGTGGGAGTGTTTTCAGGCACTTTGTGTTCATTCTCTCCAAAGCACTCAACTGCATCTCCTCTACTTGCAGCACTCATACAAGCGGAGGAAGCAGCAAACACCAACCCACTCCCCCATCGACAAAACAGAAGCCATTTTGGTTCACCCATTTCCATCCGCTCCGTCCCAATTACGCACAAATCTTCCTCCGTTCTCCATCGTAATGAAGTCGTTCTATTATCGGGACTCTTCCCCATTTCGTCCATGGCACTTTATTATTCTGTTTGGTGTTGCCTTTGGTGTTGCGCGATGTGCACTTGAAGGGGATAAGCGTCTCTTGGTTGAACCGGTAAGTGCCTGTTTCATATTCTATGGTTTTAATGATGATATCTTGAGCGTATGTCAGATGCACATATGAAGACATCTTTGAGAACTGAAAAACCATGTGTCCTTCGGAATCCCGTCTAACGAAGTGTAGAGTGACGCGACTTCTGTTTTAGTGTTGTGTTGCGCATTTCTGTTTGTTTGAACACCTCCCAATTGCCTTAAGTGGTTTCCAACGGTTTCTTATGACTTCCAATGGTTTCCAGATTGTGACAATGAAGTGCACTCTTCTCGTGATTGCTCTCGTATTTGCTTTTGCCGTGTCCCAGGAATACTCCATGGGAACGAAGGCTCAGCCCAAGGCCGATCTCCCCGTGGATGACAAGCTCATCATTCAGAACATCGCAAATCACTTGCAATGTGTGTGACGCATAGTTCGTGCCCGATGATTGCTCGCAGAAGGCTGTCAACGGCAACACCGTAACCGTGCACTACACTGTTCATTCCGTTCCTGTTTTGAATCACGACTAGGGCTACCTGTACAAGAATGGCATGAAGTTCGACTCCTCGCTTGATCGTCACAGCCCCTTCTCTGTGAAGCTCGGCGCTGGACGTGTGATTAAGGGGTGGGAAGAGGGTCTTCTCGGCATGTGCCCTGGGTATGCGTTTCTCGCTCTGTTTGACAGGTAGTGAGAAGAGAAGACTGATTATCCCCGCCAAGCTCGGCTACGGCATGAGAGGTGCTGGAGGCATTATTCCTGGAGGTAGCCACGACTCCTTCTGTTCATGGACTAGGTGCGACCCTTGTTTTCGATGTGGAAATGCTCTCCATGAAGTAAATCCGGTTGTACGTGTATTTGTTGGACACTCGCTCTCCTCATTGTTTTCGTTGAATGCTTTTCCTTGTGGTCGCTTTCTGTGTCGCTTCGTTCTATTTTCAGTGTCTGTGCAAACGGCAGCCGTCACAGGACGCCGCCTTTGTCATTCATCGGTAGTGACGCTACCGCGATTCTGTCACGTGTAGTGCAACGACCGACTCGTACCAGACTTCATTCGCGGTCAACAACAGCGGAATCAACTCCCTCTCCAAAACGGAGACAACCCTGACGAATAGCGCCCCGTCGAAGAACTGGAACGATTTCGACTGTGAGAAGTACTTTAGCAGCGAGGAGTGCGGGGAGAGCGATCCTCGCCCCCATTACGTATTCCATTATCCCAAGAATGCCTCTTCGCCCGTGTATCTATTCGTGATCAACTTCCACTGGAGTCTGTTTGGCGCCGTGAGTTTCTTCAGGGACACGTATTTCCCTCGCTTCAGTGAGCTCTTTAACTACAGCTTCGATGTTGTGTATTTGGCGCCCTCGTTCGAAAAGAACCTCTCCATTGTCAACCACACTCTCCCCAAGGCGGGCTGCTACAGCTACCACACGCTGGCTGTCGCCTACAAGCTGTTCGGCCATGTAAATGCATATGACTATGCTGGCTACTTCTTCCTCAACGACGATGGCGTCTTGGACCCCCTCCATCTGAACGAATACGATCTCTCGCGTGGCTGGCACGAACCCACCAGAGTGTATGATCCCAATGTGTACTGGAGTTGGAACCTCCTCAACAATGAGCTCAATGAGCGGTACCCGGCTGCCTTCCAGCGAGCCGTGGACCAACTGGAGTTGATTCCGCACATCGAACGCAGATGCAAGCTGTCGGACTTCAACAATCACCGACGCGGTCTTCAGGATTTCTTCTATGTCCCCGCCAAGGACATCGACCTGTTTTGTGAATTGTCGTCCGTGTTTTACAAGTACCGAACCTTTTTGGAAGTGGCTGCTCCTACGATTGGCTGGTGCATTAGTCACTCCCCCATCGACACGTGCAACCACCACTTCTGGCCCAATGTGACCTCCTGCGTCTATCTGCATCCCGTGAAGCTTGGCGAAGCCTTCAACCAGAGGCTTGTGATGGACCACATCAATCGCGTCAACATCAAAAGAGTCGCTCCCATGGGTTGGTAACGTGTTTCTTCCAAACAGACCAGAGATAGGACTCCACTTCGCGGTCGCCGTAGAACACTCGCTTGTTCTCTCTCAGCAGCTCCTCCTCGATCCTCATGATCTCGTTGTATTTGCACAGTCTCTCGCTTCGGCACGGCGCCCCGCTCTTTATCTGCCCGTCACACACCACCACCACTCTCACCTTCTCTGTACGCAGACCCACAGCGAGGTGGGCGATGAAGCAGTCCTCCGTCTCGCCGCTGCGGTGACTCGTCATCACCGTCCAGTGACCCTTCTCGCGACACGTGCGCACCGCCTCGATCGTCTCCGTCACCGAACCGATCTGGTTCATCTTCAGCAGCAGCGAGTTGCAGCAGCCGCGCTGGATCGCGTTCTCGATGCGCACGATGTTCGTCACCGTGAGGTCGTCGCCCACGATGTCGATCTCTACCCCTCACGCCTCTCGCACACTCTCACTCTCGCCCAGCGCGCTCTCCATCGCCGCCCAGCCCTCGAAGTCGTCCTCGTCGAACCCGTCCTCGATCGAGATGATCGGGTAGCGTGCCACCAAGTCCGCGTATATCTTCAGCAGCTCGCTCGCATCCACCCAACCGTCCTCCGAAGCGTCTCCGGGCTTCCTCGCCTTCTTCAGCAGGTCGTACATCTTCTTCTCCTTGCTGTAGAACTCGCTGGCAGCCACGTCCATGCCGATCTTCACCATGTCATCATATCCACTGTCGTGGATCGCTGCCAGGATCAGCTCGATGGCGGTGTCCACGCTGTTCATCGCGTGGTGAATGGGGTTGTGGCCCGTGGCGTTGCTGATGTTCGGCGCGAAGCCGCCCTCGTCTCCCACGTTCGTGCTGTCGGAGCCGTACTGCTTCGTGATCAGCTTCTATCCGTGACGCGTGCGCACCACTTTCACCTTCAGCGACTGGTACACTTCCGACGCCATGCGCATCGCTTCGCGGAAGCTCTTCGCGCCCACCGGAAGAATCATGAACTCCTGGACGACCAGACTGTTGCCGCTGTGCGCGCCTCCGTTGATGATGTTGAAGGCGGGAACTGGGAAGTGGTACTCCTGCGTGTCGTACTGCGCCAACTGCGCCAGGTAGTCGTAGAGAGGAACGTGAGACGCTGCGGCACCGGCGCGGCACACTGCCGTCGAAACGGCAAGAATGCTGTTGGCTCCCAGCTTCGACTTGGTCCAACTACACTTCAGCGCTTCTCACCATCGCCACCCCCACTCGGTCTTCGAGCCGTCGAGCGTCTCCACCATCAGCTTGTCAATGGCAGTCTACTCCGTGACAATGCGAAGGAGTCCATGCCTGATTCGTGGGATCCATTCCGAGCAGCGCGGGGGCGATAATGGAATTGACGTTGTGGATCGCCTTCGTGACTCCCTTTCCGTGGTGCTCGGACTTGACGCCGTCGCGCAGCTCGAGGGCTTCGTAAATGCCCGTGGATGCTCCACTGGGGACGGATGAGCGAAACAGCCCCAGCTCCGTCTTCAGATCCACCTACGCAACACGGCACGTCAATTCGTCTACTTCCACGGTGGGGTTTCCGCGACTGTCGTAGATCTGTCTCGCCTGCGAATCAGCGCAAGAGAAACACGGCGTACGTAAATTGAAAGGATTGTAGTCTTCTCTGCAGGCATGGTGGTAGGAAAAAGTGTCCATCGCCAACAAACAGTCCACTCCAATTCCAAGAGCGAGCACTCTCCCGAAACGAACTTGTCCTTCCCCTTCTCGCTCAATACTTTACAATACTCGTTACACTTCGCGGTGTACGCCTCGCCCAGCGTCGCGTCAGTCTGGAACGCACTCCGCTCCAACGCGGCAGCCAGCAGCGAGTACTCCGGTCCCGGAAAAAACGATTCGAGCACCGCTAGCTCCTTCTCTCGCCCCTCGCTCCAATCACGCTTCTCCACCTCCCGTCGAGCAAACACGTCAAACGCCATGTCCGGGTAGTGCCGACTGATCTTCTTCTTCAGCAGCGCGACCACCTGCGAGGCGAACTCTCGAATGCTGGTCACACTACGCATCAATCATCTCCCTCGCACCCCACAAAAACGACTCCAACAGCAGGAAGAAATGCACAACCTCCACCTGCTCTTGCACCGCGAAGGAGGAGAACCACGCGACCACCGACTTCATCTGCCCCTTCACCTCGTTCACCGTCACCTCCACGCGACTCGACGGCGCTCGCAGATACAGCGACGCCAACAGCTCCCTCACGCGCTCCACCGCCGCCTGTCCCGAGATGGGCTCAAACCGGAGCTCCTCCGCCGGCGCCGTCTCCGCGGCCTTGCTCCGCTGCGAGCTGGTGCGTCGCTTCTTGACGGTGAACTTCACGTCGTCCTCGTCGTCCTCCTCGTGGTACGTGGGCGAGCGCGTGGAGCGGACGGGCTGGCGCTTCACGCCCTTGCGCTCGTCGTCGCTGTCGCCGCGGCGCGTCTCGTGGCGGCGGTAGCGGTACTCCTCCTCCTTCTTGGTCTGCTTCTCCTCCTCCACACGGCCTTCGGCGACGCGGGCCTTCTCTGGGGGTAAGAGGGACGAGGAAACACGACCTGGCGGAGGGTCCACGTGGCAGATGCCGCAGCGGTCCGTGAGGCTGCAGTTGGGGAGACACTTCTTGTGATAGACTACTCGTGAGAGCGCGCTGGGAAGGGTACGCGAGAGACACTGCGGATTGGGGCAGCGATTGTAAGAGGTCGTCTCAAAATGCTTGTCGGACGAGGGAACGGCAGGCGCACCCTTCACGATGCGCAGGTCTTCCTCCTGCAAGTCTTCTATGGGCTGGTTGCAGATGATGCAGTTCCGGGGGTTCAACAGATCCGTTTCCTTCATGGACACTATTCCGTGAGATAGGACACGAATCCGCCACGATGTCGCAACTGGCAGCGCTCCAGGCGCGTGATTTCGCTCATCTAACGGATAAACAGAAAAGGGGATCTGTACGCTCTTTGCTCGTTCTATATAAGCCGGATTGATCGTCTTGTTCTGTTTGTACTCCTCATAGAACGGCTCAAACGGATAGCAAATGTTCTTGAGTCCAACGACCTGACTAACACGCGTCACGCCCGACATTCAAATCACTCACCATGAATCCACGTCGTCGAAGAACTGGGCAATCAAGCGTGTTTGCATTTTCTTCTTGTTCAACTTCAGTCGGTCGGCCAGTGCCGGGGGCAACCAGTGGGGATGAAGGACCATTGCGGGCCAAAACGGATAGTCGTACACCTTCAGCCAAATGATCTCTCCGTATCTACGCAGTGAGCAGAGTGGAATGCGACGACAAATGTTTTATCGCGTTATTCGCGTCATCGTGAGTGTAGTCGAACACATCTGCGTGCTGCTCCTCCTCCTTCACCTCGATCTGCTGTTCTTCCGGAGTACTCTACGATTTACGGGAAGACAAGCGAAAAGGACCATCACTGGAGGAAAGATGGAAGGAGGGGGACTTCTCTCTGCGGTCCATCTCAATTTGGGGGGCTGTTGGGGCTCTTCGCTCTTCACGAGGAATGCAGTAGGAAGGAGAGAGGAAGACGGAGGAGAGGGTACTGGAGGTATTGGCAGTACCTACCATGATGATGAACGCCTTGCACTGCTCCATTGAGAAACACTCCTCCTCACAATTGACAACTCACTGCTGCAAAAGGACACAATCATCTTCACCTATGTTCCGCAAGCCCCAAGACGTACTCCTTTCGACGCAGACGAGCGTACGAAAGAAGGAAGTGAAGGAAATCAGACAAATGATCCGGCTGAGTCTGGCGAACTACACGGAGGAGGACGACCACACTCTCTTCGGAAGCGGCAATGTATGAGCACCTGGCTGAAGGGTAAGGAATAGGACATCGAGCTGCTGAAGATGAAAACGGGCATCGTCGTGCTAAAGCAGAAGAACGGATTCCCGCTGTTCATTCAGACGCCGGATAAGCGCTACTACCCCACAGGCAGTCGTGTTTGCTGTTGCTCATAACTAGTCTTCTCTCTCTGGAAGACCCCCACCATCGTTCCCGTCATCTACACGAACTCGTTTGTAAGTAGCAAGATTCTGGAGGGCGCGGGCCTCATGGTTCCTGGAATCGTCGTGCCGGTAGTCGTATCGCTCTCTCTTCATTTCCAGGAGGAAGGAATACCATCGCTGCTGCTGAAGACGGTGGTGGCTATCGCAACGATGAACAATCCCATGCCGTTCGCTGTGGGGTACTGCTGCGTCGGCAACTTTTCCGAAATGATGGAGTCTGGAGTAGAACTGCGCTGCCGTCATGACGGGTAGAAGGGAAAGGTAATCGAGGTGGTCCACTTCTACCACGACGCACTCTTCGACGCCTATTCAGACGGAGTCGATTTCGTTCCATTTCATGATGCGTAGACCACGCCGGAGGGATATGCTCCGAATGCAGTGTATCCGCTGCTTGCCACCTCCGTAGAGGTGGAGGACGCCGAAGAAGAGACAGAACCTACTGCTGTTGCCACCGAAGCGACAAAGTCCACTCCTATCGCCACTGAAGCGACAGAATCCACTCCTGTCGCCACCGAAGACAAGACGATTAGCGAGAAGGAGATGGACGACCAGTTCCTCCACCTGTGCATCCGTGTTTGTTTTGTGCGTTGACGTGTGATTGTAGTGCTTTCACGAGGTTGGAGCGGAGGATCTCCCGATGCAGGTGTCAACCTTCAACAGCAAGTATCTCTCGAAGAGCGAGTTCGTTAACAAGCACTACGCCAGCGAGTACTGTATCAGCGCGCTATCGCCCCTTACCGGTAGATTGCGGTGATGTGTGCGACGAGTCTGGATTGCGGTGGAGCAACACCTCCTTTAAGAAGCTGTCGAAGCTCATGAAGTACCTGGAGGAGAAGTCGCTCATCACGCTGAAGGAGATCCAGAAACAACCCGTTGTTCCTCCCCGGCTCTCTGACGCGTAGACGATCATGACGGTGAACTGGAACCACCCCTGGATTGCCAAGTACGCGGACTACATCACGCACTTCAAGTCGGAGGCGGTGAGCGCGCGCAGCGAGAAGAAGGAGGAGCCGCAGAGTGCGAATCGACAGTTGTCGGTGTCGTCGGTGTTCAAGATCAACCGGATGCTTCGCAACGTGTTCTTAGCGACGCAGATGGACCCCGAGGCGCTGTACTCCTTGTCCGAAGCAAGATCGGTGCTGAATGCGTACATCCAGACGCACTCGCTGGTGAACGAAGAGAATCCCTCCGTGGTCGTACGCTTGCTATTTCGGAGTGAGGACTAGATGCTGAACGACGAATTGACCGACGCGCTTTTCCGAGACAAGCCCGTTCCGGAGGGAGGCTTTCCCAAGGAGCTTTCGCGGAAGGAGATGGTGCGGCGATTTGAGGAGAAGCTGATTCCCTACCACTCCGTCCAGGTCAATAACCGTCTTGTCGTGAAGAAGGGCTCCTGCAGCAGTATCGAAATCTCGACAGAGAAGGTGAAGGGAGCCAAGAGTCTCCAGACCTTTGTGAAGCACTACGCCGAGTATTCGCTCGACGAAAAGGAGCTGGTGAAGTCGCTCGCGAAGGCGTGTGCGGCGAGCGCGTGCGTCCAAACCCTGGGCAATGAACGGATGATCCAAATTCAGGGCAAAGTCGGCTCTATCGCGAAGGACTGTCTCATTAAGGAGTTCAAAATCCCGTCCAAGTGCATTGCCGTCAAGAAGTGATAGTTGGGGCTTTGTCGTGTTTGTTGCACACGGGTGACGCGCTTGCAGTGAACTGCTGGCGATGCGCAGAGGAATAATGCAGAAGGACGAAAGCGGTAGGGGGTAAAAGGGAGGAGCAGGCGTCGATTATGCCCATCCGAATCAAGCGTTTCGGTTTTCCTTTCCCTCACCAATGAAGGTAGAAAACTATTTCAAGAACTATCACTAATAATGGTATGCTTCATTTTGAACGGGAAGGCAGTCTGGATGGTTCGCTTCCGTAAAGAAGGGAACGCGTCCTCCATTTCCGTCTGGTGCCGAGCATTCGCTCACCGTCGTGTAGGGTAAGAGAACTAAGAAGGTCGGTATTTGCGGAAAGTACGGAACGAGATATGGTTCTTCTCTTCGTAAGATCGTGAAGAAGATCGAAGTCAGCCAGCACAGCACGTAGATTTGTTGTCGCGTGGTGGCTCATCGAACTAGTTACACCTGCGCTTTCTGCGGCAAGAACACCGTGAAGAGAAGCTGCACGGGTATTTGGAACTGCAAGAAGTGCGGAAAGGTCGTCGCTGGAGGCGCCTTCACCGTTTCTACTCCTGTTGCCATGACTGTCAGATCTTCTATTCAGAGACTTCGTCGCAGCAAGACTGAAGCTTAAGCCCGTATTGAAGTCTTGGAATAGTGATCCCCTGTTTGTTCAACAAGCAGCCACACTCATAGACGATACTCGAACTGTCGATCGGCTCGCGCTGCTGATGCATCGACTGCTCCGCCTTCTGGAACTGCTACTCGTCACAACACTGGCTCACACCCACATCGCTCTTCTCCTCGATGAACTGCTTGGCAATAATCACGAATCGCTGTGCCGTCTTCGCCAAATCGTGCTCCTCCGTGTTGAACTTCACCGTGTTCTGGTACAGCTGCTCGAGGTCCTTCAGCATGCGGACCTGCGTGTAGCCGAACATGTTAATGCGCCTGTGGATGATCGAGAAGTCAACCAGCGGGTTGATGGCTTTGCGATATGCCTCCGCCCACGGCGCATCCGGCACGGGCAGCACGCGGAAGTTGCCACCTGCGTCCGCCTTCTCGAGAATGCGCAGGAGCTTGCCCAGCAGCTGGGACATGTGTCTTCCGTTCATAGGAGGGTCATCCTCCGGCACCACGTGGTCGGCGAGCTTCTTTCTCTTCTACATCTCACTCGCCTCCTCTTCTCCCACGATGCGAGGCACCTTCTTCTTGTTCGTCACCATCTTCTACGCGTCACAGCACCTCTCCGCCTCTACCGTCACGTGGTGGCGCACCAGACCCGGCCCCTTCTTCACCTGCGACGAGTTCATATCGAAGTTGTTGAACTGCGAGAACACTACGCTCACAGCACCGCCACACCCCTACTCTGCTCCAGCGGCACGTTGCTGCGACTGAACCGCTTCTCCACCTCCAGAATGTTCCTCACCTCCTTCGCGCTTCGGTGGTACGCGCCCGAGCCCGTGATCTCGCCCGTCTTCGACACGTACAGCTTCACGCGTCGCACCAGCAGCGGTCTGACGATCACGCCCCACTCCCACACTCACTTCCCGTTCGGTCCGACGAACGGCCCCGACCGCGCCGGCACGCTCAGCGCGGGCAGCGCATCTACACATCACGCCTCCTGGCAGCCCCCACGCCGCGTGTCCTGCATCGGCACGAACGCCATGCCCGGCACCGTGATGTCGCTTATCGGCTGCAACACCATGCTGTTCGCGATCAGCGCCACCTCGTCGGGGCTCTTCAGCGGCTCGATCTCGTACACGGGAACGGTCGGTCCCGAGAAGATGTCGGCGCACAGCAGCTGCGTCTGCTTGGCCATGGGCGCGTGGTGCAATCGCTCGATCTGTTCGTAGAAGAGCTCGTTCACCTGGTTCTGGAAGCCCACGTTCAGCTCCTGCTGGTTGCGCTTCTTGTCGCGGTAGTACTCCGTGCTGCTGTTGATGGCGTTCTGCGAGATGTAGCGCACGAAGTGCCACCGCGACGTGTTCGCCAGCTGCTCCTTCGGGAAGCCCAGCTCCAGACACAACTTGATCAGCTGCTCCTTGTTCAGCTTGCGCAGGTCGTTCGTCTTCTTGCTGCGCTGCGGCACCTCGCTCTCGTCGATCTCCATCTCCTCGTTCGAGTCCGTATCGTCGTTCGGGTCCAGACGCCGCGTCCGCTTCAGCGCCGAGGACGACGTGCCCTTGCGGCTGCGGAGACTCTACGCCTCAGAGAACGGACGCGGAGGCACCTTGGAGGGAAGGAAGAGGTACGGCTCGCCGAACGCCTCCGAGAACACCTTCTCGTCGTAGTAGGTGGAGTGCGACATGTTTAGTCGCGTCTTCAACTACTCCGTAAATCGGGGGTATTTCGGCTACCTCGATGATGGCGCTGATGTACTGGTCCGTGAGGTTCCACGCCGTGCGGTAGATGCGCTCCACGAAGAACTCCGACGCCTTGCACTCCTTCTCGATGATCTTCTGCATGCGCGAGTACGAGTCGCGCTCCAGGCTAGGAATCACGGAATTCCAGAAATCGGACCCGAAAGTGCACATCTCCTCGGGCGAGATCTCTTCGCGCGAGCTTCGCGAAATCTGGGAATTCACCTTCTCCAGCTGGCTCTTCACGAAGTCGGCGATGCACTTCAGGTTCTCCTTCACGCGCAGGAACGCTACACCTCAGGCCACGCGCGCTCGCCCACTGGTGCCCTGCGTGGAGGAGAAGCTGAGGATGCAGCGAATGCCGGATTTGAGGAGCTTGTCGTAGCTGACCTGACTGGCCTGCATGAGACACACGGACTCGGGCGTGAGCTTGCGCGGCACGGACACGGGCAGCAGCGAGTTCTTCAGACGGTAGCTACGCGTTGAGCGAGCAGCGAACGCCCACGTGTGGTTGAGCACGTCGAAGAACTGCTTGTGGCGCTCGTCGAAGTCCTTGCGCTCGCTCTCGTTGCGGAGGTTAGGGAAGATGCAGCACATCTGCTCCTGCGTGATCTTGCTCACTGGCAGTCACACACCACCGCCGCTCCTACTGCGCTCGAACGCCTTCTGCAGCAAGTAGTCCTCGAGCAGGTCCTGCGTGCTGCAGTAGTTCTCGTCGTTGGGCTGGTACACGCGGCTGATGGGTTCCATCTTGCCCGCCACGAACAGGCGGTCCACGCGGCGGATCGACGCGGAGTACGTGCGACGCACCGGCGGCGAGGGCTCGCGCGGGCTAGCTGTGAGACCAGCGGAGTGAAACGACCTTTCGATCTTGATCACGAGAAGGTAGTCCGTGAAGGGTTTCTGTGGGTGAGCGAGGACAGCGAGACGAACCTCGTGCTCGATGAGCGGCGTGTTGTACAGCGAGCTGCACAGAGACAACAGCTGATCACCCTTCTTCAAGTCACCCATCAGCGGCATCTTCTCCTTCTCCGTCAGCAGGTGGTTGCGACCCTCGATGGGCGGCGGGTCTAACCATCACGCACTTCGAGAGCGACCACATTGCGCGTCTTCGGACGTCGGATTGATCCAGTTCACCACGAAGGCGCTCATGCCTTGATTCAAAAAGAGGGGGGGTTGGGGCTCGCAGTACTCGATCTATTCCTCAGAGGGCGGAGAAGGGACGACCATGATCAGATGGTCCTTAATGGAGGATAAATCGGACAGGGACCGAATGGACTACAATTGATGCATCGACGAACAGCCACCTGAACGAAGTGCTCCTCGTTGGAGTCCTCCGCCGCCTCCACCCACTCGCACTACGGTTCACTCGACTCGATGACGCGTACGGACATGTCGATTTGGCGGTTCGGGAAGGATGGACGATGGAATCGGGCAATGTCCTCCTTGTTCAGGAACCCGGGAATCAGCACGAACTCGGTGGCTATCTTGCTGTGGTTGGGCGGGTTGAGGATGACGCGCGTGCGGACGATGTGCGTGTCATTATCCTTCTCCTTTGTTTTGTTCGTGAAGGAGTTGTTGCTGGTGGCCAGCGGTAGCTCGCACGAGAACACGAGATTGGGGTCGTTGGCGTCTGCGGATGAGCTCCGAGGAGAAAACAAACCCATGTAGATCGCCTTTGGATTCAGCGTTGCCAACGATTTGTCGATATCGCCCAGAAATGGATTGTGAACCTCATTCACGTGCTCTAGGCGTCAACGAGGATCACGGCACGGACGGTGAATGCGCTGCTGCACGTCTTCGCCAATAGGTGCGCAGCGCTGTCTCTTTGGCTCTCCCCACAACCCGGACTACACTTGACGACGAGCAGATGATCGTACCCTCTGGCAGACGCAGCCCAACTTCCCCTCGATGCTGCCTAGTGGTCACAAAAGGAGAGAAGAATCACTCTTTGGAGACTTGTTTGCGTTGGGAAGACTCTACAGCATAACGAAACGATGCAGCTCACTCACGTCGTCCTCATAGACACTCTCATCCAAGCTCCAGTTGCAGATCTGCATCTCTCGCGAAAGACTGTCAATCGTCTACGCCTTACCCGCAAATCACTTTCCAAACGCTATCGGAAGGGACGTGGGTCAGCTTGCCTATTGTTTCGTCGTCCGAAGAGCCTACAGAACATGAAACCCCAGAACACGAGGAAGAGAGAAAACAGACGGAGGGCACACACGTACTCGATCCATCGTCGAAAATGGGGATGCTCATTCCAGGATAGCAAAACAAATGTGACAACAAACAGCATCCTAAATGGATCAGTTTACATATCGTTTACAAGTGCTGCAAGCACGCGGAACTAACAGCTCCATTCTGAATGAGGCGTAGATAGGCGATGATGTTACTCAAAGCAAGGATGCATCCCTAGGATCACAGAGCACGACCAATCGCTACATCGTCAGGCGTGGTGTACGCGTCCGAAAAGTTGCAGTTGCCGAAGTCAATGAGGTGAACTCCGGCCTTCGACGCGCCCCCGCCCTCGTACGTGATCAGAATGCTCGACGACCAGAACCTCCAGTTGCTCTACGCGTCACTTCCACGTCCAGAACGCACCTCTCTCACGGCATCGCGTAACTCGCTCACCTTGGCGATGATCCCGTCGATGATGTCTGTCCGGAACGTGTCGCCGTTGTAGAAAAAGGCCGCCATCGACGGAAGGAAGTCGTCCACTGTTAGCGATTTCCCCCACTCCTTGTCCTTGATGAACCACTCGCGCTGAGAGGATCGGTACACCTACGGGGGAGCACCATACGGCGAGCCGCACTCGCATTCCGCATATTCGAATCCCGAGAGCTCCCGACGTTGTCCGCTTGCACATGCGCGTGTGGCGTTCCACCTTCTGCGGCGGCGCGCCGTCCCCTACTCCTCACTGCGAAACAGCGGTCCTACAGTAGGTGCGCGTTCCCAGCTTTATGTCTAAAATACACGGGTACTTGTACGAGCGGTTCAGGTCTTCGAGCACCAAATAGCCCGTGGACTTGTCACATCTACGAGTGAAGGCGCGAGAAGCGTCGCGAACTCATTCACTGCAGATAGGCTCCCCGTTTCGTCAATGTGGATGTTTGAATCGTGCAGACTGTACCGAATCGAATCGGCTCGATGAAGCGCGTTTGTATTCACCTATTCCCTCACAGAACGATGCCCAACGAATACATCGATCGTATGAACGCCGTAATAAGATGCACTGAACTTGATTAGCTTTGAGTGCTTCTTATACATCTGTTCGTAGCAGTAGTGCTCCTTTTCCGTTGCGTGCTTTGCGATCTACGTTGAACCCCTTCCCGAAACACAAACCTTCCCGTCTGACAGCTTTATCATGGTATTATGGCCTGACACACGGTATGTATATTCCGATGGAGGTGATGACAGACCCGGCATTCTTTCTTTCAAGAAAATGAGAGTGAATCTTTGGATTATCCCGAATTCCCGCCGATTTCGGAGCGCACTCGTCTTTTGATTCAGTCAGAGAAGAGAAGAGTTCTTTGCGTTCTTTCAGTCCATTGGATTGCTTCGCGATTGACGGTTTTGCTGTTGGGATCGCTATCTGCCCCTTTTGTAGCACATGGACAGAATTGCGGGTTTTGGATTGCGGATGCGATGCACACACCTTCACTAGAAGATTCGCACAGCGATCCTGGAAGCGACTTCCATGGCTATGAACTCGAACAAACAGACCAGGAACTGGGGTCGTAGCGTATTCTCTTAAACTCGACGTCGTCGCGGATGCGGTGAATCGTCCGTTCGAGCACATCAGCCGCTCTCCATTCGAACCGCTCGGGCTGGTTGAACTGCTTCGTCTATGCGTCACGTCCAAGTTACATGAAGACGTTCACCACGATCAGCGACAAGTCGCTCCAGAACAGAACGCTCTTTTCCCCTTCGTATTCGCCGCGCTTCATCTTCTCCTCGATCGTGCGGAAGTCCATGGGGTGCAGGACGCCTACACATGAAGAGGAGCGGTGGTTTGAACTCGTTTTGTAAGCATCCTGCTTCATCAACTCACTCACGTCCTCAAACAGACTCGCTCCCTCCGGCCCGCACTTCTCATCGCGTAGCAGAGCGAGAACCGCTTCGGGCTCCGCGTGGAATGGCGCGCGCACGATCTGCTCTCGCTCGGGAGACTCGTCCGCAATCTTGCTGACGCTCAGCTCCCACGGCGAAGCACTGGTCGTCACGCTTCTCACCGCCTCCTACTCGTTGTCGCACTGGAAGAAGTCCATCACCCACTTGCCCGTGATCGCGCTCTTCCCGTACCACACCACGTGAAT
>ERZ780157.2662-NODE-2662-length-16252-cov-3.341421_pt1 | contig 16252 bp, 19 predicted proteins | sample MGYA00511169_ERZ780157 | MGnify/ENA primary metagenome ERZ780157 (study PRJEB29588, sample SAMEA1965149) | human gut metagenome | biome: human gut; feature: human-associated habitat; material: faeces | place: Denmark | collected 2008/2010 ... | reverse complement strand
CCGGTATTCTTGATTTTTCCGCCGAGCGCAAATACCTTGGTACCCTTGCTACGTTCCGTACCCATGGAAGCAAACCACTCCGGTCCCTTCAAGATAATTTGCGTAATGTTGGCGTATGTTTCCACGTTGTTGAGTAGCGTGGGCTTACCGAACAAACCCTTGACTGCGGGGAAAGGAGGACGAGGACGAGGCTCGCCGCGATTACCTTCGATACTGGTCATAAGGGCAGTTTCTTCGCCGCAAACAAATGCGCCTGCGCCGAGACGAATTTCGATGTCGAATGCAAAGCCCGTGCCGAGGATATTGTTGCCGAGTAGTCCGTACTCGCGGCTTTGTCCGATTGCCACTTGCAAACGGTGCACCGCAATGGGGTACTCCGCGCGGACGTAGATGTAACCTTGGTGTGCGCCGACTGCGTAGCCTGCAATGGTCATTGCTTCGAGTACTGCGTGGGGATCGCCTTCCAAAATAGAACGGTCCATGAATGCGCCGGGATCGCCTTCGTCGGCATTGCACGCAACGTACTTGACTTCGCCTACCGCGTCATGTGTAAATTGCCATTTACGTCCGGTGGGGAAACCTGCGCCGCCGCGACCGCGAAGTCCGCTCTTACTGATAGTGTCGATTACTTCCTGCGGTTGCATTTCCGTCAAAACCTTGATGAGCGCTTGGTAACCGTCGTAAGCGATGTACTCGTCGATATTTTCGGGGTTGATTACGCCGCAGTTGCGAAGAGCGACGCGGGTTTGCTTTTTGTAAAAGTTGGTGTCGGCAAGGGAACGAACGGCATTAGCCGCAGGATCGTCCTTGTGTAGCAATCTTTCGACGATACGTCCCTTGACAAGGTGTTCGGCAACGATCTCGTCGACGTCTTCCATATGTACGTGGGAATAAAACGCTCCCTCGGGGTAGACAATAACGACGGGACCTACCGCACACAAACCGAAACAACCCGTTTGCACTACTTGAATGTCGTTTTCCAATCCTGCTTCGGCAATTTCTTTCTTAAATTTTTCGATAATTTCCGCGCTGCGGTTGCTGTGACAGCCGGTACCGCCGCAAACTAATACGTGACTTCTGTACATACTGATTATTCCTCACTTCCGACAAGGTATTCCGTGCAAATATTGCCGTTGACGATATGGTTTGCAATGATGTTTTTAGCTTTGTCCGCGTCGACATGGCAGTAAGTTACCTTGTCTTGCCCGGGAACGTAGACTTCCACGATGGGTTCCAATCGGCACATGCCCAAGCAACCCGTGCGGCTTACCTTTACGTTGTGCAATCCACGCTTACTCACTTCGTCCACCAAGGTGTTGAATACGGGACGGGCGCCTGCGGAAATTCCGCACGTTGCCATGCCTACCACAACGCGAATTTCGTCGGTTGTTTCCTTGTCACGCACGACGATTTGCGATTGCATTTTGTCTCTTATCGCCTTGATGTCGGCAATACTCTTCATAATACGATACCTCCGTTCATTGTCGTAATATTTTCTTCTGTCATTTCTTTCAAAAACACCAACACCTCCGGCGTAGACAAAGGAACGCCGTCCAGTTGTTGTTTTACTTCATCCGTATCCAGCGTAAAGTTTTGACCGAACGCTCGATAGGAAAAAATCAATCTTGTGTCGCCCAAATCGGGCAGTAACGCAACTATACTTTCCGCAAGGTTACCTATAGGCGGACGATCGATGTGTTGCGTATCGAATGTTGTTGTTACCGTAGTGCCTACGTCGGGCGTACTTGTTATGTCAAACGTCCCACCGCTCATTTCCGCTTCCATTTTTATTAGCGGCAAACCCATGCCTACTTTGCGCGTGGTGCGCGTAGTGGTAAACGGATCGGTAACACGAGCAAGGAAATCCGCGCTCATACCGCAGCCGTTGTCGGCAATGCGAATAGTAATGGTCTGTTCCGTCACGTCAACGTCTATCGTAACAAGCGTTGCGCCTGCACGTAATGAGTTTTCCGTGACGTCAAGTATGTTAAGTGATAATTCCCGCATGGTAGTAAGTTAGTAAGTCAATGCTTTTACAATGGCTTCCGCCGAGTTTTCCGTCACTTCCAATGTGCCGATACCGTGGCCGATACGATCCAACCAATGTGCGTCGCTGTTTGTGACAACGACTTTGTCGGAATAAGCTTTGCGATGTGCCGCCGTAGCATGACTCGACAACTCCACTGCGCCATACTCCGCAATCACTTCGCCGAGTATCGCCACCATTCCGTTTTCGTCGCGATCTACATGAGCGGCAACGGCAACTCCGCCGTGTTTGCGCGCAAGATCGGGGACTTTTTCCACGGCAATATTTGCGCCTACGTGCAGTAAGCGCGGTTCGGTTGCTACAACGTTGTCGTCTTCGTCCACAATCAGTTGACGTCCGAATACAGACGGATCGTTGGCAAGTTTGGAAAACTCTATTTCGTCGAAAAAACTTTGCAAGCGTTCCGTTGTAGGAAACAAACACAACACGTGTATGTCTTCGGCGGTTTGTAGTTCCATTGCCGGTACCACGCAAACGCCGTAAGCCTTGCCCACTTCTACCGCAACGGCAACGTTACCGATTGCATTGTGGTCGGCAATTGCCACCGCGTCCAATCCGAGCAACTTGGCGTAACCTACGATGTTTGCAGGCGTCATGTCGTCGTCGGCGCAAGGGGACAACGCGCTATGCACATGCAAATCACAACGTATCAGCATCGCACACCTTGGCAATCGCCTGATAGATGTCCAAGTCCGTCCTAATGACATTGACGGCTTGCATTTCGGCGCGAGCGACCAACAATTCGTCGGGTTCGCAACCTTCGCACAGCACCACTACCGACACATCGGTAAGTACGGCAACGGCAATTACGTTGACGTTGGTCATCACCGTGTACCAAGCACTGTTAATAGGAGCGCGTCCCATGACAAAACTGAGTAAATCTCCTGCATATCCGCCCGTGACCTCGCGGGAAAAATCCGCTTCGTACACCGTAGTAGCTTGCAAAATGTCAACAAGTTTTTGTACCGTCATTGTTTTTCTCCTACGTCACACGTTCTTTCCTTGTCGGCAATCGGGCATGTCGTTCCGTTAGGAACTCGTCCCATTACGACGTCCTCGCAAAAAGCCATACAGCTCGGCGCGCCGCATACGCCGCAATCGATCTTGGGTAGTTGTTTGTACAATTCCTGTATTTTGAGTAGTCTTGCAAACGCAAGAGTACGATCCGTACCGAAACTTTGATCGTCGCGTTCCAACTCCTTTTCCGCAAGGAAATAGTCCGTCGGTTTGCCCACTTCGGCAAGAGTCGTACCTATTTGCGGAAACTTACGACGCATTTGCCGTATCCGAGCGCGTGCGACAAAGGGATTTTCCACATTTAGCACACCGCCGACACAGCCGCCGATACATGCATTCAATTCGATAAACTCCACGTCCTTCAAACTGCCGTTTTCCAAAGCTTCCAGTATGCTGACGACGTTTTCGATACCGTCGGCGGCAAGATACTTTTCACACATTGCTCCCGCAGCTTCGCCGCTACTTGCCCATTGCAAGCCGAGTATGCCCATCTCCGACAGATTTTTACTGTCATCGAGCTTGCCGATTTCCGTGACAAGCTTCATGTACACTTCGGCAACGGACAACACGCCGTCCACGTAGTTCTGCTTCACCGTTTTGCCGGCTTTTAATGCATACACCTTGGCAGGACAGGGCGAAACAAAAAACACGCCTATTTCTTCCGACGGAATACCGCGTTTCGCCACTTTTTCCCTTGCGAGTTTTGCCGCAACGTCTACCGGCGCAAGCAAAGGAAGAAGATTTCCGCGCAAATTTTCAAACCGCTCGTTGATTAGCTCCAAGACAGCAGGACAAGCGGTACTGATTACGGGTAATTTAAGCTTGTCGGCGGCAAACATACGTTGAGTGACCTGCGAAATAAGCTCGGCACCTATGCCGACTTCGTACACGAAGTCAAACCCGATGTTTTTGAATGCCGTCAATATGTAGTTTATGTCTTTGACGTCGTCAAACTGACCGTACAACGACGGCGCAATAAGCGCAACGCGATACTTGTATGCGTCGATTACGTCAAATTTGTCGTAACTGGGAATTTTTGCATTGGACGGACAAATACGTACGCACTCGCCGCAAGCAATGCATTTGTCGTAAATGACGCTTGCTTTGCCGTTTCGTATGCGTATGGCTTCCGTCGGACAACGCTTTATGCACGAAGCACACCCGATACACTTGTCTTTGTCCAAAGTGACGGTGTGCAGACGTTTTAGCTCGCTCATTGCAGCCTCCGAAACCGGATAATTGTTGTGCAATCAAAGGTCACAATTGCATTTTCGGCACATATTACTTAAAACGCACAACCATAGTAATATCCGTGCCTACACCGACGGTACTTTTAATGTCAAACTCGTCGGTGTTTTTCAGCATGTTGGGCAGTCCCATACCCGCCCCGAAACCGAGATCGCGTATTTCCTCGGGCGCAGTGCTGAAACCGGGTTGCATTGCCTTGTTTATGTCGGCAATTCCCTTGCCCGTATCCACAAGCCGCACGACAATGCGGTCAACGTAAATGTCGACAATCGCTTTGCCGCCGTTGGCGTGGATAACCATGTTGATTTCGCCCTCATACATGGCAATTGCCAAGCGGCGAATATCGTAGGCGTCAATACCCATGCCTTTAAGACAAAACTTTACCTTTTCGGTAGCCTGTCCCGCAGACACAAAATTGTTGCCGTCTACGTCGTACTCTAGGTGGACGCTGTCACTCATAGCAAGTACCGCCATTAAGTCCGGCAGCGTACAACATTCCACACGCTGTAAACATACGGTGCGGCGTGGCAAGCATGACTAATTGTTTGCTTTTGGCAAGCTCGATTGCCTCGTCGGAGGGACGTTTGCCGCGTACAAACACGATACAAACCATGTCCATCATTTCGGCAGTACGCACCACTTGCGGATTGCATAGTCCGGTAATAAGCACGGCTTGATCTTTGACGTATGCAAGCACGTCGCTCATCATGTCGCTACCGCATGCGGTGTACACCTCTCTGTCGGCGAACTCCTCGCAACAGATAAATTCGGCATTGAGTATTTCGGCAATTTTTTTGATTGTCATTGTTTTTCTCCTGACATAGTTAAGGCAACAAAAGGAACAAACGCATCGTTGACTTACTGCAAGTAGACGCAATTACTTTCGCTCGACATTGCTACGCAACTTCTCACTACCCCACATTGAACATACTGCAAAGCGAGGTTGGAGATGGGTGCGAAGGGCGACAACAGGGCGGCGCGTCGCGACGGGCGCATACTAAGTCGTATGTAACCGAGCGACCGACACCACGTAGTCGGCATGCGTGCCCTTATACAAGCTCGCCCCTATTCGTATTTCGCTAAAATCCCCTCGACGTCCTCGGGCACAATCTTCCCGTACACATCATCGTTCACAGTCATTACCGGTGCCAAACCACAGCAACCTACGCAACGGGTGGCGTCCAGACTGAACTTGCGGTCGGCGGTACATTGTCCGCTTTCCACACCGAGTACTTGTTTGAGCTTTTCGTAAATATCGCCCGAACCTTTTACGTAGCAAGCCGTACCGAGACAAATACCTATACGATACTTTCCCTTGGGGAACAGCGAAAACTGCGAGTAAAACGTAACAACGCCGTAAACATCGGCAAGAGTAACCCCCAATTCGTCGGCAACGATTTGTTGCACTTCATATGGAAGATAACCGTACAACTCTTGCGCATATTGCAACGCAGGCATGGTTGCCCCGCCGAGCGGCTTTAATTCGCGACACTTGGCACGCAGTTTAGCTTCCTGTTCGGGAGTGCCTTCAAACGGCAATGTAGAACCTTTCATTGTAAACCTCCAAAAAAATAGCGTGCACTACCGATATATCACTTTCGATAATACACATATCTTGTTTATTATATCAAAAACAAATTATTAAAACAATAGCTTTTTTAAGAATGTCCATACAAAAAACTTACGTAAGCATAGAAATTTTTTATCGTATTAAACAAAAAACAATCACCATCTCGGCACAAATAAAAAAACTTGAAATTTGCAAATACTTGTAGTATAATGAAAAAAATCAAAGCGTGCGCAAACGCAACAAGGAGTAGTCAATGGCGGCATCGGAACTGACAAAACAAGCCATAGTATGTTCGTTCAAACAGCTCGTTGCCGAAACGGACTTCGAACATGCAACCGTCGACCGCATAACCGCGCTTATCGGCGTCAACCGACAAACTTTCTACTACCACTTTGCCGACAAATATGACCTAGTCAACTACATTTTTTTCGGCGAATTGTTTGTACCGTTTGCCGACAGCTTGGACAACGGCAACGTAACGGACGCATTTACCAAGCTGTTTGCCAACATCGACGGACAACGGAAGTTTTTCCGCAAGCTGTTTGACTGCGAAGCAAAGGACAACTTTGCCAAATACTTCAACGCCGTTGCCGCAAGTATCCTGACTACGCTTGCCGACGGCAAAATAAAAGAAACCGACCTAGAAGCCGATTTCTTTGCCAACGGGCTGACGGGCGTAGTGACCGCTTGGTGCTTGGACGACAGAGACGTCACGCCAAAGCAACTTGCCGAGCGCGCCTGCCGCTTTGCAGATATGTTTGTAGAAAAATTTTGTTGATTTTTACTACCGTATGTAAAATTTTGCAACATCAACGACGCACTGCCGTCACTTGACGGTCAAAAAAGTATCCACAAACCATTGCCGTATTTCTTCGTAACGCTTGTCCTCTGCAAGCTTGGTAAGCGTGGCAATCAGTTGCTCCTTTTGTCGCTTTACAAGCGGATTGTCGCACACCGACAAGCCAAGCTCCACTATTCTGTTGACGGCGGTTCTCGGCGCACTTTGCAACATACGCACAAGGTTGTCTACGTGTATTTGCACCACGACGGTTTTGTAATCGGACACTTTTGTCACCTTCCAAAGTTTGTAATTGTATTATACCACCCTTTGCAAACTAAGAAAACAAGCAATTTGTTACGTTTGTCGAAAATTTCGACACGTGTCGAAATTTGTCTATTTTCTTTTGCGCAAAGTCGTTGTACAATGGTATCACAAACTAAAGGAGGTTGCGACGATACGCACCGACAAACGGTTGCCAAGCCGTCGCGAAATACTATGGATATCAAGAAACAAATGGAAGATATGGCGTACGCCACCATCGGACTTGCCACAATGGGCATGGAATTTGCACAAAAAACTTTGGAAGAAGCCGCAACTCGCGGTCGCGAAGCAATGAGCCAATGCAAGGTGAAAAACGAGGAATTGCAACGCAAAGTAAAGGAAACTCTGTCCGACATCATCACCGTTACCGTGCAAACGGGTAGCGACGAAAGCACGGACAAACCCACCGTCGACGACGTAATGGCGCAAGTCGACAAAATGACCGAAGAGGAAAAAGCCGCACTGTTGGCTAAGCTGACCGCAAACAAAACAGCGGCATCCGACGGCGAACAAACAAGCCAAGCTAACGAAAACAAGGACAATGAACCCACGACTTAAACAAATCATCAAGGTGCTTAACAGGCACAAAATCACCAAAGACTACTCCCCTTCCAACGTGCGCACCACTTTGGAAGACCTAGGACCGACATTTGTAAAAATCGGTCAGGTACTTTCCACACGCCCCGACCTTATACCGCGCAACTACGCCGAAGAATTTACCAAATTGAAGGACAACGTAAAACCGATGCCCTTTGAAGAAGTAAAACGCATTATTGCAGAGGAATTGGGCGGCGACGATGTATTTGCCTCCGTCGATCCCGTGCCGTTAGGTTCGGCATCCATTGCGCAGGTGCACAGAGCCAAGCTGAAGGACGGCACCGACGCCGTGGTCAAGGTGATGCGTGCCAACATACGAGAAATCGTCAACAACGACATGGAGTTGTTTCTGTCGGCGATAAAGTACATCAAGCTGTTGCCAATACTGCCATCCTCCGTCGACCTCAAACAAATGACGGAGGAAATTTGGCATGTAATGGAGCGTGAAACGGACTTCCGCAACGAAGCGGAGAACCTACGCCACATGGCGGAAACCAACGCCGACATAAAATACGTTGCCTTTCCCAAAGTGTACGACGAATACACCACTTGCCACGTGTTGACAATGGAAAATATCAACGGCATTAAGCTTTCCGACACGGACAAGCTACACGAAGAGGGCTATGACACCGCCGAAATTGCGCAAAAGCTTGTGGAAAACTACATGCACCAAGCGTTGGACAACGGCTTTTACCACGCAGACCCGCACAACGGCAACATCATGGTACGTGACGGTAAAATAGTTTGGCTGGACCTAGGCATGGTAGGAGTGCTTAGCGAAAGCGACCTTGCAGTGTACCGCAAAGTTGTCAAAGCCGTGGTTGCCGAAGACAGCTACGAGTTGAAAGACCTTGTGCTGACAATTGTGCGCACCACTCGCGAGGTAGACCACATTGGGTTGTACCGTGACATCGATTTTATGCTGAAAAAGCACGCCAATCAAGCCATTGCGTCGTTTGACATGGCGGAACTGTTGACGGAATTTATGGACATCGTAAACCGCCACGGAATGATACTGCCGGAAAACGTCACCGTACTGTGCCGAGCCATGATACTGTTGCAAGAAACGGTGTCGCAACTGGACAAAAGCGTGAACTTGATGACGGTACTTGGCAACCATGTGTCCGCCGCCGATGACGAAGCAAACAAAACGCCGCAAGACACGTTACGTGCAATAAAAAACGCATATGTATCGTCAAAAAAGGTTGCAATGCTACCTACGCACATGTCGGAACTGCTGATGCAAGTACTGCGCGGAGAAGGGATGGTAAACATCAATTTGCGCAACGCCGACAAGACCAACCGCACCGCCGTCAAAAACAACGTGCGTGTTTCCATTGCACTACTGCTGTCCTTTACGCTGATTGCCATGGTTGCCGTACTTTGCGTATTGTACGCCGTGACAAAACTTGTGGTATACAAGGTGTTGCTGATTATTGCGCTTGTGCTGATGTGGCTGTTCTTCTTTGTAGGGGTTGTGATATTTGTAGTGATGTGCTACATCGACTACAAAAACAGGTGACGAAACACGAAAAGCAGGATGCCGAGCTGTTACTAGGAAAAGCCCAATCAAGTATAACCAAAACAAAAACTCCTTACTTTGATATTACCTCGAAATAAGGAGTTTTTTTTTAAAAAAAAGCGCTCGCTTAATTGCGAACGCTTTGTTTGCTTTGGATGTGATTAGTTTTTTGCAGCGGGTTTGTCGTTGAGCGCGGTTGCAAGAAGGTAAACACCGAGAGCTTGCCAAACAGCGGTAAACAAACCTGCGAAGATAGCAACGGTTGTTTCGCCTTGGAAGTATCTGATCATGTCAACTGCCCATGCAAGGCTGATTACAATTACGCCAACTGCGAACAAAATTTTGCTAAGACGACGCGCCATCATTTTGTCGTCGGAACCCATCCCGAGATAAACAAGCGCAACACCGCCTGCAAACGGAATACCGGCAAGCAAGAAGGGGAACTTGACAAATGCAAGTTGCAAGAAATCCTTTTCGCCGAAAGAAATCCAAGACAAAACCAATGCCGCAACACACAAAAGTCCGCCGAGGCAAAGCAATACAATACTCTTTTTCTTCATAATGATCCTCCGTGATATCCTCATATTGGGTAACAGTGTATTTAGCTACCTCATATAATATACCACAAACGAAAAACAAATGCAATAGAAAGTAAACAATTTTTTCAGCTTATTTTGATATTTTTTACGGTTTTTCGCTATTTTTTGCTACTTTTTACGTATTTACACCTGTTTTTGACAAAATTTTCGTCACACTTTGCAATATTATTGTTATCAAGATTACATATGCCGTTTATTCGCCGCACACAATAAATTTGCAATTAGTAACCAAATTCCGCATACGTGTGCCTTATTTGGCGATATTTACGTCTATTTTCTTTGTTTTTCGTTGCTGTTTTGTTACACAAGTTTGCCTATTTCCTTACGCAAACGTTGTATGATTTTCTTTTCTAGACGAGATATGTAACTTTGCGAGATGCCAAGCATATCGGCGACTTCCTTTTGTGTGCGTTCCTCCGTGCCGCCGATGCCGAAACGCATTTCGATGATTTGTTTTTCACGCGAGGACAGCTTGCGCAAGCCCTCGGTAAGCAACTGCCGTTCCACCTCGTTTTCCATATGGGTGTACACCGCATCGCTGTCCGTACCGAGGATGTCGGCAAGTAACAGCTCGTTGCCCTCGCCGTCCACGTTTAACGGCTCGTCGAGGCTTACTTCCTGCCGCCTACGGGACAATTTGCGCATGTACATCAGTATTTCGTTTTCGATACAACGACTGGCATATGTGGCAAGTTTTATTTGTTTTTCCGGTTTGAAACTGTTTATCGCCTTGATTAGTCCGATTGTGCCGACGGACACGATGTCTTCCATATCGATGCCCGTGCTTTCGTACTTCTTTGACAAAAATACTACCAAACGCAGGTTGCGTTCCACAAGCGTATCGCGAGCTTCGTTGTCGCCTGCGGCAAAGCGTGCCAATGCGTCGGCTTCCTCCTCGGCAGTAAACGGAGTAGGCAATGCCTCGGTGCCGCACAAGTAATGCACCACTCGGGGCGTAACGGACATATGTTGCAATAAACGGCTTAGTAAGTTGATAAGTGACATATTAAACCCCTTTTTAGTGTACAATTGACGCAAAGCACCATCTCAAACAACACTGCTGTCGCCGCATGAAAACGGCGCAATCAAGTCGTAGTAGACGGACGGACACTTGGCAATAGGCAACGCCAAATAAACGCATTGTTGCGTACCGCCGACAGACAAAGTTGCCGACACCGCAAGCACGTGTTTGTTGCCTGCCACAGTGCAAACTTCCACCGACACTGTATCGCCGGACAGCACACACTTGGCAAAATAGTCGTCGAAATGCTTGATACGCCCCACCACAAAGCATACGGGTGCGCCGTCGTAGGATAGTGTGTTTCCGCTATCTCGAAACGCCCTGATTTGTGCGGTTTTGCCGTCGAAAGACACCTTTGCCGATACGACACAAGGCGCAACTTTCTTAACTTGCGACACATACGTCACAAGCGACTTTGCCAAGAACCACACCAAAGCCAGTGCAACGACGTATACGCACAACGGCAACGGCGTTTTGTACAGCGTGCCGTCGGCAAACGAGTAGGGAATATCCAACAAAGCGAACAATCCCACGATACATCCGCCCGAAATAAATGTATATGCGGCAGCTGCCAAAATATACCAAAACAGGCTTTTGCGGATGCCGACAACAACTGCGCACATGCCAAAAAGCAACAAAATTTTGCATACGTATGCAAAAATTCCGTGCAAATATACACTTGCGACGGCTCCTGCCGCACCGACGCACGCACCGACAAACAATCGCAGTTTTGACGGTTTAAGTCGTAGCGTGGACGCCGCCGCTTGAAGCAAAACCAAGTCCATGACGAGATTGTCGACAAATGCAATTTCGATGTACACAACCATGAGTACACTGTACCACCGCCAAACAAGCGTGTTTTGCAAACTTTTGTAGAAACGTCGCAGTTTTGCGAAAAACTCAAAAAGAAACGTGCCGAGCAAACCACTGCTAGGCACGTTGTACAAACATATATTAGATCGGAAAACTTTGGTTTGACCGAGGCTTTGCAACTCGCTAGTCGTAACACTACTACAAAAAGCCGACAATACCCTAGTCACCCCGCGTTACACCTTATTTTCAAACGGGACAACGGGGTGTTGCGTGCCGTCGGAAAGAAAATCTACGATACGTTCGATGATTTCGTTGTCACGATTGGTGTACAGCATGGCATGTCCGACATCGGGTAAGATAAATTTGGTAAGGTTACTAAACCGATTTTCCACAAATTCCACCGAGGCAAGCGGCACAAGCTCGTCCAACTCGCCCCACAACAGCAATGTCGGGGTATCGATGGGCGCTTTTTCCTCAACGGCTTTGTCGGCGATTTCCATAAGGTCGGAAAACACGCCGAACGTGTGCAAATCCACCCCGGGCAAAATGCGCTTGACGGCAATGCCTGCCGAAACGGCGCTGTTTTGCCAATAACGTTTCAGTTCGCCGTCGTCCTTTTGCCCTGCCGCGCGTGCTTTGACGCTACGCAAAATGTATTTGAGGTAAAACCTAATCATTGCGACGGGGCTGTTGAGGTTGAAATACTTGTTGCTCGGCGACACCAACACAGCCTTATGCACGGGTCTGCGCGCGCACAAATAGGTAGTAAGCGCACCACCCATGCTGAAACCGACAACGTCAACCTCGTCGTACTTTGCCGCAAGTTCGTCGAAGCAACGCAAAATGCCTGCAACGGTGTCTTCCTTGTTAAATTTGTCAAACGGTTCGCCGTCGTTGTGTCCCGGCACTTTATACGGCACCACTTCGTCGTAAAATCCCAGGTAGTCGTACAGCCTGCCAAAATCCTTGGTATCGGTCAAAAAACCGTGTATCGTCATCACTGCTTTGGACACAGTATCACCTCTCTTTGTAAAAGTCAAATTACGCCTAGCCGCAATACGCCGTGCGGACGAAGCAACCGCCACGCAAACGGTATTGCGGTCACCCTACCACACAATTTCGCTTTCGCCGTGCGCACGCAAAAAATCGTTGGTTTTGCTGAAATGTTTGCACCCGAAAAATCCGTTAAACGCCGACAGCGGACTTGGATGCGCCGCCGTAAGCACCAAATGCGTAGGGTTGGTGATAAGCGCGCGTTTTTCGCAGGCGTTGCGCCCCCACAACAAAAATACGGTGGGCTTGTTGCGCTTGTTTAGTTGCTCTATCACTGCGTCGGTGAAAGTTTCCCAACCCATCCCTTTGTGAGAATTTGGTCTGCCTGCAACAACGGTAAGCACGGTGTTTAGTAGTAGTACGCCTTGGTTTGCCCACGGGGTAAGGTTGCCGCCGACGATTGCGGACGGTTTGCCCGTGTCGTCCTCGATTTCCTTAAACATATTTTGCAAACTTTTTGGCACAGCAACACCGTCGGGCACGGAAAAACTCATCCCCATTGCTTGCCCCGGATTGTAATAAGGGTCTTGCCCGAGGATGACCACCTTTACGTTGTCGTACGCCGTGTGGTCGAATGCGTTGAGTATCAACGGCTTGGGCGGATACACCGTTTTTGTAGCGTATTCGTTTAGCAAAAACTGTTTCAAATTGACAAAATACGGCTTTGTAAACTCCGTAATAAACAAATTTTCCCATCCGTTGTAAGAACTCTTTTGCACTGCGCACTCCTCTTGCGACGTTGTCTAGTCGCGCTTTTGTATTTCCGTCAACGCTTAGCAACCCTTGCAAACAAGCAATGCGCAAGCAACAAACAATACCATTGTTGACGTATATCTATGGAAATATTATACAACAACAAACAACCTTTTGTCTACCCCTTTGAGTAAGTGAATTTATCGATATATGCACAAAAAGATTTTAGTATATTAAAGCGCAATACGTTTCCCGAAACGACGACAAAACTCGTAAAATCTACGGTGTTTAGTCACAAAAATCCGTATACGTATGCAAAAATCGCTTACATCGCACAACATCTACGCAACGCAACACGCACGCATACAATCCACGCCGACAAACCATAAAATCACCAAATACAAAAGACCCGAGGCAACCCTCGAGTCTTTCGTGAAAAGAGGAACAACACGCTTTTTCGGTCGAGCGGACGACCGTCGAAACATGCTTCCGACAATTGTATTGCCAATCGTTTGCGCCGTGCGTGCAAGCTACAATATAGCCGCCGTAGCGCACGATTGCCGACCGTATCAGTCGTAGTCAACCTCGTAGTCGATTTTGAGTACGGCGCCCGTGTTGATGTCGATTTTTATCTCGAACTCGTAGGTTGCGCCCGTCAAACGGCTTTCGTAAACGGATTTGTACTCCACAATCGAGCCTTCTTGTTCGTCTTTTTCCCAATTCAATTCGATATCGGGAAGATTGAGGAAGGACAGTTTTTCGCGGATCAAATCGTTGAGTTTATCCTTGTAATCGTCTGCGCCGGGCGTAACCGTTGCTTCGATTTCCAATTTGTACTCCAACAGTGTTCCGTCGAAGTCAAACTCGAAGTCAAATTTCGTTCCGTTGTAAACAAACTCTATTTCAGCCTTGCGTTCGTCTTCTTCGATGTCCCATTCTATTTGGATATCGCCGCGATTTTCCTCGCTGACTTTGGCAATTTCAAATGCTTGTTCAACGATTTTTTCCTTGGTAGCGTCGTCCAATTGTTCGTTGACGGCAGGGCTTTTAAGGACGGATTCTATGCTAAGTTTGTACACTTTGCCACTGTCGGTTGCCATACGCGCAGCCACAACCTCGCACTCGTACTCGTAGCCGTTGTAGACAAATTCTACCTCGTATACCATGCGCCCGTCTTCGTAATCGAGACGAACTTTTAACGAGTTGTTAAGCTCTTCTTCGGCAATGTCATTCAGTCCGAACGCTTCTTTTGCCGCCGCAAATGCTTGTTGTAAGCCGATGTAACTGCCTTGACTGGTAGTTCCGTTGCCGCTTTCCTTGCCGGTAAGTCCCGTCAAGATCAGCGACAAATCGTTCACCTTCAATTTTGCAAGGTCTTCCGCCTTGTGCGTTCCTTTGGTGTCCTTTTGCAAAATTTGCACTATCAAACGTGCTTTTGCCACGGACATATTGTATTGTTCGGCAATATCTGCCGATTGTTTCTTTTCTTCCTCGGTTTCTGCTTCGGCGGAAATAATAACGTTGGGATCGATTTTGTTATTTTTCATCGCTTGAGTAATTTGCTCCGTCAACTCGCCTTCGAGCTTTTCCTTTTTACCGGCCGCGGAAGTTTCCACATCCACCAAGACCGAGTTGGACATTTCCGACAAATAGCCCTTACTGTACATGGAACCGATGAGCGCGTACACCGTCACTTCCAGCGAGCACCCGTTGAAATCCATTGTACCTACTACCTGTTTTGCCTCTTCGTTGTGAGCCGTAACACTCAACACCTTGCCCGCACCGTTTAGATTGATACTCAAACTGGGGTTGACATCCATCGATACCGTTGCAGCAGACGCTGTCTGCGTGTACATACCTATGCCGCCTGTCACTGCGCCTACAATAAGCACCAATGCCATGGCAAGCGAAGCCCACCGCCAATAATTGACCTTCGTCGCAGGACGTCTTGCGGCAGTAACCGCTTGGCAATCCGATTTGACCGAATTGAGGTTGTCGGGAGTCGCGTTACGGAAACTTGTGCGCACGCGGTTTTCTGTTTGTTTGTTGTTCATAACCGTCACTCCTTTGGGACAAATGTCGGTAAACTAATTTGCCCCGATCATATTTTTTAATTTATCCAGCGCTCGGTTGTACTTACTGAGCGTTGTGGAAAGAGGGATACCCAACATGTCGGCAATTTCGCGATGTTTCATGCCGCCGACGGCGTGCATTACTATTATTTGGCGTTCCACTGCCGTAAGCTGCGACAAACACGCTTTTAGCGTCATTCTGTCGTCTGCATTGACGGAAGTGTTGTCGCCAAACATGCGCTCGATGTCTTCGTCTTTGACATCGGCAAATCGCTTACTTTGGTTTAAACGTTGGTAGCACATGTTTTTTGCTATCGTCAACATCCATGCCATTGGTTTGCCGTGCGACTTGTATTGCGCCGCCGATTCGTACACCTTGACAAAGCAATCGTGCATGACGTCTTCCGCATCGAATCTGTTGCGTGTAAGCGACAGCGCGTAGGCAAAAATTGCACTGCTTGTCAAATCGTATAACTGTTCGAGAGCCGTTTCGTCGCCTTCCGCAATTCGGTAAATACAACGATCGATTTCTCTCGATGACGGCTTTTTGTCTTTCATGTCGGTTTTCATTGGTTGAGTTCCTCTTTTCACTTGGTAAATATTTTTGACGGTCGTTTTATTGCATTGGGGTGAAAAATTTTAGAACATTGTACGTGTTTGTCGTTTTACGACAAAAAAATTGCGGTGTTTATGATTGCAAGTGCAGAAAGTACAGGTGGATATGGAAACGCCGAAGATGAGATTTTAAGAGTGTTGCGGTCGATGTGTTACATCGTGGCGAGTACACAATACTATGTCACCTCGGCAATGTCCACCGAAAAACGTGCTGATCACTCCCTCCGCGACGAGCAAATTTGTTGCAGTCCGCTCTCGTTCTTATGCGCCGTCGCTCCGCCCT
>ERZ780157.2660-NODE-2660-length-16258-cov-3.251188_pt1 | contig 16258 bp, 15 predicted proteins | sample MGYA00511169_ERZ780157 | MGnify/ENA primary metagenome ERZ780157 (study PRJEB29588, sample SAMEA1965149) | human gut metagenome | biome: human gut; feature: human-associated habitat; material: faeces | place: Denmark | collected 2008/2010 ... | reverse complement strand
TTCGCGGCTGTATATTTCAACAGCCGCATATAAGTTTATCATAAGAACATGAAAATTGCAAGCAGTTTTAGTGATGGAACAGACGGATGCCTGTGAATGCCATCGCCATTCCGTATTTATTGCACACATCGATCACGTTGTCGTCACGGACAGATCCACCCGGCTGTGCGATATACTTCACGCCGCTCTTGTGGGCACGCTCGATATTGTCGCCGAACGGGAAGAAGGCGTCAGATCCGAGAGCCACATCCTGCATCTTGTCGAGCCATGCGCGTTTTTCCTCTTTTGTGAATACCGGCGGTTTTTCGGTGAATACTTTCTGCCACTCACCGTCTGCGAGAACATCCATATACTCGTCCCCGATATAAACGTCAATGGCGTTGTCGCGGTCCGCACGTTTGATCTTGTCGATAAACGGAAGGTTTAATACCTGCGGAGCCTGACGGAGGAACCAGTTGTCTGCCTTCTGACCCGCAAGACGTGTACAGTGGACACGGGACTGCTGGCCTGCGCCGATACCGATGGCCTGTCCTCCCTTCACGTAGCATACGGAGTTGGACTGGGTGTACTTTAAGGTGATCAGGGAGATCATAAGGTCGATCTTTGCGGAATCCGGGATCTCCTTGTTTTCTGTCACAACATTGGATAAAAGGTCTTTGTCGATCTTTAAGTTGTTTCTTCCCTGCTCGAAGGTCACGCCGAATACCTGCTTGTGCTCGATCGGAGCCGGAACATAGGACGGATCGATCTGGATCACGTTGTATTTGCCGTTCTTTTTCTGTTTTAAGATCTCAAGAGCTTCCGGTTCATATCCCGGAGCGATCACGCCGTCGGATACCTCGCGTTTGATAAGCTTTGCGGTGTCAACATCGCAGACATCGGAAAGGGAAATAAAATCGCCGAAAGAAGACATGCGGTCTGCACCTCGTGCTCTGGCATATGCACACGCAAGCGGAGATAAGTCTCCCATATCATCGACCCAGTAAATCTTACGCATCGTCTCGTCTAACGGAAGTCCTACCGCTGCACCTGCCGGAGAAACGTGCTTAAAAGAAGTTGCCGCCGGAAGTCCTGTTGCTCTCTTTAATTCACTGACCAGCTGCCAGCCATTGAAAGCATCCAGAAAGTTGATATATCCCGGACGTCCGTTTAAAACAGTAATCGGAAGCTCTCCCTCATTCATAAAAATGCGGGATGGTTTCTGATTCGGGTTACAGCCATATTTCAATTCCAATTCTTTCATGATTTTCTCCTTTACTTATTCTTATTTTTAATAATCGATTCGTATTTTCCGGTTTCAATGTCAATGTAGCGCACAAATAAGGAAACTTTATTGTCCTCATTCAGACTTTCCCACAACATGTCAGCAAACGCATTCATATCATCCATTGTTTCAACCCATTTTGGCTCGCCCTCAAAACTTGGCAATGGATTTCCGTCACACATATATGTATGAATAAAATGACCCTCTCCTGCTACCGGATTCTCATATGCGAAAGTATAACGATTGCAGGCATCCGGATTTCCGTTATTGCTTTTCAAAATAGACATTGCATAATTGTACTCTCCGTTTTCCACATGCATAATGCCGGAAATTCTTGGTGTATAATTCGGACCGTCCGGTTCAAATTCTCTTGTGCGGAGCGCCTGCTCAAAAGTCTGCTGTTTATCCATCAGTTCATAAACTGTGTCTGTCTGGTCACCGTTGGTAACAATAGTCTTGTTTCCCAATACGCGGACCGGTGCGTAGATAATAAGACTTGGGTCGCTCAATTTCGATGGGTCAAATGCCTGTGTGCGGATTCCCTCGCCATCATTTACAAAGACACGGTTTCTACTGTTTTCACTCCGCCCCATAATAAAATAAGCGGTCACTGCGTATTTGCCGTTTGGTGATTTTCCAATCACGATTCCACGTCCGGGATACGCATTGTTTTTGAGTTCCTGTTCCAATGAAAGTTTCTGCATCATGGTTCCTCCAATCTTTTTTGTAATAGTATCAAAAAAACCGCCCGGGCAACCGGGTAAACGGTCGCCCAGGCGGTCGGCAATTCATACAAATCCACACTCCCTGTGAGTTCTCTCACTCTATATGATGATCTTTCATATAGTTTCCGCCAGTTGTATGGAACTAAGTTTAGAATAACCGATTTTTAGGGAAAATGCAAGCGTTTTCTTTGCAAAATTTGTGCCATGTATTTGCGGACAATTCCTTTGAATTCCAGTAATTCCGCAAAAAAACGCTTACACACGAACCCTCTTTATTTTTGACCACTTACTGTAAATCTTTTTCTTCCCCTTCTTTTGCCATGTTCTTACCCGTATGTCAATTTTCATATGTTTGACGTAAGTTCGAATTTTAAAAACACCCTTGTATTTTTTTATTCTGAGTTTTGCTTTTGACACCCGCTTAAACTTCTTTTTCTTCCGTGCGTAGATATCAATATAGGTACCTTTGTACTTTTTCAGTGTTATCTGCAAATAGCGGATTTTGCCCTGCTTTTTCTTTTTTATTTTGAAAGTCGGCTTCATCAGATAGGTCGTCTTCTTTTTCGCCGATACCGCCGTTTTTTTCGATGTCGTTGTTGATTTTGTTTTACTAGACAAAGGAGGAGATATTTCACCTTTTGTCTGCGTCAGATAAATCTGTGAAATTCTCATATATCTTGCGAGAAAATCTGCTCCTGTTCCCCAGATTCCAAAGTTGACCCCCACTGCTTTTGCTAATTCTGTCTTGTCCCTCTCTGTAAAATCAAATTCTGCGACACCGGATGTCGTTCCACCTTTAATCGAGACCGTTGCTACTCCATCACTATACCCATTCACACTGCCCTTTTGTGCAAGCGTAAGTTTCCCCGCTTCATAATTGCACGAAGACGCAATACTCCCATCTTCCTCTAGCATCTGGTACGAAATGTAGGCATACTTATACTTTGAAAAATTAATTCCATTAGCAAGGAAAAAATTTTCTAAATTTACATAATTCATCCCACAGTTTCTGGGAAAAGTAATGCCAGATGAGTTCTTTGAATAAATTCCGCTGCTGTTATATCCATTATATCCGGAAGCTGATATCGTATCCGATTCTAGCGGAATTTTACAAGAAGACTGATACGCCGGATTCATGGTTGCTTTTGGAGTGGCGGTAGTCGATGCCTCTTTGTTACCGCCAAACTCAATTCCATATATTTTCACCCGCTGTTCAAGCGCTTTACAAGAAACTGCAATTGCCTGAACATTTGAACGGTCTCCTCGTATGCTCTCTGTCAAATAATCGAGATTAAAATACATTTTCTGCCGTTCTCCCTGCACCGGCTCAATGAAAATTCCGCCATCAATCTGAGACCAATACGAATCCGAATTTTTCATTAATTTCACAAATGCTTCCCCACCGGTGCCTTCCATATCTACTTCTACATATTCATATTTTGATAGATCAACACCTTCTCCATTTATAGGATCTAAATTGAACATGATTCCGTTATTTTCTACATGAGGCTGCCCATCCCCGCCATATCCGGCTGTAATAAATTCGACACTATGTTCTTCTTCGTCAAACGTAACCTCTGTTCTGTAATAATCCTTTCCTTTTGTTCCTGCACTCTCATTATATTCAGAAATCGTCACAAACGGAAGCGATGTAACCCACGGTTTATCGGTCTGATTTTCTTCTGTACTGCTTTGTTCTGCCTGTACCGGGTGATTTGAAATGGCCGGTGCAAGCATCATAAAAACAAATGAAACAACTAGAGCCACGACCCATTTAATTTTTCTTCTCTTTCTCATCTGCATCTCCTCCTCTTAAATCAAATTTCTCTAGGATATCGCTCCGGCAAAGTCCGGTGCCTTCGTCTTCTTTGGCTTCTTTGACGGCTGTGGTGTATTTGTAGCAGCGGGTTTCGGTGTTGTTACCTGCTTTTTACTGACTGTAAGTGTAATCGTTGTGTCCTCGTTTACTTTTGCGCCTGTTTTTTTACTTTGTTCTAATACAATTCCGCTTATTGTATCACTTTCTCTTTGCACAATACGGCAGTTAAGTTTCTTCTTCTCCAATTTCTTCTTTGCATCTGCATAAGACAAACCAACTAAATTAGGAACACGGATTTTCTTTTCCCCACGACTTACTGTAAGCATAAGTGTCTGTTTTTTCCCTTTCGTCCAACTTTCTCCCTTTTTTATACTTTGGGAAATAAGAATCCCTTTTTTCGCTTTTTTATTATACTTTTTCTGCCATTTTATGATAAGTGAAGCATCCCCTATGGCATTAATCTTTTGTTCCGCCACTTTCCTTTTCATTCCCGTCACATTTACCATGCGGTAAACAATGGGTGCTTCGGTCGAAACTTTCTGTGTCTGAACAACTTGTATTTGACTGTTAGATGGCTGGTAATCGGGTGTTGTTTTATGTAAAAAAGACACACATAAAACAAAAACAATACCTATCACACCTATACCTGCCATCCACCGTCTCCGCTGCCTCGAAAAAAAAGTTTCTCTTTGTATCGTTTCCTCATACAAATCACAAATCAAAGAATCCATACTGGCATAGCGGTCTTCTGCCCGAATGGAAATGCCCTTCATAATTGCATTTTTCGCACACTCGCTTATGTTGATTTCGGGAAAATCGGAAAGCGGAATGACCTTCGCTCCGATCATTCGCTCAATGACATCCTCCGGAGCCTGTCCGGTCATCATAAAATACATGGTCGCACAAACTGCATAAACATCTGACCATGCCCCCTGTTTTCCCTTTGCCCGGTACTGCTCTTCCGGGGAAAATCCACGCTTAAATACAATTGTCATGCTTTTTGTCATTTCCATATTGCGGATTCTTGCAGAACCAAAATCAATTAAAACAAGTGAATCGTCCTCTGCAAAAAGGATATTATCCGGGCTGATGTCACGGTGTACCATGCCGGTTCTATGTATCTTGGAAAGTGCCTCTAAAATCGGACGCATAAGCATAAGCACTTCTTTGGCATCCATGGCACCATTTTCTCTGATTTCCTGCTTGACATTTCTTTCCCCCACATAATCCATGACAATATAAGCCGTTTCATTTTCGTAAAAGAAATCCTGCACAGCAACAATTCCTGCCATATGGTTAAATCTGGTTAGACATCTGGCTTCATTGAGAAACTTGTCCAAATTATCTTTGTATTCTTTTTTTACCCTGCTCTCATAAACATAAACCTTTCGGTCAGTTCCACGGAGCACATCACGGCTGACATAATCCGTCGGATAATATTCTTTTACCGCCACCCGCTTGGAAAGGACTTTATCCCATCCGATATAGGTAATTCCAAAATTTCCTTCTCCGAGGACACGCCCCAGCACATACCGCTCCGCCACCTCCGTTCCCGGCAGCAGACAACGTGGAATCGGGCGGTATTTTCCCTGTTCAAAATGGCATGACGAGCATATTAAATCATCTTTTAATGGCCGCATACAGCCAATGCACAAATTCTGCCCATTGATTACCATACTAAATCCGCCTTTCTTCCATCCTCTTCATTCATTAAATACGCCACATGCCATCCTTTATCTGGCAAATCTCACTCTCATAAAATGCCTGAATTGCTTCTATCATGGTTTCTACGTCCTCACAGCCGGCAGTTTCCACCGCACTGTGCATGGCAAGCTGCGGCAGACCGATATCCGCCATTGGCACACTAAAGGAATGACTCAAAAGATTACCAAGTGTACTGCCGCCCGGCATATCGGCGCGATTCACAAACAACTGCGTTTTGATATCATTTTTTTCACAAAGTGAGCCAAACACACCACCGGTCATTCCGGTTGTCGTATATCGCTGACTCGCGTTATATTTGATGACAACACCGCCGTTTAAAACAACCGGGAACTCATCATCACTCTTTTCCGGATGGTTTGGATGCACTGCATGGGCATTATCCGCACTAAGCAGGAAACTCCGGCTTCTCGCACAAATCTGCTCCTCCTTTGTCATGCCATAAGACAAACAAATTCTCTCCAATACATCCGGTAGAAAATTACTAAGTGCCCCCTGCCTGCTGCCGCTTCCCACCTCTTCATTATCAAAGAGGCAAAAGACGGAAAGTGCTTCTTTCGGAAGCTTGTCCTGTGCACGCAAAAAGCCCTGTAACGTCGTGTACACACAGCCTAAATCATCAAAACGCGGTGTCAAAAGGAACTCATCTTTGACACCGGCTGCGACTGCCGGCTGGCGCACGGTAAGAATCAAATCCATATCTACAATTTCTTCATCCCCTTTGCAGCCTGCTTCCTCCCGCAAAAGTGTCATCAGTTCTGCCTCGCTGCCACCATATAACGGCTGTAAATCAACGTGAACATTATGCTTATATCCCTGATTGATTTCTCGGTTAAAATGAATGGACAGATTTGGAATCACAAATACATTTTTATCCGGTGCAATGAGAACACTGGAAATTCCCTCTTTTGTCTTTTTCATCACACGTCCGGCAAGTCCAAGCGGTCTGTCAAACCAGCTTGTGTGAATCATGCCGCCATAACCTTCGATTTCTGCTTTTGCATAAAAGGCATCTTTTTTCTTAGCTTTCTTAATCCGAAACGTAGGAAAATCACTATGACTGGCACAAAGGTGATAATAAAGCGGTTTTTCTTTTGGCATGGAAAAGGCAAGTAAACTCGACTCATTTCTTGTTACATAATAGTTTTTGCCGGGCTCTAACTGCCAAAGATTTTCTTCTTCCAAGGACTGAAAACCAGCCACTTTCAAAGCCTCTTTTACCTGTTTTACCGCATGATACGGACTCACACTCTGATTCAAAAAAGAACATATTTTATCCATAATAAAATCCCTCTCTCTTTCCGATGATTTTCCTTTAGTATACCAAATAACCGCCATTTTTACAAATCAACGCCAGCTCGCCGGAAACAAATATTCCTCTCTGTGGTCAAGCGTATCAAAACGATACCCCTGTTCTTTGATATAATCAATAATCTGTGGAAGAACTTTTGCTGTATTATCCATGGCGGAGGCATCATGCAGCAGGATAATCGGCTTTTCAAAGCGCGTGACATCTTTTTTTACATTTTGAAATATTACTGCCTGTGAAACATGAGGGGAAATCGAATCTTCGCCCGATACATTCCAGTCGAAACTTCTTACGCCCTCTTTCCTTAGCTGATTATGGAGTTCGTCTACATAAGATTTCACATAACCGTTATTGCTCCCCCACGGAAAGCGGTGGAGTGTCGGCTTTTCTCCTATTATTTTTTCAATGCAATCGGATGCCGCCCGAAAATCTTTGTAAAAACAATTGGCACTGGCATACATCTGATTATGCTCATGGCAGTATGTGTGCACACCAATCGCATTTCCTTTTTTCTTTAATTCCTTTACAGTATCAACCCGCTCCCCCGTAATTTCCTTTCCAATCAGAAAAAATGTTGCAACAGCTCCTTTTTCCTCTAATATTTTAATGATTTTTTTCGTATTTCCACTGGGACCATCATCGAATGTCAGATAGGCAGTTTTTTGATTTTCCTTTTGGACTTTAGATACAAAACTGCCCGTTGGAACAATAATTGTGCCGTCATTTTCCGTTTCATAATTTCTCTTTACTTCATAAAATAACAGCACAAAAAGAACACAGACACAAACAACATAAACTGTCTTTTTCATCAACACACCACCAAAACAATTCCCCTTATTCCATTGTATGATAGCAGTGTCAAAAGGTTAAATGTTTATCCATATTAAAGCAGATGTGGCGGAATCACCGCTTTTACGAAAATGCCGTCCTCACGGTATTCTTCTTGTTCCAGTCTTCCAAACTCACGAATTGCCTGGATTTTCCCTGCTTCGTCGTAAGCAAATACTTTTTCAATCTTCACCATTCCCTCATCCAGTACCTCTTCGATCTTTTCCACCAATTTATCCAGTCCGATTTTCTGCTTTGCAGAAATCATAAGAGATGCTTCACTATTTTTATCTTTTAAGCCATCCGGCTTATATTCCAGACAGTCTATTTTATTAAATGCTGTTATAACTTTTTTGTCGCCAATATTTAACTCTCGCAAAGTGTCATAAACAACCTCCATCTGCAAATCATATTTTGGATTCGAGACATCAACAACATGAAGAATCATGTCCGCATACTTCGCTTCCTCAAGCGTGGAGCGGAAGGCACGAATCAGCGAGTGTGGCAGTTTACTGATAAATCCAACTGTATCGGTAAATAAGATTTTCTGCCCATCCTCTTTTTCCAAAACGCGTGTCGTCGGGTCAAGTGTTGCAAATAACTTATCCTCTTCTAATACAGCGGCTTTTGTCAGTGTATTCAAAAGTGTTGATTTTCCGGCATTTGTATAACCAACGATGGCAACTGTTTTCGTCGGATTCTGCGTTCTTTTATGACGCTGCACCTCACGGTTTTTCACGACTTCTTTTAACTGACGGTTCAACATGGATATGCGCTCTTTAATCAGACGCCTATCCATTTCCAGCTTTTTCTCACCGGGACCCCTTGTTCCAATTCCACCGCCAAGCCTTGACAAACTTTTACCAAGTCCTGTCAGCCTGGATGAACGGTAGCGAAGCTGTGCTAATTCAACCTGCAGTTTTCCCTCGCTCGTCCTTGCATGAGCGGCAAAAATATCTAAAATCATTACGGTACGGTCTAATACCTTAACCTGCAGTTCTTCCTGCAAATTGGTAAGCTGCGCCGGCGTAAGCTCATCATCACAGACAATACCATCCGCATCAGTCTGCATAATCAGTTCACGCAGTTCTTCAATTTTCCCCTTACCGACATATGTTCCCGGATGCACGGACTCTCTTTTTTGAATCAGTCTTCCGACTACAATGCCGCCTGCCGTTTCCGTAAGTTCCGCAAGTTCATCCAAAGAATAGGAAACATCCGTTCCATCCTCCAAATCAACGGCAGCTAATAAAAACTTTTCCTGCACCTGTTCTGTCTCATAGGTCTTAGCCATGTTTTTCTCCTTTAACAAACCCGCACGGTGATTTCTCCCGTACGCAGAATTTCCTGTGTATGGTCTTCCTTTTCCACAATCAATCCACCGTCTTCATCAATCGCAACGGCAGTTCCATATTCCCAGTCTGTTCCGCTTGTAAAGCGAATCTTTTTCCCAAGAACATTCGACCACTTGCGGTAATCTTCCATAAAACTTTTATCGGGTAAATCCTGATATAACTTACATAAATTCTCGATAATTGCTGCTACCAATTCATTGCGCGGAATCTTTTCGTCCTCTGCGCATACCGTTCCGGCAATCTCTTTGATTTCATCCGGATAACCTTCCTTTGGCGCATGATAATTGATTCCAATTCCCACGACAACTGTATCAATCCGTCCCGACTCAAAATCGGACACCGCCTCGGTCAAAATACCACATATCTTTTTCCCGTTCAGATAAACGTCATTAACCCACTTAATCTGCGGTTCCTGTGAAAGGACATCCCGAATCGCACGGCATACCGCAACAGAAGCCGCTGTTGTAATCAAGACAACATCCTGCGAAATTTCTGGCTTTGGACGGAACAAAACACTCATGTAAATCCCGCTTCCATCGGGCGAATAAAAACTTCGTCCGCGTCTGCCACGTCCATTTGTCTGCTCCTCAGCAAGTATCACAAGCCCCTCGCCTTCACCATTCAGTGCACACCTCTTTGCTTCCATATTCGTGGAATCAATGCACTTAAACACCTTGATTTTCTGACTGTCGTACGGCTTATGCAGACACAGCCGGATTCCTTCCTCCGACAACACATCGCTTTCTTCTTTCAGGCGGTAACCACGGTTATTTACTGCCTGAATCTGATAACCCTCTTTTTTCAGAGTATTCACTGCCTTCCAGATAGCTGATCTCGTCACGCCAAGTGATTCTGCCATCTCCTGTCCGGACAAATCTCTTTCCCTGCTTGCCTCTAACAGTTTCAATACTTCCGTCTTTACACTCATCGTTCAATCCCTCTCATAATCTCGCCGGCGCAGACCACACCGTCCACTTTCATGCAGATTTTCTCTCCCGGATGCGGACAGGAATCTGTCTCTTCGCCATCCTCATTCAACATTTGCAGCACAGAAACTGTCTGGTTTTCGCCATTTTTCTTCATAATTTCAATGGTATCGCCAACTCTGAATTTATTTTTCTGATAAAACACCACATACCCATCTTCCGTTACTTCTTTCACCTGTCCAAGATAAACAGCACCCTTCTGATAGGTATTGTTATCGTAAATCTGTGTTTCATGCGTTGGTTTTCCAAAGAAGAAGCCGGTCGTAAACTGACGGTAGGTACATTTTGCAATTTCCGCCTGATAATACGGAATATTTTTCTTATATTTTTCCGGGTCTTCAAAATAATCGTCGACTGCCTGACGGTACGTTCTGGCAACGACAGCAACATAAAGAGCTGTTTTCATACGCCCTTCAATTTTAAAACTGTCAACGCCTGCTTCCACTAACTCCGGAATGTGCTCAATCATACACAAATCCTTGGAATTGAAAATATATGTTCCCCTCTCGTTTTCCTCAACCGGCAAATATTCTCCCGGACGATTTTCTTCCATAATATAATATTTCCAGCGGCACGGATGGGTACATGCACCAAGATTCGCATCACGGCCGGTAAAATAATTGCTCAAAAGGCACCGCCCGGAATACGAAATACACATCGCACCATGGACAAATGTCTCGATTTCAAGGTCTTCCGGTATATGTGCATCAATATCCGCAATCTCTCTGATGGAGAGTTCACGCGCCGTCACAACACGAGTTGCACCCAATTTATGCCAAAACCGGAATGTACGGTAATTCACATTATTTGCCTGCGTGCTGATATGGATATCAATTTCAGGACAAATTTCCGTTGCAATCTGGAATACACCGGGATCGGAAATAATCAGAGCATCCGGACCGATTTCTTTTAATTCTTCAAAATACTTCTGCACACCCTCTAAATCTCTGTCATGTGCAGTAATATTCGCTGTCACATACACTTTTTTCCCGTGTTCGTGAGCAAAACGGATTCCCTCAGCCATATCTTCCTTAGAAAAGTTTTTTGCCTTTGCCCGAAGTCCATACATTTCACCGCCGATATAAACCGCATCGGCACCATAATAAACAGCTGTTTTTAACACTTCCAAACTGCTTGCCGGAGCAAGAACCTCCGGCTTTTTTCGATTATTGTCCATGAATTACTCTCCCTTTCCATTTCCTTTTTTCGTACTAATTGTCATGCCATCAGCAATCGGCAGACAGATTGTTTCTAATTCTTCCTTCTCACACAAGACTTGTAAATATTCCCGCATGCGTCCATGTATCGTGCGGTCTCTGCGCAGTACCGCATAACGGGATTCTAACACGTCACCATCATGAAAAATATTATCGGACACAAGCATCGCATCATCCGCCATCAAAGCAATAACATCCGGCAAAAAATTCAAATACTGTCCCTTTGCTGCATCCATGAAGATAAAATCATAGGATTTTTCTTTTATTAAAAGCTCTTTTAATACTTCTATCGCATCACCTTCTAGCAGTGTGATTCGGTCATCTTCATCCAATCTCTCTAAATTCTTCCTCGCTTCTTTTAAGCGCATCTCAACTTTTTCAATTGTCGTAATATGCGAAGATTTCGGCAAATACTCACGCATGCAAAGAGCGGAAAAACCAACCGCTGTTCCAATTTCTAAAACCTCTTTCGGCTTTCTCTCCCGCAGCAAGAAACGCAACATATCTCTTGTGCCGGACCTTATAATCGGCACATTCTCTGAAAGTGCCTTTCTCTCAAGCTCTTCTAATGGCTTTGGCAGTGGCTCCCTGTATTTTTCCAAAAACACTTCCATGCGGTCGTGGTGACTCGTCTTTGTGTGTACCATTTTTTCTCCTTTACTAAACGCACAAAAAATCCCAGTCCTGCCATAAGAAAACATGGGATTTTATGTGATATCATTTACAATCCGTAAATTACACGGATAATTTCCTCGTAGGTCATACTGCTGTTCAGCGTATAAATACCTTTCTGCATATCGGTTCCTTCGCGTTTCATCAACTGCATGTGCACATAAAACGCAGCCGGATTACCGACCAAATCCTGATTCGACAGCCGCTTAGCTACTTCAAATTCACCATCATCCTCCGATATGGTAAATGCTTTTGTCTGTCCGGGCGGCAAATCTTTTGACGTATCACCCACCGCCTCGCAGGCAAAGGAATAGCCGACGCGGCACAGCTGTACACCACCAAATACAACCAAACCATAAAACACGATATTCAGTAATACAATTAACATGGTTCGTACAGCTTTTAACATGGATTATACCTCCATAATAATTGGTAAAATAACCGGATTTCTCTTCATCTTCTTCCACAGAAAGTCATTCAGAGTATCCTTAATTTCTGTTTTAATTCTTCCCCAGTCTGTAATTCCTCTTTCGTATAGACGGTCAAGCGCAATATTAACAACCTCATGGCACTCATCCATCAAGTTTTCCGCCTCTCTGACATAAACAAAACCACGGGATACAATATCCGGCCCTGCCAAAATCGTGTTGGATCCTTTCTCCAGTGTAAGTACCACAACCAAAAGACCATTTTCCGATAAGTGCTGGCGGTCACGAAGAACAATATTTCCTACATCGCCAATGCCAAGTCCATCGACCATAATTCCCTGTGCAATCGTTTTACCAACAATCGTCGCACGATCCTCACGAAGTTCCAAAATGTCTCCGGAACGTAAAATCTTAACATTTTCTTTTGGTACGCCCATCTTCTGTGCTACTTCTGCCTGTCCCTGCAAATGACGGTACTCACCATGAACAGGTATGGAAAACTTCGGTTTCACAAGCGAATAAATCAATTTAATCTCTTCCTCGCACGCATGGCCGGAAACGTGAGTATCCTGAATAATTACCTTTGCGCCCTTCTGGGAAAGTTCGTTAATTACTTTGGAGACCGACTTCTCATTACCCGGAATCGGACGGGAACTGAAAATAACAACATCTCCGGGTTTAATCGCGATTTTACGATGAATACTTGCTGCAATACGGGAAAGAGCTGCCATCGCCTCTCCCTGACTTCCCGTCGTAATCAGTACGAGCTGCTCATCGGAATAATTTTTCATCTCTTCCAAGCTGATAATCATATTGTCCGGCACCTGAATATAACCAAGTTCCACCGCCGTATTTACGATGTTTACCATGCTTCGTCCTTCAATGACGACTTTACGGTTCTGCTTCTTCGCCGAATTAATAACCTGCTGCACACGGTCTACATTCGAGGCAAACGTAGCCACGATAATACGGTTGTGTACATTTTCCTCAAAAATCGAATCAAAAGTCGCACCAACCGTACGCTCCGACTCAGTAAAGCCCGGTTTCAAAACATTCGTACTGTCGCACATCAGGGCAAGTACACCTTTTTTACCAAGTTCTCCAAAACGAGCCAAATCAATTGTGTCTCCGTAAACCGGCGTATAATCTACTTTAAAGTCACCGGTGTGTACAACAATTCCTGCCGGTGTATAAATGGCTAATGCCGCTGAATCCGCAATACTGTGATTTGTCCGGATAAACTCAATACGGAAATCTCCTAAGTTAATATACTGACCATAAGTAACGACTTTTCTCTTAACGTTATTTAACAGATTATGCTCTTTTAACTTATTCTCGATAATTGCCATCGTAAGTCTCGTAGCATAAATCGGAACATTCAGTTCTTTTAACACATAAGGCAGAGAACCGATGTGATCCTCATGTCCGTGTGTAATGACAAAGCCTTTCACTTTATCTCTGTTATCCTGCAAATACGTGATATCCGGGATTACTAAATCCACACCTAACATATCATCTTCCGGGAAAGCCAGTCCGCAGTCCACTACAATAATACTCTCTTCCGTCTCAAACGCCGTAATGTTCATTCCAATCTGTTCCAAACCTCCAAGCGGAATAATTTTTACGCGCTCTTCCCCTGTTTTTTTCTTCTTCAATTTTATTACACCTCTCTATTCTAATCTTAATTCTACATCGTCCAATAACTCTTCTAAGTACTTTGAAATAATTTTCAACTCTTTCTCATCGTCTACAACCTGATACGTTACCAGTTCGTCCTCTGTTTCCTCTCTCAAAATCATTGCTTCTGCTTCCTCATCCTCAATGGAATCTGTCACAAGAAGATACGATACACCGGCAATGTCTGCTTTTTCCAACACAAAAAAAGCCTCCTCGCTGCCATCGTCAGCCGTAAGCATAATGAGTCCATTTTCGTTTTCTGACATCAAATCCTCCTAATTGTGTATGGAATCTAAATAACCTTGTAAAATCAGGGAAGCTGCAATCTTATCTACATACGTTTTCCGATGTTCTGAGCGCACTCCGCCTTCTTTTAACACATCCATGGCAGAAACCGTGCTGAGCCGTTCGTCCCACAGCACTACTTCTAACCCTGTTCTAGCCTTTAGTTTTTCCATAAATTCTTTCGTTCGCTCGACACGCTCTCCCTCCGAATTATTCATATTCTTCGGGTAGCCAAGCACAATACGTCCTACGTCATTTTCCTCTGCCAGTACCTGAATACGTGCCAGAGTCTGTCGTAATTTGTTTTCACTTTTTCTTTTTATAACTTCAACCGGCTGGGCAGTCAAAAGCATGGAGTCGCTAATCGCCACACCAACTGTCACTGAGCCGTAATCAAGTCCCATGATTTTCAAAATAAATACCTAGTCTTCCTTGAGATTATTCTCAATATAGTCTTCTAAAAATACTTCAATAATTTCGTCACGCTCTGCGCGCATAATCAAACTTCTTGCACCTTTGTGACTGGTAATATAAGTCGGGTCTCCCGACATCAGATACCCAACAATCTGATTAACCGGATTGTAGCCTTTTTCCGTCAATGCAGAATAAACTGCCGCAATCACATCACGGACATCCAAATCTTTCTCCGCCTCAACCTTAAAGTATTGCGTATTATTCAATTCCTGCATGCCGCCACATCCTTTCTATAATCATACCCAATTACTAATATTGTAATATATATAACCTCAATTCGCAAGAGTTTTTTTGCATGAAGTTTATCTCCGCAATCTTATAATATTTTTCACCAAGCACAACAGAAGAACGGCAGCCATCTTCTACTTTTGTTTTTATTTTAATCATACACTAGAAAAATTCGTTTGACAATTGTATAATGTTACAAAAAAGGAGCAATATGATGAGCCAGCTATTTTACTATACACCGTCAGGCGGTGACTGGAACAAAGCGCTTCCGATTGGGAATGGAAAACGGGGAGCCATGATTTTTGGCGAGGAGCACGAAGAACATTTTCAGCTTAATGAAGATTCTGTCTGGTTTGGGACAAAACGAAACCGCAATAATGCGGATGCCAGAAAAAATCTAGATAAAATCCGCGAATTAATTTTAAATGGAAAAATTTCAGAGGCTGAAAATCTCTGTAAATATGCCCTATCCGGCACGCCACAGAGCCAGCACAGTTACCAGACACTGGGCGATGTTTATTTTGATTTCTGCGGTGTACGAAAAAAAACAAAAGATTTTAAGCGGACACTCGATTTATCAACCGCCATACATACCTCAAAAGTCACGGATGCAGACACTGGCTTTTCCTATGAAATTGAGACTTTTGCCGACTTCGACACAAACTGCATTGCTGCCCATTTTACGAGTACTAATCCGGATGGGCTTTCTTTGGCTGCCTCCTTACAGCGTGGCTCTTTTTATGAGGCAACCACCCACACAGACGACACGCTGTTAATTTCCGGCAGACTCGGCGGCGGGGATGAATCTTTTTGTGCCGGTATGCGCTTTGTCATTTCGGACGGCGCACAAACAGGCATGGGCGAACATTTGTTAGCCGAACACTCCTCTTCCATTACCGTATTACTGACAGCGGCAACTACATTCCGTCATAAAAATCCGGAAGAAACAGTAAAAGAAACATTAAAAAAAGCAGCTTTCATTCCATATGAGAAATTGAAAGAAAAACATGTCAAAGAATACCGCTCATATTTTGACCGCATGCATTTATCACTTCCTTATGATTCATCTCTCGATGCCCTTCCAACAGATGAAAGACTTGCACGTATTGATAAGGAACACCCGGATAACGGACTCATTAACACGTACTTTGATTTTGGCAGATATCTGTTAATTAGTTCCAGCCGCGGCGACTGTCTCCCGGCAAATCTTCAGGGTATCTGGAATGATTCTTTAAGTGCACCGTGGGGAAGCAAATTTACCATTAATAT
>ERZ780157.2654-NODE-2654-length-16288-cov-3.859422_pt1 | contig 16288 bp, 24 predicted proteins | sample MGYA00511169_ERZ780157 | MGnify/ENA primary metagenome ERZ780157 (study PRJEB29588, sample SAMEA1965149) | human gut metagenome | biome: human gut; feature: human-associated habitat; material: faeces | place: Denmark | collected 2008/2010 ... | reverse complement strand
GGTCGTGTGATCGGCTACATCGAGCCGATGGACTACGAGGGTCCGGTGAAGCACGAGTTCGTGAACCGCATGGTCGGTAACAACATCCCGCCCGAGTTCTTGCCGGCGATCGAGAAGGGCTTCAATGAGGCGATTGAGAAGGGTCGTCTGCTGGGCTACCCCGTGACGGGCATTCGCTTCGTGCTTCTGTAGGCGTGTGTGCGTGCTGTGAGGTGTAGTGATGGACAGTCCCACTCCGTGGATTCCAACGAGATCGCGTTCAGAACGGCCGCGAAGATGGCCGTGCTGGAGTCGATGATGAAGGCGAATCCGCTGCTCCTGGGTGGGGATGGTGTGGGTGTGTGATGGATAGAGCCGCTGATGTCGGTGGAGATCAGCATTCCGCAGGAGTTCCAGGGCGCGATTATCGGCGGTCTGAACAGACGCAAGGGCGCGATTCTCAGCACCAACTCGGACGACCGTGGCTTTGTGACCGTGGAGGCGGAGGTGCCGCTGGCGAGCATGTTCGGATACAGCACGGAGCTGAGATCGAACACGCAGGGACAGGGCGAGTTCACGATGGAGTTCAAGACGATGTCCCGCGTGGCGAAGAACGTGGTGGACGACATGGTGAAGAAGGCGAAAGCGGAGATGAAATAGTTCGTTTATTTATTGTGGGGCGCGTGTTTGTTGCCAATCTTTGTTACCCTCGCGTTGAGAAATGAGCGCAAACGACCAAAAGCTTCCCGAGTCGAAGGAGAAGCAGTTCAGCACTCTGATTGTTTCCGCCCTTGTCTCGTTTCACTTCTAGAAGTGCTACGAGGAGAAGGACTACAAGAAGGGACTCAAAACGGCGGATGCCATCCTGAAGGACTATCCGAAGAACGCAAGTAGGCGTGTTGGCCGTGTTCGCTCATTCCCAGAGACACTCTGCATGAAATCGCTGATTTCGTATCTCCTAAACAAGGACAAGGCCAAGGCGGAAAAGGAGATCAAGGCAGCCCTTCATCTCGATGCTAAGAACGGCACTTGCTGGCAAACGCTCGGCTTGTTCTACCGCCATACCAAGTACGTTTCATGACAGAAACTGACGAAAAGGAACTACCCCGAGGCGCGCAAGGCATTCGCCCTGGCTTCCATGCACGATTCCTCGAACCTGCAGATCACGATTGATTTGGCTGCGCTGAACGCCCAGAATCGGGATTTCGGAGGCTATCGTCGCTGCTATCAGAAGCTGATTGGGCAGATCTCGGGTCGTAGTCAGTTCTGGATCGGAATGATGATCGGCTACTACATGGAGGGCAACTACAAGATGTGCATAGAAGCGATTCACTCCTTCCGCGGTACCATTGACGAAACGCCGTCCTACCAGCGCCAAGAGCTCTGCTTCCTCGAGGTGGAGTGCCTGGTGAAGCAGCAGAAGCTCGCGGAAGCCATTACGTGCTTGAAGGACGGAATGAAGGACATTCTCAACGAGGACAAGGCGAAGGAGCGTCTGGCTGTGATATATGGAGAAAACCACCAGTACGCTTGCTGATTCGGTGATGATCCTAGATTGGAGGAGAGTCGCGCGTTGTGGACGGAACTAGTCTCCCGCAACCCGGAGAACTACACATACTTCCGCGGTCTGGAGTGCTGCGCTCTGAATCAGTTCGATCAATTCTCCTCCTTCACGCACCTCCAACTCCCTTCAACCGAGCTCGCGTTAACCGAGGAACAGCGCAGCACGCTCGAATCGCTCTACGCCGCGCTGCGGGAGAAGTACCCACGTAGCAATGCCATTCAGTTCATTCAGTTGCATTTGCTGGAGGGCGACGCGTTCAGTGATATGTGCAAGACGATGACTGTACGCGCGATCCGCAAGGGCATTCCCTCCTTCTTCAACACGCTGGAGACGGTGTTCGCACATCACCCCGAGAAGGTGGGAGAGGGAGTTTCATTTGACGTGTAGTTCGAGGTGGCGAAGAAGCAGATGGAGGGAGAGTTGGCTTCCCTCCAAGCCACAGGTCGGTTGGCGGGAAGCGAGGTGGAGGAAGAGCCGTCCGTGGAATTGTGGCTGTTATTGTTATTGGGCCAGATGGAGGACTATCGCCACAACACGCCCCGCGCGCTGGAGTACATGGAGAAGGCGATCGCGCACACACCCACGTGTTATGACATCTATTTGATCAAGGCACAGATCCTCTCACACGCGGGCGCAGTCAGACAGGCGGCGACGAGGCAGCTCGCTGGCCTGCGGCGACCGCTACATGAACACGACGCTGACGAAGTACCAGTTGAAGTGCAGCATGGTGGAGGAGGCGTTCAAGACAGTGAGCTACTGGACGAAGAAGAACATGGAGTCGTACGTGGACCTGAACGACATGCAAGCGTGCTGGTTTGAGACGCGCTGCGGCGAGGCGTACCTGAGCAAGCGCGACGTGGTGCACGCGAATCGCATGTTCACCAACGTGTGCAAGTACTTCGACCAGTTCATCCTGGACCAGTTCGACTTCCACCCCTACGTGCTGCGCAAGAACGTTATCTCCAGTTATGTTCACTTCCTCCGCACCGTGGACGGGCTCTTCTCGCATCCGTACTACGTGGAGGCGGCGACTGGGCGCGTGCGCTGCGCGCTGCTCCTGCAGAATAACCACGCGACGGACAGCGAGATCCTGGCGCAGTTCGGCTCGCTGTTCAAGGAGGGCATGAAGAAGGAGGACGATATCGACGGTCTGGAGGTGGGTGCGAGCGAGTGGAGTCATGAGTAGCTTGCTCGAGAGACCACCGTGCAGAGTGTCCTTCCCGAGGTCAAGCGCCTGCTGGGTGTGAAGGCGCTGCCTCGCGAGACTCTGGAGGTGTTGTTGAAGTGGGCGATCGCTGCCAAGGATGAGTCGATCTGTGATGATGTGATCAAGTGAGTGTGCGGAGGGGATGTGAGGGGTAGACGATTGACGGAGGTGAAGAAGATTGCGGGTGTGGCTGCTCTGAAGAGGGCGCAGAAGGATTGCGGAGAGATTGGCGATTGCGACATGTCGGACGTTTTGACGATCAAGTACATCGCGGAGATAAAGGGCACGAAGGAGGCTGCACAGGAGCTAAGCAAGGTGGAGCGCTGCGAGCTCGATCAGTTCGTGGAGTGCTATGAGACGTTTGTGGAACTGGGGGCGACGGAAGAGGAGTGCAAGCAACTGAAGGAGAAGGCGACTTCCTTCTATCCGTTCTTCGAGGAGTATCTCTCGTGTGTGGGCTATTGATGGCTCTGTTTGTTCTACTCTCTGTTCACCGCAATCCAGTTCGAGTTTCTCCGTAAAAGGGGATTATGCAAGAACTCCTCACGAAGCACGGGGTTCCGTACAGATTGGTTCGGCGGATGAAACGCCCACAACCAGAGTGTTTCCCCAGTAATAGTTTGAAATGTCTCCTCATTTGGTGAGGAACGTGACCCTCGGCAGTCTCGGCAGTCTGGTGGCACTGGAGGGCTATTTCGGGTATTCACGTACAGAGCCCGTTCACTGGTAGGTGGAAATACCGCGATTGGCCCCATGACAAAAGACCCGTCGCGTATCAGAACCAGATTGATCCAAGAATCAAGCCCACGAAAGACGAGAACTGCGTGCTCAAGTGTATTCGGTTTGCATAGTGTGGTAACTTTACTGGATAGGTTTCTCAATATCTACATGGTGAAGGGAGTTATGACCTACGTGCTGACGATTCGGAATCAAACACACTACTTTGGAGTACAGAATCTGAAGAGAGCAATGCAACGTCCAGAAGGCGTGGGTCTGTTGACGGTGTCAAACCATGTAACAACCATCGATAGCGCTTCTCTGTTTGCGCCGCAGATGCACTTCCGCGATCTCCTCGAAACCAGGAATTGTGGTTTGTGGAATGTGGCTCGCGAGGACCAACCTTTTGGTACTCTGTTCCTTTCAATGATGTCTCCACTGGTCAAAATTATGCCCATTTTCAGAGGCGGAGGCGTGTACCAGATTGCGCTGTCCAATTTCATTCAGCGTGTCAAGTACGGAGAGTGGTGTCACATTTTCCCCGAGGGACGGACGTACCAAGTACGAATACGCGTGTCTCTGAATGATAGGATCAACTGCAGTCATGCTGGGATGATCAGCACCGCCGTATTCGAGCGAGCGGTCGTACGGGGCCTCCGAACCGCAGTCTGGGTCCCATGAAGTGGGGCGTCGGCCGTGTTGTGTACGAGACGACGATGCAGGATGAAGCGGCAAAGTGCGCTTTTGTGGAGGGTGTTAACAACGGCAAGCTGATCGTGCTGCCCGTGTACCACTTAAACATGGAGGAAATCCTTCCCGAAGCTGAAGACCTGCGCGTGATCTCGCCTATTCCCGGAAAGCGAAAAGAGGTCTACTGTATGTTCGGGAAGCCCATCGACTTCAGCGATATATTGGAAGCCAGCAAGGAGAAGCTGGCGAGCTGCAAGACGCAGGAGGAGCGTGACAAGATGATGTACGTGATCTACGAAGAGCTGACTTGCCGGGTGGAGAAGGCGCTGGAGACGATGGAGTACGAGCTCAAGGCCATCCGCAAGTGGGACCAATCCTTTCCTGTTTGTTGTTGACACAAATCGCCCCTCTTTTGTTAGAAATCCATCGCGTTTGGACAGAAGAGTAGCCAGTTATCGCCCGCATATCACTGTAGACCTACCACTACCTCCATGCTGACGTGCAAGGCATCCATCGCAGATGCCTCTCAGAAGTGGCTCGGAAGAGGAGCCATTCTTACGAATAACTTTCTTACGTGTAGCCCAACTTTCACAGCTGTTCCGTTGGCATTGATCGCTTCAATCTCCACTTTTCGTACGAAAGGGATATTGATCTTCCCGTGTATGTTGCGTGCTGGCTGTACTGAATTGTAGGGTGATTAATCTGCGAGCCGTAGAATCCTGCTCCTTCCCCTCTTCAAGTTCGACAAATCCGAACTCTTTCGATATCAAACTGAGTCACCGTACACTGTGTGTCGTACTTGATACGAACGATGCATCGTACACGGGATTGATCTCAGCCGTCTTGGATTGAGTTTACAGTGATACATAGATAAAGGGATGCATGTCTTTCAACGTTTCTGAGGACTGCAACCAGACCAGAATGGAGTGCGTTGACGCATTGTACCCTTTCCTTTCCTTTCTTAAGCGCAGAGTGGATTACTACCTGATGCTCAACAACATCCAAGTCGAGGATTTGGGAATCAAGGAGGAAGAGTTCACAGTGGAGAAGAAGCACAAGTTCATTCAGAACTGCAGCTCGAAGTTTTTGGAAGGCAGCAACGTCATTAGGCAGATGTTCATCACCATGAAAGTCGCTCCTCTCCCTCCATCTGAGGTGTAGAAGAATGTCTGCGATTCGAAGGTCAACACGTACCCTCGTCTTGTGTACGACTATCCCGTTGCTTCCACTCTATTCGTGCAAGTCGATGGCATCAACTTCCTCTGTAATGTGGATGCGATGATCTTTTCTCACACGTAGTGCATCTCTTCGGTACTGGCACAAGCTCCCTCTCCAGACAACCGATCGGTGCTCCTCAGCTACATCCACATTCTTTGCGAGATCACGGAGATGGAGGAGGCGCGTCAAACCATCTCCAGCTCCTCGCTGTTCACGCGCACTCTCCAGACGCTCCTTCACCACTCCGACCCTGTCATCATCAACGAAGCAGTGCTTCTTCTGAGCAGAGAGTGCGAGGAAATCGACGGTTACGCTGACGTGATCACGGAATGCTTCCGCGACGAACGCGCCTCCTCGCAGTTCGGGAAGCCGTCACTGGTGGTTCTGGTCGATCTGCTGAAGACATCGGAGGACATGGAGTTGGTGATGGACCTACTGAAGTTCCTCGCACTTCTTGTGTACTCGGTGAAGTCGCTGTCGAAGCGTGTTTTTGTGGCGCGTGGCTGAGGGCGATTATGATTAGATTATCAACGAGTACCAAAAGCTGTCCTTTTTGGATATCTGTCTGGAATTGGAGGAGCGAGGGTTGTCGCAGCAAGTGTCAGAATTGGAGCCGATTTTGTCCATCACGCGTGAAGTGATGGAGCTGACGATTACCGAAGAGGATCTGGAGGTGGTGAAAACCGACGACATTCCCGCGATTGCGCGTAGAAGCAAGAACAGTGCGTGACGTGTAGAAATCATTCTGAGCCACTGTGGCGACGACACCACACAATCCCTGTATCTGATGCTGCTGCGTGATCTGGTGAGTTTGCCCGCTGAAGGCAGCTACGGACACGAGTTGTGGTCAAGTTTGGTTGAGTTCTCTGAGAACCTGGTGAACGTGAGTCGTCAGTGGGACGAGCGGAAGAATCTGGGTCTGATGGTGTGTGTGAGTGCGTGGAGTTACCGATAGATGTTGAAGAAGAAGAAAACGGAGCAGAGTCTGCAGGACGAGCTCGCGCAGGCGCAGCAGCAGTTGAGCGCGATGAAGGAGGCGTACCAGGAGCTGCAGTTCAACTACAACCGGAGCTGCTGCAAGGAGCAGGAGCTGAACAACCAGATGAAGGAGTTGCGCATCGAGAAGGAGGAGGCGGAGAGCAAGGCGAAGGTTCTCGTTGTGTCGCTGTGGGCGTGTGATGGATAGGTGAACGAGATCGAGCTGTTGAAGAAACAGAAGGCGCCTCTGCCTCCGTCCAGACCCCTCTCGCCTCGCTCACCGCCACCACCTCCACGACGCTCTCCGGCGAGTCTTCCCGGGTCCCCTGTTCTCCGTGGCTCTGCAGGCGACAGTGTGCCTCCGATGAAATCGCGCGGTCCGCCACCGCCTCCGCCGAAGCGTGCGCCCAGCTCGCCGTCGTCGATTCATTCGTCGCGGTCTGCGTCGCCGAGCGTGTCGTTGCCGCCTCCTTCTGTGCCTGGTGTCTCCGCCAAGCCGGCGATTAGCGAGGAGTACAAGAAGTACTTCAAACTGAAGAAGATGGGTATGGGCGTGGAACAGTTGAAGCAGAAAATGATGAATGACGGTATGGATCCTTCAGTTATTGATTTGCCCGAGCCTGATTGGAACGCTAACACGCAACCACCCACCACAGCCTCTGAACAGCCTGAGCCCACACCCTCTGAACAGCAACCTGAACCCGAACCCGAACCCGAACCCGACCCATACACACCGCCAACACGCGAGAAGTACAACCCCTCCACTCCCCTGCGCCAAGTGTACTGGTCCGTCGTGAGCGGTCGCGACCTGAAGGACACGATCTGGGAGACCATGGAGTCACCGAGGATCAACAGCCGCGAGTTGGAGGAGCTGTTCGAGGTTAAGAAACAAGCCACCACGGGCACGTTCACGCCCGCCGCGCAGGTGGTGGAGGAGCAGTTCTCGTTCGTGGACCCGAAGAAGGAGACAAACATCGGCATCGGTCTGAGGAAGCTGCGTTACTCGAGCGACGAGGTGAAGCAGTTCCTCTTCAACATCGACAAGTACTCGCTGTGCACGGAGGCGTTGAATGTGATGAGCGAGATCGTCCCCAAGGAAGAGGAGTGCGAGACGATTCGGGCATACCAGGGAGCTGTGGAGAAGCTGAACCCTGTGAACGCCTTCCTGTACTCCGTCGCTGCCATCCCGAACTGTCAGGAGCGCGTCAATTGTCTCCTGCTTCGCGCCAACTTCCCCGAGGAGCGCGAGCGCATTGCTGTGAATCTGAAGAACTTCCAGAGCGACTGCGACCAGGTGCTCACCAACCCCCATTTCACGTTCTTGCTCAGTTACGTGTTGGAGGTGGGCAACTACTTGAACGGGTCCTCGTCGCGCGGCGGCGCGTGTGGCTTCCACCTCGAGATCCTGCCGCAGCTGGAGCGAACGAAGACCACCAACAACAGCGTGTCGTTCGTCGAGTTGTGCCAAGCGCGTTGAATGACCCATAGCTACTTGGTGAAGGAGCTGATTCAAGAGAAGCCCGAGGTGTTGCAGGTAGTGACGGAGTTCGAGCCACTCGCGCGACGAACGGAACTGTCGTTGGAAGACATCAACACAAGTATCGCCACGCTGGGCTCGGGTCTGTACAAGATGAAGAAGGAGCTGGAGAAGCCGCCGCTGTCGGACCAGGACCACTTCAATGAACAAATGAACGCGTTTTACGAGAAGGCGAACACCGATCTTGCCGACCTCAGAAAGGCGTTCAAGGACACGCAGGAGTGCTACGCGAACTTGTGCGCACGATTCGGCGAGAACCCGAAGACGGTGAAATCGACGGACTTCTTCGGGTATGTCGTCACGTTCCTGTCGGTGCTGAAACAGAGCCACAAGCACCTCCTCGACCTCCAGGCGGAGGAGAAGCTGAAGAAGGTCGCGCTGGACTGGCAGAACCTGGCGGCGGTGCAGTCGCATAAGGCGTTGGAGCAGACGAGTCGCGCTGGCGAAGTGGCGGGAAAGATGGAGGAGGTTCCGCGATTCAAGTTGCCCGAGTTGAAGCCGGGAGTGAAGCCGTCGAGTGTTAAGGAGAATCAGGCGGCCGTTCCTACGACGTTGCCTTCGCGCCATCGGGCAATTCCGGAGCAGATCCAACATGTGGAGAAGAAACGGTCGTTGTGGGAGAGGTTGACGGGCTGGGGAAGGAAGTGATAACAGAGGTGTTTGTTTGAGAAGGATCGTCAATCGAAGCCATAGAGGAAGGTGCAAACAAACAGAAACGTCCGTTGTGAATTAGAAATGACGAACGGCAAGAAGAATGGAGAAAAGGACAAACACAACAGAAAGGAAGATGGCCACCTTCTTGTTGTTCGGCTTATACGAATGAGTCATTTCCGGTGTCATGCCAGGGAGAGGCATACTGCACTCCTTGAACTCCTTGCATTCTTCCAGATCCTTCACCGTTTCGCTCCACTTCTCTCTAACAAGCGCAAACCACTCTTCCTTCGTTTCGCACTCCGAGGGATCGAACACCTCGGACACCGACGTGTAGATGGGGACGTCGTAGTTGAACGACAGCTCCTTTTCGTTGAGAATGCTCTCCTTGTTCATGGACAGCACGCACTGGCAAGGAACCTTGAGGTTGAAAGCCACTTCAAGGACGCCCGTCTTCAGAGGAAGCGTGCCCTTTCCAGTGTAGCGGTGTCCCTCAGGGTACACAATGACGCCGTCCTTGTTACTACCGCTAATAGCGCCTTCCAACCCTTACCGATTCTCCCAGTTCTTTCGGAAGAACTCCGTAAACCACGCACGGCTGATGCCTCTCTTTCGTCTGAAGAGCCAGATGTAGTCGTTGATCCAAGCGGTGAAGGCCATTCCAGGAACACCAAAAACAACCATGATACGGGAAATGTAGCTAGCGCCTCCACAAAGAGAACTACAAATCAGCGACTCACGCAACGCAAACCCATCCACAAAGAAGTCTGCCCACGATCTATGATTTGCCAAATACATCACTTTTCCGGTTTTCAGTTCGTGGGAAGTCTTGGTCACATGGGGCTTGACACGGAGAAAATCGCACCACTACGTGTAACCCGTCCGATACTGCGCCACATATTTGGTCTTCTCCCAGCAGTTCATTCTCTGGTCCCAGATATCCTTAACTCCGAAGCTAGGCGTAATACTCCCAACTCGCGAAATACAAGAAAGATCTCACGTTGATGTAGATAAGGAGAAGGATAGATCTCCCAATGTTCATTATCGTCGATACGGTGAACTTCATCCTTTTCTTTGTGAGGAAAGAAGTGCGCTGAGCTGTGCAACAAACAGGCCATAGAGCATGCGTACTTACTGAAAATCCAAATTCCATCGAATTAGCAAATGCCTGTTGCAACTCAACATCATCTCCTCGTTCACCTTCGCCGCAACCGCCTCGTTATCCTTCTTACTGCGAAGACGGTAGTGAATGCACGACTTCATGGACCCGTACATGTCTAGTGAGTCTTCGTTATGGGGGAATGCGATGATCGCCAGCACCACCTTCGACAGCTCCGGATAGCACAACTTTCCCTCCTCCAGCCACCAGGAATACGGCAGGGTCACGCCGCCCATCTTTTCCCTCTTCTTCATATACTCGTCGAGTTCCGACGTGCAGACCTCCCAGTTCTGTCCGCAATAGAAGCGCTGCACAATTCCCTCCAACGCGTTCTTCGGGAAGAGTTCGTCGTTGCATTCCGTAGCAATGCTGCCATCATCGTTTCCTCTCGCAAAATAGTGGTAGAGACAGAGCAGCTCCATGTTGAAGTACTTCTGCACGCACTGGTCGATGTGCGTGTCGATGTGCATGATCGCATCGCTCGACAGTGATGACGTCTTCGTCGAGTTGATGCACTGGATCAGCGCCAGATAGACGATATACGGGTTCAGATGGCTGGTGTTGGTGGGGTCGGTGCAATCGACAATCGACCTGAACAGCACCATCATCTGCTGCAAATCGTTCTTCCAACTCTCCGAGATGTCGATCGCGTACAGCGGGTTCTGGGACTGGATCACCCCCGATGAGATTCCCTGTTGCTGCGTGGTTACCAGCGCGTTGTAGTAGGTCAGAAGCGTGTCCGCCGCCTTGAACAGAGACACCCAGTTCGAGTCGTCCAGCTGGAACAGGCGCAATTGTCTAGGGGTCACAGAACACAGGGAGAACCACTCCTGCTCGGTCTGAGGCAGATTCTGACGGAACAGCTCCGATACGGGCGACTTCTTCTGGATGGCGGCATACACGGAGATGATCTAATGATGAGCTTGAATCGGGTCGTTCCACGTTCTGTTTGGTCGCCATGAAAGAGGGGTATGTGAAGAGCGAGCTGAGCAGTTCGGAGCACCAGGCAATCGTGTTTCCAGTAATCGGCAGGAATTGGTTATTCCAGAGAAGCGCGTTCTTCATCGTGTCGAAAAACATGTAGTCGTCAAAATACACGAGGCCCACGTGGATCTGGTGCTGCTGGAGAACTTGAATCATGTCCTGACATTGCTGGTTGATGAATGACACCGACCAGCTCTCCTGCTTGCACTGCACGTAGGAGAGGAAGCAGATCATCCCCGAGGGACTGCACGCCGCAAAGGAGATGGAGCAGCGCTTGCTAATGTCGGTCCACAGATACACAATGAGGGTAACGGATGCTTGGCGAGCGAGATAGTTGAAGCAGGACTCGTAGAGACGCTTGCTGCTGTCAGAAATGCGCTTTTGAATGGTGTAAAGGGAGGGAGATTGCCAATGGAGCGTGTAACAGAGGTTCTTCAAAAAGTCATTCTCGAAAATGTTCTTCGAAATCCCTGTGGAGCAGATGAAACCAGCAGCAATCACATCCAAGTACTCATCACGACCGAACGTAATGATGTTCTCCTCGATACGCGGCTTCTAGAAATCACATCTTCCACATTGCGCTGCCTTAATATCCGGGAGAGGGAGAGGTGTCACTGAAACAACTCTCTTTGCTTTTCTTTGCATGATATCCATTTCTGTGTTATCCGGATGAGCAAGGAAGTACTACAATGAACGCATGCGAGAAAACGCACTTCCTGGGCGTGTTTGCATTTATCCAAATGACGGCAGAACTTGTCCTTCCACCCACTCAGCACGGCGTTGCAAAAACTACACGTCACGATGAGGCGTTGCAATCGACCAGCACTTCATCCGACGGTGCTTCTTTGAAGGGGTCTCTGAATCAACGGTGAAAAGGCCTGCACTGACTAACTCGTTTGACGTTCGGTACTGGTGATAGAACAGTTTGTCCGTAACCGCGAAGGGCTGCGGCATCACTAAATGCATGAGAATCCATCGCGAAAATGAAATACCGAATTGCTCTAACGAATAGTTAGTCACTGCTTCGTCCTTTTTCAGAGACATCGTTCTCTATAGAAGAGTATGAGGAGAAATGGGGCACCACGAATTCAAATTTGTTCCAGCGTCAACCACGCATTTGCGATGTCATCTCACTCGCTTTGTTGCACATGCCAAGCAGAGCAATATGGCTGGTGCAGATGGAGGGATTCCGAAATGGGAGGGGATGCTCCCAAAGGAGCCTTTTCCGGCGCGGATGTCCAACAAACATGGAGTACGTTACAATACAACTCGCATTAGGAGCTGAGCACAGAAGAGGCGTATGCTCTTATTTGGAAATAAGATACCTCTTCTGTATCTCAAACGCAGTTGTCATAATCGCGAATAGTGGAGAAAGGACTGCCATTCGCATCGAGGCACCCTTGAAAAGGGCGCGGACACCCTCGCTCTTCACAGTGGAAGCGAGCATTTTCGGAAGAGAAGACTGAACGGAGGCTCCCTTCGCCGCCTGGACCCGCGTCTTGATCACGTCCATCGGAGTCACTACGCTTCACCATCCCTCACTGTAACGTACTCAAGAACGCAGAAACCATAGCAGCGCCGCAGCCAGCGGCGAGAAGACCTCCTATACTACATTGACCGTTCACGGGAGTAAAGGAATTCACAAGTGAAGACTGGAGAGGGAAGAAGAGCATGAGGAACGGAATGTCGCGCATCAGGGTTATCGAGCTGCCCTTGTACACGCCGCGAAGACCCAACTCGCGAAGCACTATCGCTCACACACACCCTCACATCATCACCTCCAGCGATGTTCTTGCGCTCCGTCAAAGGAAGCGTGTTCTGGACCTGGAGACGGATCTTGGTGATCTCCATCGGGTTGGACGCAACCACTTGAACGCATCCAGCGCCCGCTCCCGCGAGCATTCCGCGGAATGGAGTCACATAGCCATTCTCGTCTGCCAGGAGTTCGCGGAATACATCGTTCCCTGCCAGTCGAAGAGCTTGGACAGGGAACACACCCACCAAGTTCACACCCATGCCGCGATACAATCCAGAAGCACCCTCGCTAGACAGGATTCCCTTGAACGCCTGGATCGGATTCTTGTACAGCATGTTCTTTCCAGCGACCTGTCTCTATTCGTCATGCCATCTCCCCATTCCGACCTGCATCGTCGTCTTCACCATGTCTAACGGATACACAATCGACGTTGCCAGCACGCCAGACGACCCGCCCACAAGCAACTTCTGGAAGAAAGTCACCTGACAGTCAAAAGAAAACAATTGGGGAAACCTCTCTTTTCGTTTCTGCTTGAACATTCTGCAGTTCTAAGTAGGAGTCACAGTACGCACGACGAAACATTGCTATTTCATGAAAGTAATTCTGCACTCCCTTTTGAGGAAGAATCGTAACCTTCCACGGGGATTCCACGAAACAAATCGGGAGTATTTTGGTTTTTCCCGCCGTATCCTTCTTTCACTTTTCGCATTCCACTTTCCTAGGGCATTTTGGTTTCGATTCAGCCGTTCGATCGAATTATTGGGAACGGAGGGAGGCGGCAATCTACCACATGGAGGGGTGAACGGGTCTTTGAATGCGTGCTTTGGATCCTATTCTGCCAATTCAAGCAGAAGGTTGATCGAATGGTCCGGAAAGGAACACGGCATCATGAGGCGGTCCGTACGGATGGTGCACTCTTCGGATTCGTGTGTAGCGTATCTCGCTCTAGCCAACGCGTGCAATGCATTCGGTTCCTATCCACACTATTCTTCCTCGACGCAATCGACTCCAACAAACAACGCACTCTTCGCGACTTAACCGGTAGATGGGCAGAATCAAAGGAGTGCCCGTCATGATTCTACGCCTCACGCCAACCAACCACCCGTACGATTTGAGGTAGTAGTACACGTAGTTGCCCATGATCAGGATCTGGAGGAACTGGGAGAGCAGAATGGATCGGCCGGCGAGGACCCTTCCCAGCGCGTTCGTGTTGTAGTTCAGCTCTCGCCAGCACGTCACCCAGAACAGGAGAGCGAGGAGTCTGGAGATGGCGAGAGAGAAGACGAAGTGGGAGGTGAACGACTCGACCTCGCCCTTCTACGGGTGATCTCGCATCCCTCTCCTACGCGCGAGCGACTGAACAGACAGAGTTGCGGGTACACGGCGATGGCCTCGACGTAGTGACTGAAGCCCCACAGCACGTCCAAGAAGTGGTGCTGCGACAAGCCGGGATGGACGCACTACGGTCAACAGCGAGACAGAAACGCACCTCGGCGTAGAGGAAGAGTACGACCAGCAAGAGCGGGAAGAGGGTCTTCGTGGAAGGGCTGGAGAAGGCGTCCTATGCGTGAGTCCGTCTTCCTCGGAACACGATGTAGGAGTAGTAGGTGTGTCGATAGCGTTGCGCGCACGCCAGCAGCAGCAGAACAGCGACGGCTCCAATGCCCTCCGTGACGCGATACACCCAGTCTCCGGACCGGTCGAGAGGCAGATAGGCGTCGGTGAGCGCGATGGAGAGGAAGCGAGAGAGGTGGACGACGGCGTAGAGAAGGAGCGTTTTCACGGAGAGTCCTATATGAGACCACAGCAGAGCGCCAAACCCTCAATGGAGCGAGATCGCACGACCTTGTAGAGGAGAAGCAAAAGACCAAAAGTGCCCACGATCGAGCTCATCGTCTAGTCATCACACACTCCCCTCCTCTCCCACCAACAGAAAGGAGAAATCGCCATCTGAGCAAAAGTGAAACACAATGACAACAAAAAGGGAGAACAATCCCCAGGTTCTGAGACTCCCCGAGTCCTGAAGGAGGGTTTTCTTCATGTACTGGATCCGATGGACTGAATTCGGAATGTACTTGTCGAATTCCTGGATGGGCGCTGTGAAGGAGGTGTTCATGGGAAAAGTGAGAGTGAAGAGGGGATATAGTATATCCCGCAGGATATGAGTGCAGCTGGAAGAAACAATCGCAAAGAGAAAAGATACAGAAAAACGGAGCGACTACACCTTCCTCTCCGCGCTAGGAGTCTGCTCTGTGGCGATATGAATCTCGATTTCTTCGTCACTGTCCCATTCCGAGTTATACGAGTCATACGAGTCATACGTGTAGGAGTAAGAGCCTTCGTCGGAGTGATTCTCTAAACTATCTTCCGAATGAGACTTGGAATAGCCATCCTCCTCCTCATATTCATAGTCATAAGAATACGAAGAGCCGCTCTCATACTCATAAGTGTACTCGTCCGAGTCATTCTCCTCAATATCGACACCAACGATGTTGGAGTGCACAAAGCGAGAACGCATTCGCTGAGAGTACTCCGCGTTCTCCTTCGCTATCCGCTCCAACCGTTTCAGCTTCGAGTCTACTGCTAATTCACTTCATACCTTATCTCACCCTTTATCAATTCCACCTCCTCTTCACGCGTCAGACTATCCCACAGCTCCTTGAAGCCATGATTATTGAAAACCACATCTCGATTCAACTGAAACACATTGCGTGCATCCAATTCCTCATTGCGTGTCTCCCTACTGAATCAAGGAAAACACAAGAAGAATACGCTCCCTCTTCACTGTATTCACTTGCTGTTGTGTGATTCTGCATCACCGCACTTGCGGGTTCGTCCAGACTCCCATAACTACTCCTCAGTCCTCTCAGGATCACGGATTCTGGAAGCAGCTTGTCCATCGCGTGTGTCGTTCCTTCGGAAGGAGTGGTCGAGAGGAGAAGGAGTTGTAGTGTTCAGAATGGAGAGAAGGAGCAGGACTGAAGGAAGGGAGGGTGGAGGCACGAGTGGATGCCTTAATAGCTCAGTCGGTAGAGCACTCGCTTAGTAAGCGAAAGGTCGGGAGTTCGATCCTCCCTTAAGGCTTTTTTCTCTCTTTTCCTTTTCCCCGTTCAACGCTAACAGCCTAAGCAATGCAAGCAATGCAAGCAGCGCCACCAGAGCAAGAAACAGAAGTGACGAGAGGAGCGGCGGCATCGTTATCTCTTTCTGTTCCACAGTGATTCTTTGTCGTTCAACATGGTTGATACCAAGTCGTTCCCTAAGTGGGTAGGAAGCGGACCGTCGCTTCAAACCGTAGGCTAACTTCGTTCTGGGTGGCACAGCAGGCATTCTGGCCACTACTTGCGTGCAACCTCTTGATTTAATCAAAACCCGTATGCAGCTGAGGTGAGACGAAGGAAAGAACCCGTAATCGTGTAGTGGAGAGGGTTCCGCCACCAAGCAGTACAAGAACAGTTTTGATGCGATTATCAAGATCACGAAGGCGGAGGGCTTCTTCAAGCTGTACAAGGGGTGGGAAACGCGCGAGACGGCGTGATGACTAGTTACACGGCCGCTGTGCTCCGCCAGATCACCTACACGACCACGCGTCTCGGCGTCTACAACAGCTGCCTGAACTGGTGCCGCAAGAGAAAGAACGGCGAGAACGTGAACTTCCTCGAGAAGATGTGCTGCGGTATGATCGGTGGCGCGTGCGGTGCCGTCGTGGGCAACCCCGCCGAGATCACCCTCATCCGCACCTCCGCCGACAACCGTCTGCCTCCCGAGCAGCGCCGTGGCTACACGAACTGCATCCAGGCCATCTACCGCATCTGCAAGGAGGAGGGCGTGAAGACGCTGTGGAAGGG